>Ga0209292_1003232_pt1 | contig 18044 bp, 19 predicted proteins | sample GOMGulsemesocosm_2_FD_184634 | JGI IMG/M metagenome (GOLD analysis project Ga0209292, IMG submission 184634) | Methane-oxidizing microbial communities from mesocosms in the Gulf of Mexico - GOM9C Gulf of Mexico (SPAdes) (version 2) | ecosystem: Environmental > Aquatic > Marine > Cold seeps... | reverse complement strand
ACAAGGCGACGAGGTTATTGAAGACAATTCAAAAATTCAATATCAAGGCGTATGTCATAACCCTATTACTCAACAAGCTAACGTGATTTTTTATACGTCTGGAAATGCAGCCTCGGTTGATACTTCTGATTTGATTGCATTGCAGTTTGATAAAAACACACAACAAATGCAGGTTGTGTCGGCAACCGAGGGGCCTTACTATTTTGGCGATGATTTTGAATTACTTAGCTGTGAGGTAGGGCAAAAATTTTCACCCGAAGCGGGAACGTTTAAGCCGTGTAGTTGCGACATTAAATCACCCTTACTAAATGAAGGGGTAGAAGAAGAGATAACCTTAGGTTAATGATTATATTGCCACTGATAATAATCATTTATCAGTGGCAGTATAAAAAACATTAAAAATAACCCTCGCAGTCACAAGCTAATAAATAGGGGCATGTATGCCAGCATTGAGTCAAAATCATAAACAGCATATAAAACATAATAACAACACCCAAACCTACCCTGTATTATTCGCGGGTCTATTATCGATGATTTTTTTCATCATGCTATCAACCTTTGCTCATGCAAAAAACGACAGTAATGCGTTATTTGAAGCGGTTAATCATGGTGATACCATCAAAGTAAAGCAGCTGTTATCTGAAGGTGCTGATGTTAATACGGTATGGGCTTATAAAGACAAAACTCAAAGAAGTACTGGAACTCAAACTAAAAGTACCCCTTTGCTATTAGCGATAGAAAAAAATAATATAGAAATGGTTCGTTTTCTCATTGCGAATAATGCTGATGTTAACCTTCACACTAAGTATGTTATCAAAGAAGAATACAGCTCTGCGGGAGTTTATCACCACCTAAACTTAAAGCCGGCATTTTCGGCTGCTATAGATAAGAATAGGGATTTATTTCTAAGCCCTTCAGAAAGAAATAAACAGGTTAACCTAACAATCATTAGGTTGTTGGCTGATGAAAAGGCAAAAACTCCGTATCGCTCAATTGATAATGATGGAAAAATTTGCGGTGCAGTTCGCAGAGGGAATACCGATGATTTAATGGCAGCTTTGAAGTTGAGGTTCGATCTAAGTCTTGAAGAGGGCTACTTGAATATAGCGTGTGGCGATACCGATTTAATGGGAACTGTGCTTGAATCACCCCATGAAAGATACGCACTCGTTAAAAATATAAGAAGATACTTCACTAGAATGGGAAAGCCTGCGATGTTTAGTGAGTTATTAATGACAAAGGTTAATGGATACTGGGTGTTAGATAGAATTGAATATGCTATTCGTGATATTGAAGAAATCCTTAGTTTAAAAAGTATAAGAGGTAGCGAAATGCATACGCGATATTTATGGATGCAAAAAAAATATATTAAATATCTGAAAAAACATCCCGTTCCCGGCTCTGCTGAACAAGTAAATAAGTATAAAAAGTATTTAACTACTCAATAAATCATGTAATCACGAAATTAGACACATTAAAAGTCACGAAAAGGAATAGCTATGTTTAACACAAAGAACAAAATGACCAGTTTCTTTCTCTTTGCTCTTTTAATGTCATTAGGCTTGTTATCTTTAACTACTTTTGCCAAAACGAGTGATACGCCTTTATTTAAAGCAATAAAAAGTGGTGATATTCAGAAAGTAAAACAATTGATAGTTGCAGGTGAAGATGTTGATACCATATGGACTTATAAAGATAAGTCTAAAGGAACACCTTTACTTTTAGCGATAGAAAAAAACAATGTTGAAATGGTTCGTTTGCTCATCACGAATAATGCTGATGTTAATCTCCACAATAAATATGCTATTACGAATGAGTGGACACAGAAGTGGACAAAGAGCGGCTCCAATTATCCAATAATACCAGTGCTTTCGGCATCTTTAAAAAAGCATAGAAGTATATCTGAGAATTGGAAATCATTTTTAGCCCCTGATAAGGAGCGTAAGAAAAATCTACTAATCATTCGACTACTGGCTGATAACAGAGCACTAGTTCCATTCCACTACACTTACGGTTTAGTGGAAGATGGCATGGGTGTTTGTGGTGCTATTGCAAGTGGCAGTTTTAAAAAGTTGCAAAATTACTTAATGGAGGATTTCAACCTAAAAGTAGAGGAAGCATACTTACTAATTGAATGTAGTGACAATGACCTTATGAGAATGGTCGTTGATGAACCAACTAATCGTATAGAATTAGCTGTAGGATTAATGCGTTATTTTAAAAAGAAGCTGAAAAAGCCAGAGTTATTTAGTAAGGCGCTTCTTAACCGTAATAATAGCGGTAGTAAAGATACATTAAGAACGATTGAGTTATCTCTGGCGGGGGTCAGAAGAAATGATGACCTTGCGGGGAATGAGTATGAAGAAAGGCTGGTTTACATGCAAAACCGTTACATCAAATGGTTGATAAAATATCCGGTTCCCGGCTCCGCTGAGGTGGTGAATGAGCATAAAAAATATTTAATTAAAAATTACTTTCCCAAAAAATTAAATTATTAAATTGACCTACACCTGCACCATATTAAGCCAACACCATCAAAGTGAAGCGCTAAGTAAGCCCGAAATAGTACAAACTGATATCAAATCCACTTCAATAAGTAACAAACGCGTATTGGCTCAAATTGATAACGGTAAAATCATTGCGAATGGTGATTTTCTCTACTTGGCAAATGATGACGGTATTAATCAATGGCAACAACCGCTAAATTGCAATGCCAAACCGAGTAACGCTTATTTATCACAAGACCGAATACTACTCACCACGCAAACACACCACTTTCATTCTTGGGGAACTTTGGGCCCAGCGTTGTTAATTGATTTAAATACGGGTGGCGTTATTACCGTACTTGAAGGGGACAATGCAGCAGCGCTGAAGAATGGCAGCTTTATATTGGGGCTTGAAGGTTATGATTATTTTGATACGTGGTTATATGACAGAAACGGCCACAGGCTTTGTCACTGGCGTAGTTATGGGCAGTATGTCGTAAATGAAAATGATGACATAACCGTATTAGAGTGTGACAGAAAAACGCCAACCAGTACACGAATAGCACAACTCAAGCTTGACGGGAGCCTTACCTATGGAGAGCGATTAAAGGATGGTGTTGTCTCAAATGGACTGTTATTAAAAAATGGTGACATTGTCTTTGTTGAACTAGGTACTGTTCGTATTATTGACCATAACTTACAGCCTCAGTATTCATTATCTTTGTTGGACATTTCTCAAAAAAACTCATGGGCTTTTAGCGCTTCGGTTAGTTTTTTAAATGAAGATGTTCTCATCAAAATATGCCAACGTAGTATCGAGTCACCCATTGAATATACCAACCATGAATGGTTGTTATCTATAACGAACGTTTGAACCTTTATTCTGGTGTTATAGAGTAAAGTGAGCTAGTTTTATGTAGTTAGTACGTATCCTCAAAGCATGTAAAACAATAACTTAAAGGTATGTGATGGATGGCTGATTTAGATATCCCTGATACATTAAAGAGACTTTTGGGCTCAATAATTATTGCCACTACAGGCTTTTTCCTATTTGCGTTAGCTGGTCGATTAGCATTAATAGAAGGAAGTTGGCTTTACGGAATTTCTGCTTTAATTTATTTTATTCCTATTAGTTTGTTTTTGATTTTTATAACATTCATTCTTGTTAAACTATTTGATGAATACGATGACGATATCTATAAATATACTCATTTAGCCACAATATTGCTTTCCTATATCGCTTCAGGGTTTATGTTTGAACAAAATCCTACATTAACACAACGAGTGGATACCTACTTAGCTTCAATACATTCAAATCAACAATCAGCATCACATTTAGTAAGTTTAACTGAATTGTCTAAACAACAACTTCAACTGTGGAAGGCTTCACGTCAGGGAGATTTAAACAAAATTACGTTAGCCATTAGAGATGGTGTTGATCCTGACTTTGCTTACGATGGTTCTAGTCCTTTAATGAACTCAATTGAATATGGTCATTATAATGCCGTAGAATTTTTATTATTAAACGGGGCGGACGTAAATAAAGCGCTAGATTATTACTATTCCCCATTAGGTGCATCATTAATATATGAATATGACTATAACGGTTTTCAAACGTTAGTTATTCTAAATTTATTAATTAAAGCTGGAGTTGATCTTAACATTGCTGACGAGGAAGGAAAGTCGAACTTAATATTTCTTATTGAAAACGATAATTATGACGAATATTTAAAAGTGATAAGAGTATTTATTAAAGCAGGTGCTGATGTGAATTTACAGGATAACGTTGGAATGACGGCCCTTATGTATGCTGCAAAACTTGATGCAAATACAAGCATACTATATGAGTTGTTAGATGCTGACGCAGATATTAACTTAAAAGATAATAATGGAAAAACAGCTTATAGACATGCTTTAGATGCTTCAAATGTGGAAGTCTCTAAAATAATACGTGCTGGTAAAACAATTCATAAAATTAAATTACTTAATAGTTCAGATTTTGAAAATTGATATGAGGTGTAGTTTGAATAATAAGCGCTATTCTAAAGCTAAAACAGACCATTGTTAACGGTGTATTACACTTATCATTTGTTTATAGTTTCAAAAGTTAAAAAGGATGAGTGTCTTGAATTATGAGCGTAAAATATTATGCTCATTCATTATTAATGGTAATTACATCGACAATAGCTACAGATGATTGTGACGAACATCGTCTCATTTAGGATATATTAGGTGGAGAAAATTTTAGTTACTACATCAAAGGATATAGTGGTGAAATGAATTCTATCTGTAGGTAGGACTACTGTAACATTGATAATAAAGGTATTATTTCAACGACAAGATTTAATCTGAAAGAACTAGGTAAAATCAAAAAATCATCAAGATATGCTTAGTTTTGCAAACGCTGTTCATGAGAACTTAAATATCTGTGTTGATAATGTTAAAGCATTGCGACAGGATATTATCAGTCAAAAAAACTGATTATCAAAAACTCTGTTAGATGTAAGTTAAATTCTATTTTGCCAATCTAAAACCAAAGCTATTCCAACCACGTTCACTATTACCATGCTCCGCGCGGGAAGTGAGTTTTACATCAGATTCATGGCTGGCCCAGCAGCCACCACGTAGAATATTACAACTGTTATCCCGAACTGCATTGGGGTTAAAACCCTCAATTTTGGTATAGTCGACCCATTCCCAAATATTGCCTAACATTTCATGCAAGCCCCACGGGTTCGGCGGTAAGCTGCCTACGGGGACTGTGCTTTTTCTGTTTTTATCATGATTTACCTTGTCTCTGTTTCTATCAACTCGAAATAAATCATCACGATGAAAGTAATAATCATTTTCTGTTCCTGCTCTAGCAACATATTCCCATTCAAGCTCGGTGGGCAATCGGTAGGTTTTACCCGTTAACTTATTCAACTTAGTTATAAAATCATGTACGTTATGCCAACTAACATTCATTACAGGGTGTTGGTCTGTTAAATCTTTATTTCCTTCTGGTAACTTCCCCATAATTGCTCGCCATTGTCCGACTGTTACCGCGTATTTTCCCATCTCAAACGCAGCTACGCTTCGACCATTAAAACGTGATTTTTTATCCTTAACGTTAGGCATTACACCACTAGATATAGCTACCATTTCAGGGGTGATGATACTTTCAAAGAGCTGAGATTTTACCATGTAAGTAATAGGCTTTTTTACAGGAAGTCTGCTACTGACAGGGTTAACGATATTAAGTAATTTAACAACGTAGGAAGCAATTGATTGCATGTAAACGCCTTAAAGTGGTTAGGTTGGCTAATCGTAATAGTGTTTGCTGGGTAGTTTTATTATAAAATAGTCACTACCTAAGTTCGTTAAATTCATCAACGCAGAGCCAAGCCCTGCCCAAAAACCGTCGGCTACTTTACGACGTTGTAATTGATTAATAACTATTTGTCTAGCAGGTTGAGTCGTAATAATACGTATACCCCTAGCGACTTTATGGTCAAAGTAAATAGTGACAATATCAAAGTCACCACGTTTGGTATAGCGAACCGATTTAACAGTAAATTGATAACCTTCTCTAAAGGCTCCGCCACTACCTGATTTATCAGTATCGAGTAATAATACCGCAAGAGAATGCTCAGGTTTGATGCAGGAATTATCACCGATATAACTGCCATGAGTAGGTGTTGCATTGGTTTGATTATTGATGATTACGTTGGTATTGCCATTGCCACGGTTGATAATCGTATTATTAGCTGATGAACTGGCTCTATTTCGATAATAGACTCGATTTCGCTCCAGGCAAGTTTGATAGCTTTGTCCTGCGGTTTGTTGCCATTGATTAAGGTAATCGTTGTAGTGATGAAATGCGCGGTGATTTCTATGATACGCTTGGTTTGTTTTATTTAGTCCTTGATTCACGCTATTAAAGCTTTCACTGAGCATGTTCCTACCCAATAACACAAAGTTTTGATTTGCGGGGATGTCTAATTCATTATGTAATTCAAACACTGTTCCTTTGGGGATTGTTAATATACTGTCAGATAACGATGTGGCGTGACATTGCACAGAAATTAACACTGGAAATATGACTAACAATGATAAGCTTAATCTAGCTAGGCTATTAATTAATGAGTTCATTGTTGCTCCTTCATTATTAATTGTAATTTACACACTTCACAACTATTAGTGAGTATAGTAAAAATACAGCTATTGGGGATGTTAGGATTTGCAAAAACCACATGTTGTTAAACAGGGTATTGGCACAAGTATTCAGGTTCTAGTTTGTATAAGGGTGTGATGAATTATTATTTTAAAATAACCTTGGTTTTACTAACGACTTTCGTTGTTTCTGTGTGGGCGCAGGCTCAAGAAATTAAGCTGTTAAGTTACAACGTCTATTTTGATGATGAAACCGGAAAAATCCGATACCCTGAAATTATTAAGTTTATTAAAAATGGCGGTTATAACGTCATTGCATTACAAGAATGCACGCCGATGTTTTTATCCTTACTTAGCCACGACAGCACATTACGATATTTTACCCGTCAGCAGGGCCGTCTGCGTCACGGGTATACCAATATTATATTAACGTCACTTAATACCTTACAAACAGGTGATATAAAACTAACATCAAATATGGGACGCTCTGCACCTTTTATAGAATTAGCTCAATCAAAGATGATGATTGTAAATGTACATTTAGAAAGTGGCTTGTTTGATGGCGATATGCGTGAGCAACAGCTAAACACTATTCTGGATACCACCAAAGAACAAAGCAAGCTAATGATAGCAGGGGATATGAACTTTGATGATGGTGACGATGAAGAACAGTTATTAAGTCAATTTCATGACTTAGGCGTTAAAAGTAAACACCTAACCTACGATGTTGAGTTAAATGCCTTGGCAAAACAAACCAAGTCACCCTTTGAAGGCAGTAAACGACTCGATAGAATATTTCTAAAGTGTGAAAGCTGTGAGGTTAATCATTTTAATGTACTGCAAGTTAAGCACTCCGATCATTGGCCAGTGAGTGTAGTTTTTCTAACACTTTAGGTTTGGAACATATTAAAAATATTCTGGCAATAAAACTTTACTCAAGAAGCCTTGTAGTACTTAATAAATTAAATTCATCAACTTCCTCCTTAATATAGTAATGAAGATCATCAATGCCTTGCATCGCTTCCCAATAAAACCGGCAAACCTGGGGAAGTGCATGCAAGGGAATGATTAGGCTAATTGCAAAAAGCAATCTTATTGATATAATATTGTTTTCCATGGTATTAGTCCTAATTTAAGGCTATTGAGTTGAGCTTAATGTTTTTCTATTTCCCTAGGGGTAGCCAGTTTCTTCTCAAAAATAACTGCAATTTCTGGCTGTGTGGCCACATCGATAGTATTCTCTTTTTCTAAAGGTTGTTTATTTAAAATCGTCGAACAAGACAAAAGCAGCGTGATTAAAATAAACATAAAAAGATTAATAAATTTCATGAGACTCTTTCTTTATGTGCTTTATGTGCTTTATGTGCTCTTGGGGCTACCTAACAGTTAATTGGAAAATCTCGGTAAGACACAATCAATTAATCCAAACTCTATAATTTTGATGCTAGCGATAACTAAAAGTATTCCCATAATAATTTACCTCTCCCCCCTAACTTTCCATTATGGGACCTTATAATTGCCTAAATACTCCCCTTTGTCCCATTTAAGATGAGCTTTTAAACTACCATCTTTATTCCAAACTTTAGCAGAACCATGTTCTTTCCCGTGATCCTTTCCTTTTTCAATGAAATACTTTTCTGACCATTTTTGTCCATTATCATACCATTGGGTCCATGTACCTCTTTTCTCACCATTTACGTAATTTACCTGTTCCTTTATCCTACCGTTTTCGAACCAAGATTTAGTAACACCAACAATGTTGCCATTTTCATAATTACTTTGATGCGCCATCACGCCATTGTCATGCCAACCTGTATCTAATCCATGCTTTTTTCCATTTCTCCAATAACTATTATAAAATTTTCTACCATTGTCGAACCAACTAGTGATCTCCCCATGTTTTTCTCCATTTTTGTAAGTTGCACTATATGTTAGCTGACCATCTTCGTTCCATTTGGTATGTAGGTCTTCCTTTATATTCGCCTTGTAAGTGCCTTTTTTATACATCTGACCATTTTTGTGCCATTCAATGACAACTCCATCAAGCTTTCCAGAAATTATGTGCGCTTCAGCTTGTTTATTCCCATTTGGCCAATGCCTTAACATTTTCCCGGTATATGGTTCTTTTTTGCCAGGTTCGTAGAATGTGCCGGGACGCCCCCAACCACCACCTTTTATTTCAAGTTCAGAAGCAATCTTTTCAGCTGCCAAGATAGAGTTTAAAGGTGTTATTGCTTTTAGTGTTGCTAATGCCATTTCATAATCGGGGTGTTTCGATAAATTTTCAACAAGTTCTTTATAGACAATTTTACCTTGCTCATCAATGATAAATATTGATCGAGTTAATAAGCCCATATCTTTAATTAATAAGCCGTATTTACTTCCAAAATCACGCCATACAGCATCGGATAATAATTTGATTTTGGAAATACTCTCAGCTTTACAAAAACGTTTTTGTGCAAACGGCAGATCATTGCTAATAGTTAACATAACAATACTACCAGGCAGATTAGTCACTTCTTCATTAAACCGTTTAGTTTGCAGAGAACAAACGCCAGTATCTATACTTGGGACAACAGAGATGAGGATTATTTTTTTGTCAAAATTATCAAGTGTAATTTTAGAAAAGCTTTCATTAACTACTTTAAAGTTTGGTGCTTTGTCTCCTACATTCACTTGAGTACCTAACAATGTGACATATTTATTGCCTGCTTTAACCAAATTATGAGTTTCTTCGACAGACTGCTGAGTAGCACTATTAGTTGAAATCGAAAAAATCAACGTGAAAAATGTAGATATAAACAGCATTAATGTAGATGATTTCATATGTGCTTGAAATAGTAGTATTTAAGATTTATTAAGCCTAGCGGCGTTACACCAAAATATCAATAACAGGACAGTAAAAGGTTGTTTGACATAGGAGATCATTGTTTAAATAGAATACCGTGGAAAAAAGTATAAGCCGTCGTTTTCTAAGGGAATAAAGAATGGGAATTTACATTAACCCACTTCATTAATAGGAGCGACTTTGTGTTATTAGTTATTTTGACTGAGTTAACCAACTTCCATTATCAAAAAGTAGTGAAAATATTAAAATAAACAGCCCTCGAATTAACCAACTTCATTAATGATCCTCATATTGATGTTGATCTACAATAAGAATTGTGAGCGATTCAATTAAGTTTGTGAGTGCAATCAAAATTGTGAGTAATTGAATGGTAAAAAGCGAATCAGAAATGATTCGCTTTTTTTGTAAATAGAAAAAGATAATTCAACTAACTTATATATAAATGTTTCTAAGGCGCTTTGGGGCACATAGTGAGATAGCATTAATGCTAATTCTATAAGGGGGGTTAGTGTTTAATCATATTTTACTAAATCAGCTGATAAAAAATACAGACAATAACTCCCCAGTACGTGGTATGAGTATGTGTAAATGATTTGTTTACAGAAATGACATTTAGTTATTATCTAATTTCATCATTGGCCATTAATAACAAATTTCGTCAGCCAAAAAATAATTCCCACGCATTTTTAACTTGTTCCTCTTAGTTACATTGGACTTTTAATATAGCGTATAAATTTAATTTGTTTTCTCTATTACCTCAAATGCGTGGTATACTTTTGTATCTTAAGTTATTTTATTGGCTAGTTTACTTTAAGTAACCTAGGTGCTTTATAGGGCAGACTAATGCAAAGTGTTGTAGAAACAGATAGTAAAGGTAGAAAAAAAGTATTAAATGCGTGTACTGAACCATGTGCTATAGAAAAAGGCATGCGTTTAATAGGCGGTAAATGGAAAGGCTCAATTATATATCATCTTAAAGATGAACCCGTTAGATTTAATGATTTAACACGTATGTTAGGTGGCGCCAGTAAAAAAATGGTCGACCAGCGCCTCAAAGAATTAGAAAGTGAAGGCATGGTGTTAAGAAAAGTTATCAGTGACAGACCCGTTGCCGTTACCTATGAATTGACTGATTTTGGTAAAACGGCGCTAAATATTTTAGATGAACTTAGAATTTGGTCTGAATCTCATAAGATATAAATTAAGCCATGAATTATTTAGCGCATTTATATTTAGCACAACCCAATGCAGATTCCTATTATGGCAATTTATTAGGTGATTTTGGTGGTAAGAAGTTAGCAAAACGCTTACCGACACCAATAAGATTAGCTCTTGATAACCACTATTTAGTGGATAAATTTACAGATTCACATACTGAAATTAAACATGCTAAGTTACTATTTTCAAATAAAAGAAAGCGATTCTCGGGGATTGCTTTAGATGTTTTGTTTGATCATTTTTTAATTAAAAATTGGTATCAGTTTAGTAACCGAGATTTTAATTACTTTAAACATGACTGTTATAACAAGCTTCAAAAAAAACTTCCGATCATGCCTTCCAATATGCAGCATGTTATTTCTCGTATAACACAAGATGATTGGTTCAAATCATATGAAACAGCTGAAGGTATCGGTATTGCCCTAGATAATATTGCTAAACGAATTAGGTTTAACAATGAGTTTTCTGGTTGCATCGAAGATATAAATAAACATTATGACGAGTTAAACCAAGTGTTTTTAAGCTTCTTTCCTCAATTAATCAACCATGTTTCTTATCACTCATTAGAACAAAATTGACTGTTAATATGTCTTAAAAGTATTATTTATTTGGTGCTATTAATTCAAACTGCAAAATTCTGTTCTTAATATATCTAGTAACCATTTATGAGTCGGACTGGTATCTGATCTTGGATGCCAAGCAGCAATGACTTCAAAACTTGGTGGAAGTTCATGCAAATCAATCGGAATTATTTTGGGATCCGGCAGTATTCTTGAAGGCAAAAATGCAATTGTATTTGTTGATTGAATAATATCAGCAGCGGTGGCAAAGCTAGGAACTGACATAATAACATTTCTTGTTAAGCCTTTTTTAGCAAACCAGGCATCATGAGAGCCTTTAAGGTTTGCCCTTGAGGGAGAAACAATCACTTGTGGTAATACAGCAAGTTGCTTAAGGGTAAATTTTTTCTGTGCAAAAGGTGACTTATTTCCTGTTACACAAATATGTTGCTCATCAAATAGTTTCAATGTTGAAAAGGTACTAGGAATAAATTCAGGAAAAGTAATCACTAAATCTAACTCACCGGTAACCATCAACTTTTCTAAATTGTCTGATTCAAAGTCACGAATTACTATCTTTAAGTTTGGTGCTTGTTCGTTTACCGCTTTTAATAGCTGAGGTAAAACCGTAACAAGAGCATAATCAGATGTGCTGATCTGTAACATACCAGTCAGACTTGAGGGGTCAAAATCTTCAGGGTTTATCAACTGCTCTATATCTAACAAAATATGATTTATCTTATGTTCCATATTTTCTGCTACTTGCGTTGGGATCACCCCATTATTCGTTCGTATAAATAATTCATCATTAAAAGTATCTCTTAACTTTCTTAACTGCTCACTGATAGCTTGCTGCGTTAAACCCATAAGATTTGCAACTTTAGATAAGTTTCTTTGTTGAAGTAACAATTGCAGTATTCTCAATTGTTTTATATCAAGACGGTTGATACCAGCCAAAGTTGTATCCCTCACAAGGTATAGTTGTTTTTAATTGTATTAACTCAAGCATAACATACTGCTTAAGTTATTTAATAACAGCATTAGAATTTGTTGGAGATAAAGATGCAATTACAAATGCCGATCCTGCACAAGCTAAACGTATCAGTATTGAAGTTAGAAGCATCATGCTTTTTCAATAAACCAAGCGCTTAAAATTTAAAAACAGCACAAAATTGGAACAATTATGAAAGAAACAATTAAGTCAATCAATCCGAGTAATGGTGAAGTAATTGGTGAAGTATTGATTACTTCAGACAGTGAACTCTCAACTAAAGTAAGCCGAGCAAAGTCAGCAATTAAACAATGGCGCAATACACCTATTGATGTCAGAGTTGAAACAATCTCCCGTGCTTTTGAATCACTGGCGTCACAACAAAGAGATTTAGCACGACTTATGAGCATGGAGATGGGAAAAGACGCAAGACGCTCTTCTGGTGAAGTATCAGGTGTGATCCACAGTGCCGAATATATAGCTGATTTAGTTTCTGATGCACTCAAGCCAATAAAACAAGGGTCTGGAACAGAAATTCAATTTACGCCATTAGGCGTAGCTGCAATCATATCACCTTGGAATTATCCGCTGGCTATGGCTGCTAATCTTATAATACCCGCATTAGTTGCCGGTAATACCGTTATTTTTAAGCCATCAGAAGAAACACCACTGGTGGCAAATGAAATGGTTACTTTATTAAATGAGTATTTACCAGAACATGTTTTACAAATTGTTCACGGTAAAAAGGAATTAGGCCAAAAACTTGTGCAATCAGATATCAACTTAGTTGCATTTACGGGCTCTAAAGATGCTGGTAAAGATATTATGGCTAAAGCAAGTTCGGGATTAAAGCGATTAATTATGGAGCTTGGTGGTAATGATCCTATGATAGTGATGAACAATGCAGACCTTGATGCTGCAGCCAAATTTGCAGTAGGCAGTAGCTTTGAAAATGCTGGCCAAATGTGTATCTCTACCGAACGCGTTTATGTTGATGAGTCCGTAGCTGATGACTTTATACGTAAAGTCACCGATGTTGCAATGAGATATAGAGTAGGTACTTGGGATGATAGGCACGCTAACATTGGACCTATTGTAAATCATTCACAATATTCGAAAATAAAAAATCATATCAAAGATGCCACAAATAAAGGCGCCAAATTAATATTAGGAGATGACTCACAACCAGCCCCATTTATTGGTCCTACTGTGATTACAGATATGCAAGCTAATATGTTGATAGAAAAAGAGGAAACCTTTGGGCCAATAGTCGCTATAGCCACATTTGCACATATTGATGATGCCATAAATCGCGCCAATGATTCTGACTATGCTTTAGGTGCTGTTGTTTTTGGCGGTAAAGGTGCAAATAATATCGCGAATCAATTAGAAGCAGGCATGGTAGGCATTAATAGAGGCGTTGGCGGAGATGGTGATAGTCCTTGGGTGGGTGCGAAACAAAGTGGTTTTGGTTACCGAGGTTCGGTAGAAGGTCATCGTCAATTTGCTCAAGTAAAGGTAGTATCAAAATGAGTCATTCTACTATAAAAAATAATCACGCATTCTATGTTATTGCTAAAGAGCCTGGAGCAGAAAACCCAAGTTTACCTACTTGGACTCCAGAAAATGTAAACCCATTTAAACTAAATAAAAATACTAGTCACAATATTATAAGAAAAGACATTCCTGAAGTACCTGGTAGCTTTCAGTTACTTAATGTATTTACGCAAGATGAATGTAATAAGTTAATAGAAGTTACTGAATCACTGGGATATTTAGGCGATGCACCCGTTTCACTACCCAGAAACGTCAGACATAATGACAATGTAACTATGGTTGTTGATGAAACAACCGATACCATTATATGGGATCGTGTTGCTGCTTTATTTGATCAAGGTGATGATAATTTTAATGGCTTAAAACCCCTTGGGATCAATGCAAGATTTCGATTTTATCGTTATCAAGAAGGGGACTTTTTTAAGCCGCACATAGATGGCTCTTGGCCCGGTAGTCGTGTCATAAACAATAAATTAGTCGGTCAGGCTTATGACGATAGATGGAGTCAAATGACATTTTTAATTTTATTATCAGATGACTTTGATGGCGGCGAAACACAATTTTTGGTACATAAAGACAATCCAAATTTGCCGGCAAGATTAGAAAGTGATGCAAAAAAAGTTAATATTAGAACACCAAAAGGCAGTGTATTAGTATTTCCACATGGGCATCACCCAATGCATTGTTTACATAGCTCTTTACCTATTACCAAAGGCACAAAATACATAATTCGAACTGATGTATTGTTTGAAATATAAATTTTATTCTATTGCCAAAATGTTTTGTTAAAAAATCCACAGTCAGTTGGCTTCGTTTAAGTCGCTGGCTGTTTTGTGGATAGCATAAAAACAACTCAGATATTTCTAGCCAGTTATCTTTTAAAACGAGTATTAGCTCACTGTACTTAAAACAATCATTAAATGCATTTAGTTTAATAGGCTATCAAAGCAACTTTTGTTTTTTAATTATCCTGCTGGATTAAAATAAAGACAATCACGTTAAAAATCTCAATCAATAGAATAAAAAACAAATAATTTAAGTTTATGTTTATAAATAAGTTTATGTTTATAAATAAGTTTTTTAGATAAAACTTAAAAAGCACCTAGGTTACCAAAAGTATACTAATTGCAATATAAATCCAGGTAACTAAAATATACCTTATTCAGTAGGAACAAATACTGATTTCTAATTCAAGACAAATATAAATGATTTATCGGAGTTTAATATGAGCAACATCCTAATTATAAATGCACATCAGTATTACCCATTTTCAGAAGGCAAATTAAATGCCGCTTTAGTTGATAAAGCAGCAACTATGCTTAGTGGTAAAGGACACAAAGTAAGAGTACTTACAATGCAAGATTCTATTGATGTCGAAAAAGAGCTCGCTCACCATCAGTGGGCAGATACGATTATTTTGCAATCACCTAGCAATTGGATGGGCGTGCCTTGGTCATTCAAAAAATATATGGATGATGTTTATACCGCAGGCATGGGCGGCGCATTATGTGTTGGTGATGGCCGAAACGAAGAGCAGCCGAAAAAGAACTATGGTACTGGCGGTACTTTAAAAGGCAAAAAATACATGATGTCACTAACCTTTAATGCACCTGAAGAATCATTTAATGATGCAGAAGAATTTTTTGAAGGAAAAAGTGTAGATGACTTAATGTTTCCTATGCATATGAACTTTAAGTTCTTTGGATTAGAGCCAATGGAAACTTTTGCTTGTTTTGATGTGATGAAAAACGCTGATGTAGAAAACGACTTCAAACGCTTTGAAGCACATATTAACGCAAATTTTTAAGGATTTTAAAATGTCTCAAGAACTTACTTATACAAATAAACTTCATGCTGGTAGTGCTTTCCCTGAATTAACAGCTAAACTGCTTTCAGGTGATACTGTTGAATTAGGCAAACCTCAAAACGGTGCCGATTGGCAGCTAGTTGTTGTATATCGTGGTCGTCATTGCCCACTATGTACACGTTACTTAAATCAACTGGAAGGATACAAAAATGCTTTACGTGATATTGGCGTGGATTTAGTCGCCGTATCAGGTGATAGCAAAGCACAATTAGAAAGCCACTTAAATGATTTAAATATCAGTTTCCCAATTGCTTACGGTTTAGAGTTAGCGCAAATGAAAGAGCTGGGTGTATATATTTCAGACCCAAGATCTGAACAAGAAACAGATCATGCTTTTGCTGAACCGGGAATTTTTGTAGTGAATCAACAAGGGAATATTCAAGTTGTTGATATTTCGAATAACCCATTTGTTAGACCTGAATTACAAGCTTTAGTAAATGGTTTGGGCTGGATCCGTAATCCTGCAAATAATTATCCTGTACGTGGCATGCATAAATAAGGATTAGCGATGAAATATAGAAATACTGCAAAGGTATTCATCATTATTTTTGCTACTTTTGTTAGTGGCTTTGTCACAGCCGAACAAGATGTGGCAAAGCAAGCCAATATTGTGTCGCCTGATATTTACTCTGTATTGCTTGAGAATGAAAACGTACTTGTACTTAAAATGACTTTAAAACCTGGTCAAAGTGACTTATGGCATAAACATAATGCTGAAACTGTTTACTTTGAACAAGGGGGCAGTGCACAAATTAAAACTGGAGAAGATAAGTTCATATCATTAATTATTCCTGATGGTTATGTAATGTGGCATGACCAATGGGAACACCAAGTGACAAATACAGGTGATTCAACAATTACTGCAATAATTGTTGAACGTAAAGCAGACACCACAAAGGAGCACTAATGAAAAAATTAGAAATAGATATTATTTCTGATGTTGTGTGTCCTTGGTGTGTTATCGGCTTTGGTCGTTTACAAAAAGCGATTGAACAGCTGAGTAATCAAATAGATGTCAAAATTAATTGGCATCCGTTTGAATTAAATCCAAGTATGTCAGATACAGGAGAAAACTTACGTGCCCATCTTGCTAAAAAGTATGGCACTACATTAGAAGGCAGTATTAAAGCGCGTAAAATGCTGACCGATCTAGGTCAAGATGTAGATTTCAAATTTAATTATTTTGATGAAATGAAAATGTTAAACACACATCAATGTCATCAACTTTTATTGTGGGCAAAAGACTCAGGAAAACAAACGCAATTAGCTATGGCTTTATTTGAGCTATTCTTTACAAATAAAAGTGAGTTTACTCAAGAAAAGTTATTAGAAGTTGTCACTGGGCTTGGCTTAAATGAAAAAGAAGCTGAACACATTTTACAAACTAATCTCTTGTCACCAGAAGTCAAAAGAATAGAAAACCAATGGCGGCAGCAAGGTATACAAGCTGTGCCTGCGTTTGTTTTTAATAAGCAAGAAGTACTCCTTGGTGCACAGGAAGTAGAAACATTTTTTACTGCAATAAATTCTTCAATGCAAGATAAGGAATAATGATGATAAATAGTCTTTATAAATCAAAAGGGCGCCATGCGACTTGGCTAGAATTATTCTTCGATCTTGTATTTGTCGCAGTAATAGGCGTGGTTACCCACGATTTAGCCCATACACATGATGGCCATATTGGCTTCGAACAATTAATACGGTTTCCTCTGGTTTTCATTCCTGTCTGGTGGGTTTGGATGACACATACCTTATATGCTAATCGCTTTGATAAAGACAATAGAGAGCATAGGCTTTTTAGTTTAGCTATTATGGCGGTAATGGTTGTACTGTCTACCTTTGCTGAAACAAGTTTAAGTCAAGGGTTTATATATTTTACAGCCCTGTACGCACTACTTAGATTTATGCTTGCTCTGTTATATTGGTTTGCGCATAAACAAGATACCGATGAACTCGTTTTTGCGAAAGAGTTAAGTTTTGCGATTACAGCTGGCGCGATTGTAAGTTTGTCTTCAATATTCATAGAGGGGTATTTTAAGTACGTTATCTTTTATATCGGAATTGCATTAGACATTTTATTGCAGTTTAGATTAAGAGTTAAATTACATAATAAACCGCTTGATAGAGAGCACTTTGTTGAACGTATTGGATTACTCGCAATTATTATTCTAGGTGAATCTATGATAGCTATGGTTGCCAGCTTATCTCATGAGCAGTGGAATCTATCTGATATTATATCGGCATCAACAGGCTTTTTATTAATTGGTATGATCTGGTGGATATACTTTGATAGCTTTCCAATTTTAGAACGGGCAAAAAAGATAACAAATGGTAATGTGCTTATTTATACTCATTTATTGTT
>Ga0209292_1003229_pt1 | contig 18063 bp, 14 predicted proteins | sample GOMGulsemesocosm_2_FD_184634 | JGI IMG/M metagenome (GOLD analysis project Ga0209292, IMG submission 184634) | Methane-oxidizing microbial communities from mesocosms in the Gulf of Mexico - GOM9C Gulf of Mexico (SPAdes) (version 2) | ecosystem: Environmental > Aquatic > Marine > Cold seeps... | reverse complement strand
TCAATTTAAGATACTTTATGGTTAAATACGAGAACAATTCTTAACCATATTGCACCGATTTATAGTTCGTGGAACTGTTCGTATAAATACACGTAAACCATACGTCAAAATTACATACTATTGGTTCACACCTCGTACTTAAAACACATTAAAGTAATACAAAAAACATGGCATAAAAAACGAATAATCAATCTTAAAACTTGCTAATATAACCCTTTGTTCCTTACTACTATAGCACCTTTTCTTTCAGAAAAAATTAAAATTTTTTATGTTTTCTTAGAAAAAATAAGTAATTTCGCTACTCAAATACGTAATTGGTCGGTTATGAGTATAACAAAAGATGAGTTAGTCAAAGAGTTAATCGTTTTAAAAGCACAAGAACTGTTTAGGCAATATGGTTTAAAGAAAACAACCATGGAGGATATTGCGAAGGCTAGCGGTAAGGCTAAAAGTACGCTGTATCACTATTTTAAAAGTAAGGAAGAAGTATTTGACAGTGTAGTACATTTAGAAATGATAAACTTGCGCCTGACTGTTAAGAAGAAAACGGAGTTAGAAACTACTTTACAAGATAAAATTAAAGCCTATGTACTAGAGTTTTACACGGAGATTATTAATAAAGTTAATTTGTATCGTATTCTAAAAGACCAACTAGTATATCAAAAAATATCTACAGAAAGCTTTAATAAAATTGTACAATATGAAAAGGATTTCGTTACAAAAATGTTCATGGATGGAATAGATAATAAAGAACTTACAGGAGTTCCGAAAGGAGACATGGAGGTTTTTGCAGAATTATTTTTAGCGTCAATTTCAGGAATTGTACAATACGCCATTGAAGGAGAAGGAGACATAGATATTAAAAAATTAAAAATAGTCACGGATATTTTAGTACCTAGAATGATACATTAAAAAAAGAAAAAAAAGCATTGCTTTTTTTTATCTAATAACCGACCAAAACACTAAAAACGTTTTTATGTGTTCTAGTCGAAACTTACAATAAAAATTAAAAAAATGATACAAAAACTAAAAATGTTACAATTAGCATTCGTAATTGTGAGCTTTACAGCTTGTAAAAACCAAGTGCAACAGGAAGAAAATCAGACAAAGCCAGTCGTTAGTGAATTAGGAATTCAGGTAAAAACAAAAAAAGTTAGTACAAACAGTAAGCAACATCATTTAGCGTATAATGGAACCATAACTCCAATAAAAACGTCAGAACTAAGTTTTTTAGTCCCTGGAACCATTCAATCATTGCCAATAGAAGAAGGGGTATTCATAAAAAGGGGGCAACTTATTGCAAGTTTGGACAAGACAAGCTTTTACAATAGTTATCAAGCAGCTTTGGCTTCACAGCATCAAGCAAACGATGCTTTTTCTCGTTTAAAAAAAGTATATGATAACGGAAGTTTACCTGCCATAAAATGGGAAGAGATAAACGCTTCTGTAAAACAAGCCAATGCTTCCGTTCTGATTGCAAAAAAGAATGTAGATAATTGCACATTAAGAGCCCCGTTTTCCGGAATAATAGCTAACAAAACGGTAGAAGTTAGTAACAACGTGATTCCAAGCATTAAGGTTGTACAATTGATAGACATCAATGACGTTTATGTCCATGTTTCCATTCCTGAATCAGAAATCAATAGTATTCATATAGGTCAAAGTTGCAGTATTACTGTTCCTGCACTAGGTAAAACAATAATCTCAGGAAAAGTACATACGGTAGCCGTTATGTCACAAACTATTTCTAAAACCTATGTTGTAAAAGTAAAAGTAGCCAATAAATCTCTGGAATTAAAGCCTGGAATGGTGTGTAAAGTCACTATTAAAACAGGACAGGTAAACCGTTTAATTACGGTGCCATATGCAGCTGTGCTTGAAGATACAGATAATCAATATTACGTTTACATAGTGGATCCCCATACGGATAACGCACTAAAAACTCCTGTGAAACTAGGGAAATTTGTTAGGAATCAAATCGAGGTAATTTCTGGGTTATCTTCTAACGATCTTCTCATTATAAAAGGACAGCATAAGTTAAATGACCAAAGCAAAATTCTTATTTAATAACTAATAGCAACTATTACTTATAACTACTGAACCATAACACTCTTAAGTTGTTATGCGGGAGATTCATGAAAAAAAAGAAAAAATAACGAGTTAAATTTTGAGTAAAATGAAAAAAAAGATAAATTTTATAGAATCCACTATGAAATCGTCACATATAATTATCGCTTTTGTATGTGTAATGATGCTCCTAGGTATCTTTGGATTAAAAAATATGCCCCGTAGGGAGTTCCCCGAATTCACGATTAGGCAAGGCTTGGTAGTAGGAATATTTCCCGAAGCATCTTCTGAAGAAGTGGCAGAAAAATTAACCAAAGAGGTAGAGAATTTCATTTTTGGATTTGAGGAAGTAAACAAATCAGGAACTTATTCACACTCCAAAGAGGGGATGATGGTAATTTTTGTGGAGTTAAATGACAATATCACCAATTCGGATAAATTCTGGTCTAAATTACGTTTAGGTCTCAACGAGTTTAAAATGCAATTACCAGGAGGTGTGCTTGCCTTGGTCGGAAATAACGATTTTGGAGATACGTCTGCATTATTAATTACGATGTCCTCCGAGAGCAAAAGTTACAGAGAATTGGAGGAAGTAATGAAGCATTTGGAAGCGGACATCAGAGTCATAGATGCCGTGTCAAAAGTAAAGCGTTTCGGAACTCAGGATGAAGAGATATTTGTGTATGTACAATCAGAAAAGCTGGAACAATACAACATAAATCCCAGCATGATTTTAACGGCATTCAAATTTCATGAGTCCTTGGATTATTCTGGGGAATTGGATAATGGAGAATTAGTATTGCCCATACATTTACCTCCTCATTTTGAATCGGAAACAGATTTAGAAGAACAAATAATATACTCAGACCCCCTTGGAAATATCGTCCGATTAAAGGATGTAGCCCGTGTTGTAAGAAAGTATGATGATCCAGATAGTTTTATCCGAAATAACAAAAAAAATGCATTGTTATTGTCTTTAGAAATGCAAAAAGGGAACAATATTGTTCAATTTGGTGAACAAGTAAGGGAGATATTAGCAGCCTTCAAGGAAAAAACTTCAAAAGATGTAGCCATTAATATAATTTCTGACTTACCGTCTGTAGTAGATAACTCCATTTCTCACTTTATGAAGGAATTTTTAATTGCCATTTTTGCTGTGATAGGAGTAACCATGCTGTTTTTACCGCTTAGAGTATCTACTGTAGCCGCCGTAACAATCCCTATTTCTATTATCATTACTATAGGAATTATGCAATTATTAGGTTTACAATTACACATTGTTTCATTAGCAGGATTAATTGTGGTATTGGGAATGGTAGTGGACAATGCCATTGTGGTAATTGATGGACATTTGGAAAAACTAGACGAAGGAGAAAGTCCTTGGGAGGCTGCTTGGAAATCCTCTACAGAGCTAGTAGTTCCCGTATTAACAGCTACATTGGCTATTTTGGCTGCCTATTTCCCCTTAACAATTTTTATGAGTGGAATGTCGCTTGATTTTGTTGGATCCTTACCCATAACGATTGGGATAGCCTTAACGGTATCTATGATTCTTGCCTTGTTATTGGTCCCTATTTTATGTGCTGTTTTTATCAAAAAAGGAATGAAAGTAAGCGATGATAAAAAACCGAAATTTGATGTTTTGGGTAAGTTACATACGGTGTATAGCTCCCTTTTAGATTGGACTTTTAGAAATCCAAAACTAACCATTGGGATTGGATTGGCCTCCTTTGTGCTAGGGTGTATTATTTTAAGTTCGGTAAAACAGAAAATGTTTCCTTCTATGGATCGAAAACAATTTGCAATAGAAGTTAATTTGAAAGAAGGAGCATCACTTAAACAAACAGAAGCTGTTATTGATAGTCTAGAAAATGTACTAAAAGCAGACAAGAGAATCACTAACATTGCTAGTTTTATTGGAGAAGGCTCTCCTCGATTTAACGATTTGTACATGCCCCACATGCCCGGAAAAAACTATGGTCAGTTAATTGTAAATACCATTTCAAATGCCGCCACCATTGCTATATTGGACGAATATGAACCTATCTATTGGAATGCGTTTCCAAATGCCTTTGTTAAATGGAAACAAATAGCCATTGAGGATTTTATTGCTCCCATAGAAATCAGGTTGTCAGGTCATGATTTAGCGGCTTTAAAGCAAGGAGCCGAGCAAATAAAAGAGATTGTTAATAAACATGAAAAAACTACATGGGTACGCTCTGATTGGGGGGACAAACGACAAGCTATAAAACTTGATTTAGACAGAACTAAAGCAAATCAATTGGGATATTCCAAGAGTTTTGTTGCGGCCTCCTTATTAACAAGTCTTAATGGAATTCCGTTAACAACTGTGTGGGAAGGTGACTATCCTGTAAATGTTGTCTTAAGTAAGGAACCCAATAAAAACCCTCAAATAGTAGATCTTAATAATGAATATACAAGTTCCGTTGTTACATTTAAGCCTTTACCTATTAGAGCCATTGCTACACTAAAACCGGAATTGACGGAAGGAACAGTAGTACGTAGAAATGGGTTGCAAACTATTTCAATATTGGCAGATTTAAAACGAAACGTTATCCCTTCCGAAGTCTTTGTTCAATTACAAAAACAAATTGAAGCGTGCGATTTAGATACATCCATAAAACTAGATTATGGTGGAGATCACGAGTTCTCTATGGAAAATATGAAACCTTTAATCTTATCACTAGGAGTGAGTATAGTGCTTATTTTCCTCATATTACTTGTCCAATTTAAAACCTTTAAACGTGTACTGCTGGTAATGTCTACCATGCTATTAAGTATTTTCGGCGCTGCTTTTGGTTTAAAAGTAACAGGCTATCCATTTAGCATGACGGCCTTTATCGGAATTATTGGATTGATGGGAATTGTTGTAAGAAATGGAATCATTCTAATAGATTACGCATTAACCCTCGTTCACAAAGAAGGAATGACATATAAAGAGGCAGGGCTCGCTGCTGGAAAACGACGTATGCGCCCAATTTTCTTGACTTCCATGGCAGCGGCAGTTGGAGTTATTCCTATGATTATTAGCAAATCGCCTTTATGGGGACCAATGGGAACTGTACTTTGTTTTGGACTAGTGCTTGGAATGATTTTAACGCTATTAGTACTGCCTGTAACCTATTGGAAATTTAACAAATAATAATTTATAATATCACAAGGGGCTCACTCATATAATAAAAATATTGCGTGGGAGCACTTGCTAAAACACAATAACGATGAACACTTTTATACGAATCATAGGTATTAGCCTATTCTTTATAAGTAGTTGTTTTGCTCAGGAACTAACACTAGAAAATTGTAATTCCTTGGCATTAAAACACAATAAAACATTAAAAGAAGGGCAATGGAAAGTTAAAAATGCCGAATTAAAGAAAGAAGAAGCCTACACGCATTATTTTCCAAAAGTTGATGCTGGTGCCACGGCATTTAAAGCTTCCAAAAACTTTTTAGAGCTAGAAACTCCTGAAATGAATTTACCAATTTACGATGGAAACAAAGCGAACCTAGCCAATTCCACACAATTTGCTTTTATTCCAAGTATGAATATAGGAATGTTAGATTATAGCAATATGGCACATATTACGGCTATCCAACCTGTGTATACGGGGGGACAATTAAAAAATGCTAATAAACTTGCTACTGTTGGAATAGCTATTGCCAACAAGCAATTGGTACTTTCAGAACATTCCGTGCTCCTTAAAACAGCCTCTTTCTACTGGACTATTGTAGATTTAAAAGAAAAAATGAAGACACTTTTAAAGTATGAAATAATGATAAACACCTTACTAGAAGATGTAAGTGTTTCCTTTGACGCTGGCTTAATTCTTCAAAGTGATGTACTTAAAGTTACCCTAAAAAAGAATGAAATTACGAATCAAAAATTACAGTTGGGTAACGCAACGGCAATGCTAACGCGTGCGTTGTGTCAACATATAGGAAAGGAATATACAAATACCATACAATTAACTTCCTTACAAGCTCCCTTAAAAGCACCGCTATCTTATCATAAAAATGCAGATGAACGTGTATATAAACGAAATGAATACCAACTTTTAGGAGCTGTTAAAAAAGCTGCCGAATTACAGTTAGATCTAGTAAAAGGAAAATTAATGCCCCAGCTTGCTGTTGGAATAAGTGCTTTATATATAGACGTTTTAGACCAACAAAACGGGAATTTTATGGCATTTGCAAGCCTTAATGTACCAATTTCTGATTGGTGGGCAGGAGGAAAAAAACTAAAACAACAGCAATATAAAATAGCTATTGCTGCGAATAAACAGGCAGAAACATCCGAATTATTAAACTTAGAGATCATCCAGAAATATAATAAACTAGAAGAGACCTATCAACAAATAGACATTGCTAATATTGGGGTTTCTCAAGCGAATGCACATTATAAAGTTATTAACGACAATTACAAAGCAGGTCTAATTAATACATCGGACCTTTTAGAAGCTCAAGCGTTACTTCAAGAAACGAACAATACAAAAACAACCGCCTTGTGTAATTATAAACTAAGTCTATTGCAATATCAAATTGCCATTAACGATTATCAAACTCCTTAAATATGGAATCAACATATCAGATTTCTTTTTATAAAAAACCGCATTTTTGGATGCATATTCAAACCTTAGCAATTAGTCTCATCTGGTGGAATATTACTTTTTTGTGTTTTATGATGTTATACCAACTTTTACACACAAGTGATGATTCTATGATAAACATGCCTTATATATTCCATGTATTTTATCAAAAACCTATTATAGGTACTTTACTAATTAGTTTGTTTGCTTTTATAAATACCATCATGGAAACAGCGATCGTAAGCCCATTTAACAAAAATAATAATTTCTTAAAACGGGTTTTTTTTAAGGTAATCTCCTTCGTAGGTGGGTTTTGTTTGTTTTATGTTGCGCTGAATTATTTCTATCAGTACCATTTTTTTACAAATAATATTAACCTACGAGAGTTCAGTATTGCACTTTTTAATGACAGTTTGTTATTAGTCCTTATTTTAGGTGGGATTACTCATATTAGTTTGTCTGTTTTCTTGAAATCTATTCGTCAGACAGGATTTACTATGTTTTGGAAAATCATTTTAGGTAATTATAGAAAACCTAAAGAAGAGCATCGTATATTTATTTTCTTAGACTTGGTATCATCCACAAAATTTTCTCAATATTTGGGACATAAAAAATACTCGGCCTTTTTGCAAGATTGTTTTTATACAATAAGCAACAGCATTGTAAACAACAAAGGTATGGTCTATCAATTTGTAGGAGATGAAGTAATTATTACTTGGAAAGGTAATCAGTTATTAAATCATAAAAAAGCGGTAGAGTTTTTCTTTCAGTTTAAACATGACTTAGCTCAAAAGAACACCTATTTTATGCAAACTTATGGTATTTTACCAGAATTTACAGCATCATTGAATACTGGTAAAGTAATGGCAGCGGAAGTAGGGGTCTTAAAAATACAAATTGCTTATCATGGCAGTGTTTTAAACACGGCAGCACGGATTCAAAAATTATGTAGCACGTATAAAACACCGCTCATAGCCACAGAAAATTATATAAAAATGATGGAAAAGATTCGTCATAATTATACCTGTAATTTCCTTGATACTGTTCATCTAAAAGGTAAAGAGTCTAAAGAAGCAGTATTTACCATTACAACTTAGATTAGGTTTTTTGATGACTTATAGAATCCCGACAAGCGACGTTTTAAGTGCATGCTATCGGGGTTTTGTGAGTTGTATTACTTCAAACCGATTACAGTTTCTAGAGAGAATCTATGTGGTATTAATCATAGTGATTCTATTGGTGTCAATTTGATTTTGTCTCTAATAAAAACCTCTTTATTACGGTTTGAATTCATTTAGAAAGCTTTAAAAAATACCCTTACACACTTCAAAGCCTTTCAATAATATGACGTACTTTTGCGGCTTATGAAAACAGCCACAAAACGTTCCCAACTTGAATTCATTGCATTAATGGCTTCTTTAATGGCCATGGTAGCCTTGTCTATTGACGCTTTATTACCAGGATTACAGCAAATAGGAGAGGACATCGGCTTTAGACAATCCACCGATGGTCAATTGTTGATTACCATGATATTTTTAGGCTTGGGAATTGGACAATTATTCTTTGGTCCTTTATCTGATACCTTGGGAAGAAAGACTGTGGTATATCTAGGGATTGGCGTTTATTTATTGGCAAGTTTACTCTGTATTTATTCGGCAAATTTAGAAATGATGATTGCAGGTCGTATCCTTCAAGGTATTGGTCTTTCTGCGTCAAGAACTGTAAGTATTTCCATTATAAGGGATAGTTATAGAGGAGATCAAATGGCAAGAATAATGTCTTTTGTAACCGTTATATTTTTAATTGTTCCCACCATTGCACCTGCAATGGGTAAATTAATTTTGGACGCCCATTCGTGGCAAGCCATTTTTTATGTGCAACTCGTAGCAGCGGTTATTATTTGTACTTGGTTTGCCAAACGTCAACCGGAAACACTGGCTGTCGAATATAGAATTCCATTTACACTAAAAACCATTTTTCTCGGCGCTAGAGAAAGTTTTAAATACAAGCAAACGACCGCATTTACTTTTGTTTCTGCTTTAATTACAGGAGCATTTATGGTGTATCTAAGTGCATCTCAACAGGTGTTTCAGGAACAATATGGCTTGGTAGACGAATTTCCCTTTATATTTTCAAGTCTAGCGATCACCGTAGGAACGGCTACATTTATTAATGGAAAGATAGTCATGCATTATGGAATGAAAACCTTATTAAAAATTGCATTGATTGGTTTCTTTGCCATCTCGCTTTTATATGTTGTACTATTTTATAATTCCGAAAACCCGCCCGTATACATTCTAATATTATTTTTTGGATGTCAATTTTTTATGCTAGGATTTATTTTTGGGAATACACGTGCTCTAATGATGGAACCTATAGGACATATTGCTGGGATAGGAGCAGCTGTTACCGGATTTGTAGCCACGATGTTATCAGTCCCTATCAGTATTTTTATTGGTAGTTTTGTAAGTACCACCGCCTTACCTATGTTTATTGGATTCTCTGCCTGTGGAGGTTTATCACTCGCTATCTATTTTATTCATCGTGCCTTGAAATAACAAGTCGCATTGTTAAGGCTTGAAAATCAAGGCTAATAATTATTTAGATCATCTAGTATAAGAAATTTAGAGTACTTATCACGAAGGCTTTAGTTGTTCCTGTTCCAAATCCAACTTGGCTCTAATCTTTTCCACTAACAAATCACCCATAATCTTTGTAGACATGGCATTTTCAAACATTTCAATATCGAGTTTGACTGGATGTTCGTTTAGCTCATGCAAGGTTCCTTTTAATTTTGAAGTTGCTGCTTTTAAACGTGACTTCACCCTTTTATTTCTATTTAATTTTTTAGGAGAAACCACTCCAATAATATAAAGTGTATATAAAAGTACTGCGATTACAATACAACTTGGTACAATAATACAACCGGCTAAAAAGATTAAAAAATCATTTGTTCCTGGATCAAATATTTCGCCAGCATCGTTATAATAGGCTTCGTGACAATGATCGGGGCCATCTATAGGATAAAATGTAGCATCTATCAGCTGTTCAAAAAGTTTCCATTGCCATGGAGCCCCTCCCTGAACATAATTAGGACTGTTATAAAAGCCCACCCTTGAAGAAACAGTATTGTCCGGATTTCCTCCCGCCAACACATTACCTAATTGATCTATTCCGATAAAAAAATTGCCTAAATACCCCATAATGATGTCGTTTTTAAGTTTCCTTAAAGTTACATCATTTTTTCTTCTATCACTATAAATTACGCTAAACATCTAAATAGAGTACTGTTAACTAATCAGTTGTTTTGCTTTAAATCAAGACTTATACAAGTTACTTACCACACTTTTATAAGTCAATCCAATGGGGATTTTATGTTTTTCAATAACTATTTTATTGTTTTCTATACAATGGATTTTATCCACAGCTACCAAGAATGATTTATGAACTCTTAAAAAGGCTTTCTGGTCTAGGCGCTGTTCAAAATCAGATATTTTTTCTTTGGTGATAATCATTTCATCGCTTAAAAACAATTTACTGTAATTCCCATAGGCTTCTATAAACAAAATTTCTGTTTCTTTTATTTGATGTATTTTTTTATCACCTTTTATAAAAAAGCGCTTGCCAGTTTCTTGTGAAGAGATTTCAGGTTTTGAAACATTTTTTTCTTGTGGACTTGCTGATACCTTCTTTACAGCTTTTAAAAATCGTTCAAAGGAAAAGGGTTTGAGTAAATAATCCACCACATTCAATTCAAAACCTTCTAAAGCATGTTCGCTATAGGCCGTGGTTACAATGACTTTAGGAGGTGAATCCAAAGTTCTTAAAAAGTCGAATCCTTTTAATTTAGGCATGTTCAAATCTAAAAAAATCAAATCTACCGACTGTTCGTTTAGGTACTCAAACGCTTCCAAGGCATCGTAGCAATTTTTCATCAACTCCATATTGGGCAGCATATCGCAATAGCCTTTTATGATGTCATGGGCAATGTATTCGTCGTCAATAATTAAATAGCGCATAGGTTGAATAAGGTTAAATGTACTTTATAAGTAGTTGCTGTTTTTCCGAAAAATATCGTATGTTTTTCTGGATATACCAATGCCAAACGACGTTGTAGGTTTTCCAATCCAATTCCTGGAGTATCAGAAACCAGGGCTGCATCAAAATTATTTTCAATATAAAAGTCGATTTGCTCCGTGCTACTACTCATATTCACCCGAACAAAAGCATCCTTTCTCAAATTCTCTACGCCATGTTTAAAGGCGTTTTCCAAAAGAATGATGAATAACAACGGTGTAATTTGATGATCCTTCTGAATATCATCCTGAAAATCAAGCGAAATTTCCTTGTGATAGCGCATTTTATGAAGCTCCATATAATTTTTTAGATAGACCACTTCATCGCTTAATGCAACCGTTTCTTTTTCCCCTTCATAAATACTGTAACGCATCATATCCGAAAGCTTTAAAATGAGCGCTTGTGCCTTAGTAGGATCAGTTCCTACCAAGCCATAAAGGTTATTGAGCATATTAAAAAAGAAATGGGGATTTACTTGACTTTTCAAATGCATTAATTCCGACTTTTTCTGTTCATTTTTTAAAACGAATACCTCTTTTATTTGCTTGAATATCCAACGAATACTAATAAATAGTAGGACGGGATAATATATGAAACTGGTGATAACAAACAGGGTATTGTACTCATATTCTCCAAAAATGATGAGTAACAAACCAACACCAATAAAAAAACTCCAAAATAATGGGAAATACCATGCTTTTAAGGGGCTTTTTGGCTTCCCTTTCTCAAGTCCTTTTCGATACTTATAATAAAAAACACAGCATAGGAGCAAGGCTATAAAAAAGAGCATAAATACCACCGATAATACAGGATGCGCAGCTTCCTCTGCATTTAACATTCCTATTCCTGAGAGTAACACCATAATACTAAGCAAGCTCCACGTCTCCCTCTTATGGAACTTTTCAACTACGGACTTAAAGCGCGTTTTTTTTAAAAAATAAAGGAAGATTCCATAACAAACAAGGCATAGGGCCGCAAGAAAACACAAAGTTCCTGTAAACTCTAGTCCCAATTCCATTATCATGGTCCCATAAATAATAAAAAAGAAGGCAATGACTATCATTGAAATCCCTCGTTTTAAATGTAGCTTGTTATAATTCATAGTCCAAAACTAAGGGTTTCTTTGATGTTTTCAAAACTGAGTGACAAACAGTACCCTGAGAAGGGTCAACTAAATAAAAAAGAGGGTCAACTGATGTTTACATGTGGGACAGTCACGTATAACACGCAATCAAAGCAATCTACCCTAATCCCTTGATAAACAAGAAAAGCCCGTGTAAGTTTGACAAAAAAACATCGAATTATGAGTAGTTTACACATTCAAAACCTATCTAAAACATACGCAAATGGGGTACAAGCCCTTCAAAATATTAATTTGGACATTCCTACGGGAATGTTTGGTTTACTAGGACCAAACGGGGCAGGAAAATCTACCTTGATGCGTACTTTGGCCACTTTACAAGATGCAGATTCAGGAACTGTCACTATGGGTTATTTAAACGTCTTAGAGCAAAAGCATGACGTGAGAAAAATACTGGGATATTTACCCCAACAGTTTGGTTTGTATCCAAAAATATCAGCGCAAGTATTACTCGATCATTTGGCGGTGTTAAAAGGAGTTACCAAACGTGCAGAACGAAAAGAACTAGTAAAAGCACTTTTACATAAAACCAATTTATACGAAAAACGAAACCAACACCTAGGTGGTTTCTCCGGTGGTATGAAACAGCGTTTTGGCATTGCTCAAGCCTTATTAAGCAACCCAAAGCTATTGATTGTAGATGAGCCAACAGCTGGTTTAGATCCCATGGAACGAAACAGATTTTACAATTTATTAAGTGAATTGGGAGAAAACACCGTGGTCATACTATCTACTCATATCGTAGAAGATGTCAAGGAGCTCTGTACCAATATGGCCATCATCAACCAAGGAAAAGTACTTTTAAAAGGCAACCCACTCGAGGTAATTAAAGACATTGAAGGAAAAGTGTATAAAAAAACCATTCACAAAAATGAATTGGAGGACTACAAAAAAGAATACCATGTTATTGCCGACAAGCTATTCCTTGGAAAGCCTGTAATCCATATTCTCAGTGATACGGAACCAAACCATGATTTTGAAGCAATCCCAGCAGCATTAGAGGATGTGTATTTCTCACAATTAGGAAAGAAGAACAATTAAAACAATCAACAGCTAACTACTAGCAAGAAAAACCATTCACCCATGCTCTACGAAATATTCAAATTTGAACTCCAATACCGCGCAAGACGCATAGATACCTACTTATATTTTATTTTTCTCTTTTTATTTTCTATCGTCGCAGTGGATTTTATTTATAGTGGTGTAGATACGGGGCTCGTCAAGAAAAACGCTCCTATTATCATCGCCAAAACAATGGGCGCCTTATCGGGTCTCACAATGATGATTGCCTCAATGATCATGGGGGTACCCATACTTAGAGATGCAGAACATGATATCGAATCCTTAATTTTTGTAAATCCCATTAAAAAGAGCCACTATCTCATCGGTCGTTTCTTAGGGTCATTTGTGGTGTTATTATTGATATTTTCAGCCATACTTTGGGGAAATGCCTTGGGGGAATTCATGCCTTGGAGAAATCCCAACGATTTACTTCCCTATAATTTTGTTGTTTATTTACAACCATTTTTTACGGTAGTCATCCCAATCTTATTTTTTGGCGCTTGTTTATTCTTTATTACGGGAGCGTTGACTAAAAAATTGATTGTGGTCTATACCCAAGGATTGATCACTTTTGTCATCTTTATGTTAACACGTAATATTGACAACGAATTTTTATCCGCCATACTCGATCCTTTTTCTATGAATACACTCTCCGCCATGACGAGAGATTGGACGGTCGTAGCAAAAAACAGTGATTTAATTCCCTTCAATAGTTTTTTACTATACTCAAAACTCTTTTGGATCTTTACAGGTCTTCTTATTTTTGGGCTTGGCTACAAACGCTTTAATTACAACCTAGTTAAAACCTCGAAAACAAAAACTTTAACCAAAAACACTATAGATATTAAATATAACAAACTAGAATTAACCACTTTACCTACTATTACCGAACCTAATAATTTAAGTTTGTTTTTAATCCAATTATATCGAAATTCACTCTTTTATTTTAAAAGTATCGTCACAGAAATCTCATTCTGGGCCATTGTCGGCTGTGCCATGCTCATCATATTTGCCAATTCTATCAGCCTAGGAACAGTGTATGGTGTAGACAGTTTCCCTGCAACACATTTGATAATTGAAGAACTCTTGGAGATGTCTGGATACTTTTTTATCATCATACTTGTCTTTTATTCCGGGGAATTAATTTGGAAAGAAAGAGCCTTAAAAATTGATCAAATTACCGATGCAATGCCCAGTAATGACGTGATTAATTTACTAAGCAAATACATTGGATTGCTGATTACATACGGTGTTTTAATGTGCTGTTTGATATTTTCCGGCGTATTATTTCAACTATCACAAGGGTACTATGAGTTTAACCTTGGGCAGTATTTTTTCACCTTTTTCATCGATTTTCTTCCATTCCTAGCCATGTACACCGTCGTATCGTTTTTTGTACACGCCTTGATACCCAAGAAATTCATTGGATATTTAATAGTTTTCGCCTTTTTTATTGTAACGGTACTGCTAGATCAATTAGGTTATTCGCATGGTCTGTATAATTTCGGTGGAAGCCAAATAGGAACCTATTCATCAATGAATGGTTTTGGACATCTTCTAAAACCTTATGTATGGATGAAAGTCTATTGGACGCTAATTTGTGGAATCATATTCCTAATTGCTTGTATTCTTTCTGTGAGAGGGAGTGAAACAACCTTTAAAAAACGATGGAAACAAGTGACATACCGAGCAACACCGAACATAAAAAAAACGGGTGTTCTAGCCACAATTTTAGTACTTATAGTCGGTAGCTTTATCTTTTACAATACGAATATTTTAAATAAATACTGGACAAACACAGAAGGCACACAAATGCGCGTTACCTATGAAAAAGAATTAAAAAAGTTCGAATACCTACCACAACCAACTATCATAGCAGTTAATTTAGAAGTAGAATTATATCCATCAAAGAGAGGTTACACCGCAGAAGGCAATTATCTATTGCGTAATTCAAGCAATGCGCCCATGGCCGCCATTCATGTACAAAAATTAATAGATGATCAAATAACGCTGCGTGAAATCACTTTTGATCGTCCCTCCACAAAAGATGATAACTATGTAGCACTAGAACATCACATTTATCATTTAGAAACGCCATTGTCACCGGGAGACAGCCTAAAAATGACCTTTAAACAAGACTTTATAAGTAGAGGATTTGAAGCGGATGGTTCCAACATGAAAATTGTACACAATGGTACCTTTTTTAATCATTCACATTTTCCGAGTTTAGGATATACAAAAAAGTACGAGCTTCGTGATACGGATGAAAGAGCTACATTCGACTTGGAACCAAGAGCTAGCATGGCCTTAAAACAACATCCGTTGGAAGTAAAAAATGCTGTAAATGGAGATGATGGTTACCAAATAGATTTTGAAATGACTATTGGTACAGACGCCAATCAAACGGCCATTGCGCCTGGGAATCTTGTCAAACAATGGAAAACGGAGGATCGTAATTATTTTCACTATCAAATGAAGGCACCTATGATTCATTTTTATTCCATCGTTTCGGCCACTTATCAAGTGAAAAAAGAACGTTGGAAAGCTACGCACGATTCCGTTCACAACCCTATAAATCTAGAAATCTATTATCATAAGCCACACCATTACAATGTAGCAAGAATGATGACTGCCATGAAAGCCAGTTTTGATTATTACACCAAAAACTTCGGTCCCTATGCTTATGAACAACTGCGGATTATGGAATTCCCTAGGTATGCCGAATTTGCCCAATCATTTCCCACAGCAGTACCATTTTCTGAAGGACTTGGATTTATACTTGATATTGACGATAATAAGGATGTGGACATGCTTACATTTATAACGGCACATGAAATTGCTCATCAATGGTGGGGATTGCAAGTGGTGGCAGGAAATGTACAAGGAAAAAACTTGATTTTGGAAGCCTTATCACAGTATTCAGCGTTGATGGTATTAAAACAACAGTATTCCGAAGACAAGATTCAGCAATTTATAAGCGACGAAATGGAACGCTATTTTACAGGGAAATCTAAAGAAAAAGTAGGGGAGACGCCCTTAAATTTGGTGGAAAAGCAAGAGTATGTTTATTATAGAAAGGGTGCGCTAGCCATGTATGCCTTACAAGCGTATATAGATGAAGATGCGGTAAATACAGCGCTAAAATCTTTTATTAAAGATTGGAATGTTTTTAATCCAAGTTTTGATAAAAAAAGGTACGCTACAACCGATGATTTACTGGACTATTTCAGGGAAGTGACCCCCAGTAATTTACACTATCTAATTTCAGATTTATTTGAAGACACTATTGTGTATGACATTGAAGTACTAACGAGTCACAGTACACAAATTGCTTCCGAACTCCATGAAGTAAGTATAGAATTTGACTTGAGTAAATTCAATAATGACCTCCATGGAAATCGAGTGTTTTCTGGAAAAAAAACGATGTCTTATGACAGTAAAAAGGGAAAAACAGTTTCCTTATTTCTAAATGATTTGGTTGAGATTGTAGTGTTTGGAAACACGGAAATTGACGGACAAACGAAGCAAATAGTATTGTATAGAAAAAAACATTGGATCACTGAAATTCATACGTCACTCAAAATTCAAGTAGCTCAAAGACCAACAGCAATAGGAGTAGACCCTTATCAATTATTAATAGACAAAAAACCAGAAAATAACAGAATGAACATTGAATAAAACCGTTCGAAAGTAAAAACCTAACACATGAAAATGTATCGAGAACACCTGTGAAAACAGGAATGATTTTCGATACATTTTTTTTGAGAAATCAGTGTGAATACTGACGAATTCTTAGCGTCAGTTCGAATGTTTTTCTATGATTTAAAAAAAAATCTCCAACTAATACGTAGAGATTTCTCACTTATGTTCTAAATGACACACGCAAGTGAATAACACATTTTTACCAGAGAAAAAGATAAAAATGTATCGAGAACTCCTATATGAACTACCCATATTTTGAAACTACTAAATTTATGACTACCTTATAAGTCATTAAATACCAATACTTAAACAATAACACAGACGTATAAACATTAACATCTTTCAAAGCAAGGCTTATGAAAACTACCAAGCGATTAGAACAAGCAATGACAAAATTATACGAAGCTTTTCACCATGGAACGCTTCATCCTGGGTATTGTAAGTATTGTGCAGTTGGAAATATCTGTGATAATACTGATAGCTGGATTCATTTAACCGATGCTCACGGATCCATGGAATTGAGTTATATTGGACAACTCAATCAAAAACTTGACCGTAAACATTTTGGCTATTTGCCTTCAGAACTCCTACTCATTGAATCTACATTTTTGAAGGCCTGTGGATATAGTGTTCCATTAATGCTAGGTTCTAATAAACCAAAAGCTCCTCAAGACAAAGAATTATTATTCAAAGGGCTTTATGCTACGATAGCCTTGTTATGTAAACTGGATAATATTCCTAACGTGATGGATTACACAAAACTATTAGCATTTGAAAATGACGTTCCTGTATATGAACTAAGGGAGGTTTTTTCTTAACAAGCAGGAGTGAAGCGTGTTACAAATGTCAGTTTGAGTGATTTTACCATTATTTTCTAAAAAAAATGATAAAATTGAAAAGAGAACGAGCTATAATCATTAAAAGCTTCCTAAACCCTCAATAATAACCATATATGAAAGAACATACGTTTACATGTCCCCATTGTTGGCAGCAAATATCGATGCTATTGGATGTATCTGTTCCCAAACAAACTTATATAGAGGATTGCGAGGTTTGCTGCAATCCAATTCAGATCAACGTGCAGTTTCTACATGAAGAACTCATACATTTTCAAATTAGTAGTATTGAGCAATAATAATTTGATTTAGGAGGCAGGAAACAATAGGTAAAAGAAAAGAGAGCATAGACATGAGATAAGAGACTAGGTGAAATACCGATAATCAGCGCAAGAAAATACATAATACCTAAAGAAAATAATTCCTTTAAATTATTTCATACTTGTTATTAAAAAATGTGACAGGACTAAGATCTTCATAATTAAAAGGTAGCGAACCATGGGAACCTATTTTCACAACTTAAGATCCTCTGAGAATCCAATAGAATTTTAAACATGTACATCAGTACGCT
>Ga0209292_1003223_pt1 | contig 18075 bp, 15 predicted proteins | sample GOMGulsemesocosm_2_FD_184634 | JGI IMG/M metagenome (GOLD analysis project Ga0209292, IMG submission 184634) | Methane-oxidizing microbial communities from mesocosms in the Gulf of Mexico - GOM9C Gulf of Mexico (SPAdes) (version 2) | ecosystem: Environmental > Aquatic > Marine > Cold seeps... | reverse complement strand
AGTTGAAAAAGCTAAAAAAGATAAATTAAGAAGAGTTGAGTGGAATGTATTGGATTGGAATACACCTGCAATAGATTTTTATAAAAGTGTAGGAGCAACAGTTTTTAATGATTGGTTGGTTGTACAATTAGATGAAAAAGGAATAAATAAGTATTAAGAATGCAAGTATTTAAGTTTGGTGGCGCTTCAGTAAAAAATGCTGAAGGAGTAAGAAATGTAGCCAAGGTATTACAGGAAGTCGGATATCAAGAAACCTTAGTGGTTGTATCGGCAATGGGTAAAACTACGAATAAATTAGAGTTAGTAGTAAAAGCGTACTTTGAAGAAAAATCAAAACAGCAAGAACGTATTCAAGACATTATTACTTGTCATGAAGAAATTTTATTTGAATTATTTCCTAATAAACAACATTCAGTTTATAAAACGGTAACGGATTTGTTTAACGAGTTAACTGGTTTTTTAAACTGGAATAAATCCCCTAATTATAGTTTTGTATACGATCAAGTAGTAGGTTATGGTGAGTTAATTTCAACAGCTATAATCGCAGCTTATTTAAATGAAATAGATATTAAGAGTAACTGGTTAGACATTAGATCAGTAATTAAAACGGACAACTCTTATCGAGATGCAAAAGTAAACTGGGAGCTTACAAAGCAGCATGTTTCCAATCATATTAAAAAAGCATCACTATATATAACCCAAGGGTTTTTAGGTTCTGACGCAAATAATTTCTCAACTACATTAGGAAGGGAAGGGAGTGATTATACAGCTGCAATATTAGCCTATTGTTTAAATGCAGCTAGTGTGACTATATGGAAGGATGTTCCTGGAGTTTTAAACGCAGACCCTAGGTACTTTAACGAAACACAATTGTTACATCAAATATCTTATGAAGAAGCAATAGAATTAGCTTTCTATGGAGCTTCAGTAATTCATCCCAAAACATTACAGCCGCTACAACGTAAGGAAATCCCATTATATGTTAAGTCGTTTTTAAACCCGTTAGATAAGGGGACCTGTGTGAGTAAAGGGAAACAACTAGAACCTTTTGTGCCTTGTTTTATAGTAAAGAAAAATCAAATTTTGATTTCTTTATCATCCTTAGATTTTTCATTTATTGTAGAAGAAAATATAAGTGAAATATTTGCCTTATTACATCAATATAAATTGAAAGTAGATGTAATTCAAAATTCAGCTATTAGTTTTTCAGTATGTGTAGATGATACGTATAAAAATATAGAAGGTTTACTACAGGAATTACGTTCAAAATTTAAAGTTTCGTGTAGTGAAAATGTGTCATTATACACAATAAGGCATAATACTTCTGAAGCATTTGAAAAAATTGCTAACGGAAAAGAAGTGCTCTTAAAACAAGAAAAAGACAACACTGTACAGTTAATCACAAGTAATTAAGGGTACAAAAATGTTTTTATTGACTACATTTGATACTTAGTCAAGAAAAACAATGGGATTAGTAACATCAAAAGAATTAGCTAAAGCAATAAACCTAGATAAATTTGGATTTATAGGTACTTTTATTGGTTGGGTTTTGATGAAAACGCTTAGAATTGACAAGATAAATGACGTTTATAATAAGCATAAGCATTTAAATGCACTAGATTTTTTAAATGCATTGTTAAGCGATCTACAAATTAAATATGAAATCCCTGAAGAAGATTTAAAAAGAATTCCAAAAGAGGGAGCTTTCGTTACTGTTTCGAATCACCCTTTAGGTGGTATTGATGGTGTACTGTTGTTAAAAATAATTTTAGAACAACGTAGTGACTATAAAATTATCGCTAATTTTTTACTGCACAGAATTTTGCCAGTAAAACCATATGTAATGCCGGTTAATCCTTTTGAAAATAGAAAGGATATAAAATCAAGTGTTGGTGGGTTCAAACAAGCTATAATGCATTTAAGGTCAGGAGCACCACTTGGCGTGTTTCCAGCAGGAGAAGTGTCGACAAAAAAAGAAGATGATTTAGTAGTGGATAAGCAATGGGAGCCATCTGCAATGAAATTGATTCAGAAGGCACAAGTGCCAATATTGCCTATATATTTTCATGCTAAAAATAGTGGGTTATTTTATCAACTATCAAACTTGAGTGATACATTACGTTCAGCTAAATTACCTTCAGAAGTATTGAGCCAACGGAATAGAGTTGTGAAAATTCGTATAGGTAAACCTATTCAAGTAAAAGATCAAAAGGAATATACGGATTTAGAAGAGTTTACTGGTTTCTTGAGAAAGAAAACATACATGTTAGCTAACCCCTATGAAAAGGATTCGGTGTCTTTAAAAGAGGCTGCTACCTCAACCATTAAGAAAACAATAACTTCGACCACTACCCCTAAAAAAATTGCAACTTCAGTTAGTTCAGAATTAATAGAACAAGAGGTTGATAATTTAAGAGGGTATGATTGCAGGTTGTTGGAAAGTAAAAACTATGAAGTGTTTTTAGTTTCAGCAGATAAAATTCCTAATATTTTAAAAGAATTAGGGAGATTGCGTGAAGTTACCTTTAGAGAAATTGGAGAAGGTACTAATAATGCCATAGATTTAGATAGTTGTGATAGTTATTACCATCATATGTTTTTATGGGATAATGTTGCTAAAAAAATAGCCGGAGCTTACCGAATGGGATTAGGAGCTAAGATTTTTGCTAAATATGGAATAGACGGTTTTTACTTACAGGATTTATTTCGATTTGAACCTGAACTTTACGGTATGATGAGCGAGTCTATTGAAATGGGAAGAGCGTTTATAATAAAAGAATATCAACAAAAACCTATGCCGTTATTTTTGTTATGGAAAGGAATTGTGCATACAACACTTCGTTTTCCAGAGCATAAATATTTAATTGGAGGAGTAAGTATTAGTAACCAGTTTTCATCATTCTCAAAATCATTGATGATTGAGTTTATGAAATCTCACTATTACGATCCGTATGTGGCGCAATATATCAGACCTAAAAAAGAATTTAAAGTGCAGTTAAAAGATGCAGATAAGGACTTTGTATTTGATGAAACAAAAGCCGATTTAAATAAATTTGATCGTGTTATTGATGAATTAGAACCAGGGTTAAGAATTCCGGTATTGCTTAAAAAATATATCAAACAAAATGCAAAAGTAATCGCATTTAATGTGGATCCGTTATTCAACAATGCAGTAGATGGTTTAATGTATATAAAAATAGCTGATTTGCCTGAAAGTACTGTTCGCCCTGTTATGGAAGAGTTTCAAGCGGAATTGGAGCGTAAAACTGAAGGAAACGAGAAGTAGTTTATTAATAGCGATTCTTTTAAGTTTAATTGCCAAAAAGCAACATCCACCCAATTGTCAAATTTCTTGCCCTACTTTTTCAAATCCAAATTTTTCATGAAACTTTATGCTTGGTTCATTAGGTAATGAGATACCGCCAATAACTACCTTGTAGTCTTTTTCTTTTAACCGTTTTATTAATTCAGTATATAGTTTTGTGCCAAGTTGTTTTCCTTTCGCATTATTGCTTATGTATACTGTACTTTCAACTGTTTGATTATAGGCTGACTTTGGCCGCCATTTACTAGCATAAGCGTACCCTAGTATTTTATTATTATTATCTTCAAAAACTAAAAATGGGAATTCATTAGCAATTCGTAAAACTTTTTCGGCATATTGTTCAACGGTCAGAGGAATTAAGTCAAATGTTACAAGTGTATTTTCAACATGAAAATTATATATCGGAAGAATTTTTTCAATATCTGATATTTTTATTTGACGAATCATTGTTTTAGTTTTTGAAGATAGATAAGTGTCTTTTAGCTTAAAAATTAGCTGTTACAAAAGAATTACAATAAGCTTTTATTTCATTTCTAGCTTTGGTAAAAGCCGCATGAGTATCTTCCATGCTTCCTTCAATTTTTGACGGATCAAAAAAATTATGGTGTAATCGGACCGCGTTTTTACTTGGTATAAATGGACAGTTTTCGTTTGCATGATCGCAAACGGTAATAATATAATCAAATTCTACGGTATTATATTCCGTTACTAAGTTTGAAGAGTGTTCGGAAATATCAATTCCATCTTCACTCATTATGGCAATAGCTTTCGGGTTTACTCCATGTGTTTCAATTCCGGCGCTATAAATAGATGCATTATTCTTAACGTAATGATTTAAATATCCGTGAGCCATTTGGCTACGGCAAGAGTTTCCTGTACAAAGGACTAATATGTTTTTCATGTGTTTATTTTATAGTTTTTTATAGGTCACATATAGCATCTATATCATTGCAGATGGTGACAAAATATAGTTATTCCATATTTTTTTAATAAAAACTTAGATTAATTATACCCACTGGTGGGTTAACAACATCCAGAGTTAGGCAAGCAACTTGATTGTGTTTCTTTAGGTTCTTCAGGTAATCCGCATAATTCTTTTGCTTTACAATCGGTTTTTATGACACCTAATTTAATGATCAAATTAGTATCACTTATTTCGAAATCGTTAACAAATAGCTGAGCAGCGTGAAAAGTAGCGTTTCCATATTCAAATTTTACTTCAGCATCAGCAACGTATGCTTTCATTTTTCCTACTTTATTCAGTATACCTAATGCTTTAAATGTTGACATAAATTCTGTTTTCCCTAATTCTGAAGGGCTTTCCCATAATTGAATAATAGTTTCTTTCCAGGAATCAGTTTGGGCTCCACAATCTACGGAATCCACCGTTAGGTGTTTTACTTCTGTTATATGGTAATTTGCGCCTACTAATAAATTAGGTGCATATTCAAATAGTAAGCTTTTATCTTGATGGTTTTGTAATACTTCTAATAATTCTTGAGTTTTCATAGTGCGTTAATTTTGGGTGTTTTTGTTGTTAACAACAGTTTTGTTTTGTGGTATTAAAAAAGAAGTCCAATTGATCTTTAATGTTGTTCCATTGCTTGATGTTTATGCAATAGCACATTTTTTTTCCTTCAATTTCTCCTTGAATCAAATCTATTTTTTTAAGTTCCTTTAAATGTTGTGAAATTGTTGCTTGCGCTAAACCAATTTCTTCAACAATATCATTACAAATGCATGATTTCTGTTTGCTAATGTATTGCAATATAGCAATCCTGGCAGGGTGACCTAGTACTTTAAAAATAACAGATAAGTTATTCTGTGAGCTTGTGAAGATTTGTGATTTTGTAATTCCCATAGTTGTATTTGTATATTGCAATATTACGATAATAAAATGAAATAAAAAAACTCATATAGTAATGTATGAGTTTTTAGCTGTTTAAAACCAACCTTTATGATTGACTTGATACATATGAATAAACTCCTCATCAGATTTTGTTAAATAGATGATCCCTTCAATTAAGCCAATTATACCCATTACTCCTGCGCCAATACCACAAGTAAGTACAGAAACAAGCAACATGATTAATCCTTCTTTGGTGTACCCAAGAACAAATTTATGAATACCTAAAGGGCTTAATAATATTCCTAAGATACCAGCAATAACTCTTTTACTTTCTTGTATTGTATTTCCGTGTTCGTCTACTATTTCCATATTGTACTATTTTATTTAAAAGCTTTGTCAATTGGTTCCCATAATTCAATTTTATTACCTTCAGGATCTAAAATCCAACCAAATTTACCGTATTCATACTCTTCAACTTTTCCAACAATTGTAACACCTTCTTCTTTTAGAGTAGCTAAGAGTTCTTTGAGGTTATGAACTCTAAAATTCATCATAAACTCTTTTTTGCTTGGCTCAAAATAAGTAGTGTCTTTTTTAAATGGACTCCATTGTGTGCTAGCGTCATTACCTTGTTTGTCTTTCCACCAAAAAGTACATCCATAGTCATCCGTATTTAATCCAAGATGATTTTTGTACCAATTTTTAGTAGCTGTAGGATTTTCAGATTTGAAGAAAATACCACCTATTCCTGTCACTCTTTTTTTCATTGAATTCGGTTTTTAATATGGTTAGTGAATCTGTTTTTACAGATTTGTATAAAAATAAGAATTCAAAGGTGTTTTTCAAAACAAATACTATTTTTAATGCCTTTGTATTGTCCGTAGTTTTGGATTATTTGATATTCGTTTTTCTTGTACAATGCAACAGCCTTTGGTAATACAATACCTGTTTCTAAAACACATTTTGTATATTTTAATTCTTTTGCCCATGATTCAAGTGCAAGCAAAATTTTAGTGCCACTACCTTTTCCTCTTCCTTTTGGAGAAACAAACATTCTTTTTATCTCCATTGTCTCAGGATTGAATTTTTTGATGGCTCCACAGCCAAAAGGAATATTATTTTGATAGGCTATAATAACATATTTTAACTTGTCAATATTGTTAAACTGATTATAGAATGAATGATCATCGCCGTCTTTAACTTTTAAATAAGTATCAAGATGTTGTACAAGCTTGATAAAATCAATATTGGATGAGTCCGTTCTTTTTAGTGTGATCATTTTAGTTAAAATGAAGCTTAATTTTATCCACAATGGTTTGTGCTAGCTTTATTTTGGATGCTATAGTCCAACCTGCAACATGAGGCGATAATAATACATTTTCAGAATGGATTAAATACTCAAAAGCTTCTGGCAAGCTGTCGTTTTCAAATAAATTTTCAAAAGACCCTTTTTCATATTCCAATACATCTAAGCCAGCTCCAAGAATTTTTTTGTTTTTCAGAGCAAGTGCTAAATCAGAAGTAATTACAGCGGATCCACGTGCAGTATTTATTAGCCAAAAAGGTTTTGAAAAGTTCGCAATAAAATTATTGCTAACCATATTATGAGATAAGTTGTTAAATGGGGTATGTAAACTTAATACATCAGTTTTTTCTTGTAATTCTTCTAAGCTTACTTGTGTGCAGTTTTCGTCACCAACATTATTTTTAATGTCATAACAAATGACATTAACATCAAAACCTCTAAGTTTTTTAGCAAATGATTTACCCATATTACCATAACCAATTAAGCCAATCGTTTTCCCGTCTAACTCAATACCTCTATTTGCTTCACGTAGCCATTTTCCACAGCGAATTTCGGCATCAGCTTTGTTTAATTTGTTGAAAAGCGAAAGTAGCATGCCTAATGCATGTTCTCCAACAGCATTTCTATTTCCTTCAGGAGCGGCAATTAAAATTATACCATTGCTCTCTGCATAGTCACAATCAATACTTTCTAATCCAGCACCAACACGTGCAATAAATTTTAAATTAGTAGCTGCGTTAATAAATTGTTTATCTATTTTAAATCTGCTTCGGATTACAATTCCATCATAAGCATTTATTTTCTCTTCAATTTGTAATTTTGATGAGGAATAATCTTCGTGATTTGTGTGTCCTATTTCGTTTAATTGATTTATTAAAAGTGAATGATTAGTATCAAGATGTAATATTTTCATGAAAAATTATAAGAATATCAAAGATACAATGTTTTGTGATATTTTATTAAATAAAAATGTCCAGGATAAGAGGTGGGGTTATACGGGGAAAATAATTTTTTTCGATATAATATGATAAGCGAATAGTTCTTTTGAAATAATGTATATAACTAGTCTTCAGAGGTGTATAGACGGATAATGATGCGTGATTTGGTTTTGAAATTCTAGAATTGTATATTGTTCATCCTTATAAAGGAAAAACCAATATAATATGAAAAAAAAATACCTTCTTATGGTGTTTTTATTAGTGTTTAATCTAATGAATGCACAAAATGTTACTAGATCTATTACCGATGTAGATATAGCTTTATTACAAAAAACATTAAATGAACAAATAGATAAAGGATATCAAAATTCAGATATATCTAATTGGGTTATACAAAGTGATGCTTCTTCTAGAGCCTCAGGTATGTGGCATTATTATTTAGTACAAACATATAACGGAGTTGAAGTAAGAAATGCTCTAGCTAATTTAAGTGTTAAGGACAATGACGCCAATGTAAATTACATACAGTTTGTTAAAAACATAAGTTTAAAAGCAAACTCTAATACTCCTTCAATTAGCGCTTTAGATGCTGTTTCGAAAGCATTAGATCATATAAATATCATTCCTACTGAAGATATTAAACAATTAGGCTCAAAGACTAATGAGTTTGTTTTTAGTAGAGCAGGTGTAACACAAAGCGATATTAAAGTAAGGTTAGTTTATGAAAAAACTAACGATGATAAATTAAAGTTGGCTTGGAATGTAAACTTAGATCTTAATAGTGGAAAGCATTGGTGGAATATTAGGATTGATGCTACTACAGGTGCATATATTAATAAAAATGACTGGGTAACTACTTGTTACTGGGGAGAAAGTAAAAAAGTACACTTAGCTCATTCAGAAATTAAAAAAACTCCGAAAGCGAGCTTTGATTTTTCAAAGGAAATCAGAAAAAATACTATAGCTTCTACATCAATGATGGCAGGATCATATAGAGTTTTGCCATATTATATAGAAAGCCCAAATCACGGAAATTTTGAGTTAATTACTAATCCAGATGATGCAGTTGCTTCACCTAACGGATGGCATAATGATGGTACTGCTTATACCACAACTAGAGGAAATAATGTAATTGCACGAGATGATCAAAATGGGAATAATGGAAATGGACCACTTACAAGCCAAAGTGGTGCAGGTTTAGTTTTTGACTATCCATATGGTGGCCCTGGAGTAGCAGCAAGCTCATATATAGACGCTGCAACAACAAACGCGTTTTATATGGTAAACATTGTTCACGATATTTACTATAAATATGGATTTGATGAAGCATCAGGTAACTTTCAAGAGGATAATTTTGGAAATGGTGGTGCAGGAGGTGATGCAGTAAATGCAGATGTTCAAGATGGAAGTGGGGTAAATAATGCAAATTTTTCTACACCGACTGATGGTAGTAATGGTAGAATGCAAATGTATCTTTGGGATCAAGGAGCATATGATCCTAATGAAGGGCCGTTATTAGAAGTTAATAACACAGTTATAGCTGGTATATACCCGGCAATAGATAATAATTTTGATGCACCTGGACATGTATTGCCTTCAGGGTCATTAACTTCGGATTTTGTTTTGGTGGATGATAATACATCTACAGCTCCTGATGGAATTCCAAGTGATGCTTGTGAAGCGTTAATTAATGGAGCTGCTTTAAATGGAAATATAGCTGTTATTAGAAGGGGAACTTGTTCTTTTGTTTCAAAAGTAGTTAAGGCTCAAAATGCCGGAGCTATTGCTGTATTGGTTATAAATAATATAGCAGGAGAAATTATCATGGGTGGTACAACAATAGACGGTACTGTAACTATACCAGCTTATAGTTTAAATATGGATGATGGAGAAGCAATAATTGCTCAAATGGCTCTTGAAACTGTAAACGCAACTTTTTACGAACCAACAACTCCACCACCATTTGTTAATGTAGATGGCGATTTTGATAATGGCGTAATTGCACATGAAGCAGGACACGGAGTTAATATCAGATTAGTCGGAGGACCTGGTAATTCAGGATGTGTTGGTGCTAATGAATCAATGGGAGAAGGATGGGGAGATTTTATTGGAAAAATACTATTGTTGAAAAGTTTAGATAACGGTATAGCATTTAGTGGAACTGGAACATTTGTTGTTGGTCAAGCTCCAGGTGGAGTAGGTATAAGACCAGCCCCTTATTCTGGAGATATAACTAATAACCCAATGACTTATGAAACATTAAGAGCAGATACAAATAATACAATATATACTATTCCTCACGGAGTAGGATCAGTATGGGCAGGAATGTTATGGGATATGACTTGGGATTTAATAGCAATTCACGGATTCAACCCAGATATATACGATTCTAACGGTACAGAAGGAAATATTATTGCTTTAAACCTTGTTGTTGAAGGAATGAAGTTAACCGCCTGTGGTCCTGGATTTGTTGATGGAAGAGATGCAATATTACAAGCAGATCAAAATCTGTATGGAGGAGCTAATCAATGCGCAATATGGGGAGCCTTTGCAAGAAGAGGACTTGGAGAAAATGCAAATCAAGGTTTAACTTTTAGAACATGGGATGGAATGCATGATTATACTAATCCTGCAGCTTGTGCGCCTAATTATTTGTTAACTATTGGTGGGCCAACTGAGGCTTGTGAAGGTGCTGGTTTAGATTTTGACATGGTTTTTAATGCTCAAAATGGATATAACACAGCTACAGGATTTACAGTTTCTGGTCAACCTGGAGGATCTGTAATTTCTTTCTCGCCTACTACAATTAGTGATACTGGATTGGTAACAATGAATGCTACTAATTTACCTGTTGGAAACCATGTAATAACTGTTACTCCAGGAGGAGATGTAAGTAAGAATTTAGTATTGAATATAACTGTGAATCCTACTAATCCAGATGTAACAGACGGCGATACGGGATATTCAGTTAATTCAGGTGCTTATACACAGTTTAATGATACTGATACAATAACGGTAGCTCCAGGAATAGATTTTGATGTAAACTTACCAACAATATTTGCAGGTTCATTATTATGGACTGCTCCAAATGGAAGTACATATACTACAGATACAGTTAACTTTTCTAATATAGTAGATGCTGATACAGCTGTTGAAGGAGCATGGACGGTTGTAGCAACCTTTACAAATGCTTGCCCTAATAACGGACCAGAAACAGTTAACTTTAATGTGGTAATTGATCCTGCCTTAAGTATTAATGATAATACATTTGAAAACATAGGAGCATATCCAAACCCTAATAAAGGCTTGTTAACAATAAGCAGCTCTAATATGCTTACAAAGGCTCAAGTGTCTATTTATGATATTACAGGGAGGGTACTTATAAGAAATATGAATAAAACTCAAGTTAGTAACAATAAAATAAACATTGATATGAGTTCTATAGCCACAGGAGTGTACTTCGTTACTATAGAAGATAGTGTCTATAAATCAACTCTTAAGATTATTAAAGAGTAATTTTAAGAATTAACAATAAAAAAGGAGCATCATTGATGCTCCTTTTTTATTTAAGAAAAATTATAGACTAAGCCTATGCCAACTAATTGTTTGGATTGAATTCTTGGTTCATAGGTTTCCAATTCCCCATCATTATTTTTATCTTCTTTATGTTTTATTTGATCATCATTTTTTAAATGTGCTCCAATAGTTGCATTAACATATTTGTTTACGATTAAAATAAAGTTTAATTCCCAATCGACATCAATATTTTATGAACAATTGATATAATTGGTATAAAGGAAAATTTTATTATTTAGATTGATGCTAGAGAAATTTTCCTTTTCCATACGGCAAATATTGAAGGGTTAAGTTTTACAAAAGATCACCCATTTTTTTAATTTAAAAATGTAACATTTTCATGTTGAAATGTGTTTTTTATCTTGTAATGAGCTGTGTTTTAGTGCTGTATAATAAATATAAGTGTTTGATATTTTTTTATTCGCAGAAATATTGTAGATTGCTCAACTTTAAAAATAAACCCAAGTATTATGAAAAAAGCATTACTTAGTATAGTAGGATTGGTTTGTCTGGGAGTTGTAGGGTATATAACTTTTAATAATCAAGATGATTCTGCTAAAGAAAGCAATGATATTGCCTTAACGAAAAGTCAACACAAAAAATTTATTGAGAATTCTCCTTTTTTAGACGTTTCAAAATTATCTAAAAAAGAAAGAAAAGCTCAAGGATTACCCCCGAACAAATATCTTGAGAGAGAATGGGAGTTATCAATGAATCCGGAGTTAGGAAGACCAACACCAGAAAATTTAGATCAAATTAGAAAAGATATCAATGAAGTTCGATTAGAAGCTATGGCTAATGGTAGGGTTTCAGGTGATGCAATTGGTAATGAATGGGTTGAAAGAGGCCCAAATAATGTTGGTGGTAGAACAAGAGCAATATTATTTGATCCAAATGACTTAACGAATGAAACTGTTTTCGCAGGTGGAGTAAGTGGAGGATTATGGAAAAATACCAATATTTCTAATGCAAGTTCTGTTTGGACTCAGGTGAGCATTTCAGAAAATGTAAATGTTTCATGTATAGCTGTTGATCCTAATGATTCAATGACTTTTTATATCGGTACTGGTGAATCATATGTAGCGGGTGATGTAAATGGAAATGGATTATGGAAATCTACTGATGGAGGAACTACATGGGCAAAAGTTTTTGGAGGAATTAGTGGCCCAACAACATTTGAGGCTGCTTCAAAAATAACTATTAATTCTCCAGCGGGTATTTCAGGGATTTATGCTTGTTACCCAACAACTAATTTTGGACCTGAAGTTACATCAATAATGACAGCTGATTTAGTTTTAGCAAACGATGGTGTTACTCCAAATGAGGATGCTTGTACTGCGGTGAATTCAATGACAGGGAAAATAGCCTTGATTAGAAGAGGATCTTGTACATTCGTAACTAAAGTTAAAGCGGCTCAGGATGCTGGTGCAATCGGTGTTATAGTAATGAATAATGTTTCTGGTACTCCTGTAGCAATGGGGGGAACTGATGCTACGATTACGATACCATCTGTTATGATTTCAAAAGCTGATGGTGATATAATTGAAGCTGCTGTAAACGGAGGAACCGTAAATGGGTCTTTAAGTCCACCATCTGGTGACTTTACAGGTAATTTAGTGCCTGGAATTCAGCATATAAATGATGTTTTGGTAAGAAATAATGGTGGAACTTCAGAAGTATATGTTGCTACAGGTAACACATACTATTCACCAGCTAATTCTGCTACTTATTTTGGAGGTACAGAGTATGGATTATATAAGTCTACTGACGCAGGTTCAAACTGGAGTTTACTTACGATGCCATTAACAACTAATGGGAACAGACATTGTCCGAATGATATTGAGTTAGGAGCTGACAATAAAGTATGGATTGGTACAACGAATAGTTTTATTTATCGTGATGGTGGTGGAAAGGTATTTGCATCAACAAATGCAGGTGCTACCACATTTGAGGAAAAATATGCTATAACTAATGGGGTAAGAACTCAAATAGCAACTTCGCCAACAAATGCAGGAACTGTTTATGTGTTAGCACAAGTAAATACTTTAAATGCAGGTGGTACAGCTTATGAGGCGCCATACCTTGGTATGGTAAAAACAGCAAATAGTTTTGCAAGTACTACAAACATGGCATTACCAGCAGGTAATTCAACACCGGCAGACGATTTTACTAGAGGGCAAGCTTTTTATGATTTAGTAATTGCTGTTGACCCAAGTAATGAAAATAATTTATTTGTAGGTGGGATTGATTTGTTTAAATCGACCAACGCCGGTACTTCATGGTCTCAATTTTCATCATGGTATGGATCTGGATATCAAGAAGTGCATTCTGATCAACACGCTTTTGCTTTTGGAAATGGTGATGCAAATAAAATGCTTATCGGAAATGATGGAGGAGTATTTTATTCTGCGAATAAAGGAACAAACACGAATTCAAGAAATTTAGGATATAATGTTACTCAATTTTATAGTGTAGGAGTTGCTCCAAGTGCAACGGGTGATAATTTCGCTGCTGGAGCACAAGATAACGGTACTCAACAAGTTCAAAATGGAGTTGCTGGAATAAATGGTTTCAATGAGTCACAAGGAGGAGATGGTGGATCTACTGATTATGATCAAGATACAGGTAATTATTATATATCAAATTATGTATATAATAACAGTATTAATCAAAGAAATTTAGATGGAAGTTTAAAACGATCTATTAGTAGTGAGTCTACAGATATGGGAGATTTTATTAACCAACAGGATTTAGATTCTAATTTAAATATTTTATACTCTAATTATACTGATAATTCATCTGGAACACCACAAGTAAGAAGATATAAAATGCCACTTTTTGGACCAACACAAAAAGCAACATTAACGGATGCATTACTTACAAGTGGAGGTTCTCCAACGGCTTTTAAAGTGTCCCCTTATACAACTGCATCAACAAAATTATATGTAGGAACACAATTTGGAGATTTATTAAAGGTAGAAAATGCTGATTTTTCTGGAACTTGGAGTGATATAGGTACCGCTAACTTTGTTGGAAGTATTTCTGATATCGAATTTGGAGCTTCTGAAAACGAAATATTTGTAACAATGCATAATTACGGTGTTGAAAGTATCTGGTATACTGCTAACGGTGGAACTACATGGGTAACAAAAGAAGGGAATTTACCTGATTTGCCTGTGAAATGTATATTGCAAAATCCTTTAAATGCTGAAGAAGTTGTTGTAGGTACAGAATTAGGAGTTTGGTTTACAAATGATTTTTCATCAGCTAGCCCAACATGGTATTCTGCTTTTAATGGAATGAGTAATGTTAAAGTTACTGATTTAGATGTGAGAGATGATAATGTAATATATGCGTCGACTTATGGTAGAGGAGTATTTTCTGGTGTGTTTACTGCAGTGCCTTTAGCAATTAATGATGAAGAGTTGGCAACTAATACAGTGACTCTTTATCCAACATCGTCTGACGGAAATGTGTTTGTGAAATCTACTATAAACTATCAAGATACTAAAGTAATGGTGTATGATATTAATGGAAAATTAACACATGAAACTAGTATAGAATTGTATTCTAATGGTGTATCTAAAATTAATTTAACAGGGCTGAGTACAGGAATGTATTTTGTTAATTTATCAGCAGATAAGTTGAACAAAACAGTGAAGGTTATTAAAAAATAATAACCTTATATAGAATAAAAAAAGGAGCATCATATGATGCTCCTTTTTTTATTCCTACCCAGTTATTTGGGTTTAATGCCAATTTAATTTTATTCTTGGTAAGTTTTTTTTACAAAGAAATAGCGATGGATTCTTGAAGTGTTTGTAATAAATGTTTTGGTGACAATCCTACAGAGTCATGCAATTCATATGTAGTTGCATGCTCAATAAACTGATCAGGTATTCCTAAAAGTTTTATATTATTTTTATATGAATGAAGTGCTGCAAACTCAGCAATCGCACTTCCGAATCCGCCTATAACAGTACCGTCTTCAATAGTAATTATTGTATCGTATTTTTTGAAAATGGTATGTAATAATTTTTCATCTAAAGGTTTAATAAAAGCCATGTCATAATGAGCAATTTTTTTTAATTCATTATCGGTTAAATGTGGGTAAACTTCTTGTAAAGAGTTCCCAATATGACCAATAGTAAGTATTGCAATTTTATCTCCTTCTTTTAGACACACTCCTTTACCTATTTTGATTTTTTGGTAGGGTTGTTTCCAATCTATCGTAACACCTCTTCCTCTTGGATATCTAATTGCAATTGGATTATCCAACCCTAGTTGGGCCGTAAACAAAATATTACGCAATTCAATTTCATTTCTTGGAGAAAAGATAATCAGATTGGGTATACATCTTAAGTAGGCTAAATCAAATACGCCGTGGTGTGTAGCACCATCTTCTCCAACTAGTCCAGCTCTGTCCAAACAGAAAATTACAGGTAAGTTTTGTAAAGCTACATCATGAATGATTTGATCATAAGCGCGTTGTAAAAACGTAGAATAAATGTTACAATATACTTGCATTCCTTGGGTGGCCATTCCAGCTGCTAAAGTAACTGCATGCTGCTCAGCAATACCTACATCAATAGCCCGTTTTGGCAGAACATCCATCATTATTTTTAAGGAGCTTCCAGTCGGCATTGCAGGAGTGATTCCAACAATTTTTTCATTATTAAGTGCTAAATCTAATATGGTTTCCCCAAAAACGTTTTGATACTTAGGTGGCTGTATAGTGGTTGGACTAGATTTTAACTCTCCTGTTTTGGCATCGAACCTACCTGGAGCATGATATTTAACCTGATCTTCCTCAGCTTGTTTTAAGCCTTTCCCTTTAGTAGTAATTACATGTAGAAATTTTGGACCTTTTATTTCTTTTAGTCTGTTGAATTCTGAAATTAGTTTATCAAAATCATGCCCGTCAATTGGGCCAGAATATTCAAAATTTAAGGCTTCAAAAATATTATGCTGATGGTTTGCATCTCCTTTTTTAATTCCTGTAAAATATTTTTTTAATGCTCCAACACTTGGGTCAATTCCGATTGCATTATCATTCAAGATGACTAAAAGATTTGCTTTGGAAACCCCAGCATGATTCATGGCTTCAAAGGCCATTCCGCTTGCTATGGAAGCATCGCCAATTACGGCTATGTGTTGTTTTTCAGTTTCTCCTTTTAGGTTTGACGCCATAGCCATACCTAAAGCTGCCGATATGGAGGTAGAGGAATGCCCAACACCAAAAGTGTCATATATGCTTTCATTTCGATTAGGAAAACCAGATAGCCCTCCTAATTGTCTATTGGTATGAAACTGTTCACGTCGTTCTGTTAAAATTTTATGTCCGTAGGCTTGGTGTCCAACATCCCAAACCAATAAATCATTTGGAGTGTCAAAAATATAATGCAAAGCAATAGTTAATTCTACTACTCCTAAACTAGCTCCTAAATGACCTTCTTTTACGGCAATAATGTCAATTATAAAATCACGTAACTCTTTAGCTAGAGTTGGTAATTGACTTTTTTCAAGTTTCCTCAAGTCAATCGGATTGAATATTGTTTGGAGTAATTTGTCTGACATAAGACAAAAGTAGTATTTTTACAGCTATGGAAGAATTGTTTTCTAATGAATACTTTATGAAAAAGGCGCTTCAGGAAGCTGAAATGGCTTTTGAAAAGGGAGAAATACCTGTAGGAGCTATTATTGTTGTGGATAATAGAGTCATTGCCAGAGCACATAATTTAACTGAATTGTTAACTGATGTAACGGCACATGCAGAAATGCAAGCTATTACAGCAGCTTCCGATTTTTTAGGAGGGAAGTATTTAAAAAAATGCACGTTGTATGTTACCCTTGAACCCTGTCAAATGTGTGCTGGAGCTTTGTATTGGTCACAAATAGATAAAGTAGTTTTTGGAGCAAAAGATATTTCTAGAGGTTTTGTAACAATGGGAACAAAATTACATCCTAAAACTAAGTTTGAAAGTGGTGTGTTGGAGGAAGAATGTAGTTTGCTAATGAAACGGTTTTTTATTGAAAAAAGGAATTTAAATTAAAAAAAAAGGCTGTTTGAAAAGTAAATTATCTTGTCATATTGAGCCTGTCGAAATATTTTAAAGTATAGAAGATCAATAAAACTTCGACAAGCCCAGCTTGACAAACTATAATTCATCAGGCCTTTTAAACAATCTTTTTTATTATATTATTTTATAGCGGTTTATTTTTTAACAGCTGGTTGTTTTCCTTGTTTTTGAGTAAGTAAACCTTTTTTATTTTCTAATGCTAATACAAATTGTGGGTCTAATTTTAAAGCTTCATCAAAAATAGCAATCGCTTTGTCAATATTACTTTTATCCATGCTAAACTCTATTAAGCCAAGAATGTTTAAGAAAGCTGCTTTTATAGGTGTTTCCAAATAACTATTTCCTTTTACAAAAATTCTAACCTTCTCCTCTTTTGAGTTTTGTAAACCGTAATTGATAGTTGCTTTTGCTTCACCAAAACGTTGGATGCTAAATTGTAATTGCGCTAATTCATAAGCATCTAATACACTCTTGTTTTTTTGAATAAGTGCTTCATAATTTTCAATAGCCTTTTTAGGGTTTTTTAAGTTTTTAAACCCGATAGCTTTTGTTCTTAAAGCCAAATCAGAAGTTGAATTTCCAACAACCTTAATAGCTTGCATAGGCTTATTGGCTTGTAAATACATGTAGGCTAAAGTGTCTTTTTTAGCTTCAGTAGGTGCTAAAACGATTAAGTGACTCAACCCTTCAATAGCTCCATCCAAATCATTATTGTCAATAATGAGTTGCTAAAGCAGTTTCTGTACTATTTCCTTTTTTCTTTTTTTGAGCTTGAGTGGTGGTAAAGGTGACCAAAGCAACTAAACAAAGAGCTAATTTTTTCATGGTAAATTATGATATATATGATGACTACGAAAGTATCAAATTATTTTTAAACTCATAATTTAAAAGTGAGATGATTTTTTTTGATGAAATTTCTTTAGTCAACGCTATAGAGGTATTGTTAATTATTGGTAATGGTAAGCTTAAATGTTTACAAAAGGTTGTGTAATATTCTCCTT
>Ga0209292_1003222_pt1 | contig 18077 bp, 12 predicted proteins | sample GOMGulsemesocosm_2_FD_184634 | JGI IMG/M metagenome (GOLD analysis project Ga0209292, IMG submission 184634) | Methane-oxidizing microbial communities from mesocosms in the Gulf of Mexico - GOM9C Gulf of Mexico (SPAdes) (version 2) | ecosystem: Environmental > Aquatic > Marine > Cold seeps... | reverse complement strand
GCTGCTTACCCACTTGGCTGAATTCTACCCTTTTTAAGGCACTCATGCCCAATAGAATTTCATTTGATTGCATGCTTGGGTTGATGTGCGCGGCTACATCATATAAATAAATATTACCAATACTCAGTTGTTGTAGTTTGGTTTGATAAACAGTCGTACGACCGTTTGCCGTATTTACTTGCGAAGCAGCATAACTTTTAAGCTGTAATTGCTCGGCAATATGTGCGGGAATCGATACTTGAGTGGCACCAGTATCGAGGAGGAATATTACTGGCGTTTCATTAATAGCACCTTGTACGACATAATGCCCTTGGCGGTTTTGCTGTAATCGTACTTCTGCTTTCCCTTGAGTACTCAAGCTCATGTGTGGATCCTTATTAGGGTTCCATTGTTTATCTAAAATATCTTGAAAGAAAAATACCAGTAAAGCGAACGCGAAAAACCATGCTAACCAAATAAATATCTTTGCCATTTTGTTTGTCGGATCAAATTCAGTCATACTCTAGTTACAAATTTTGAAAGTTGAATATTATTGTTATTGTATGACGAAAGACTTTAAAAACAAATTATCAAATGCGCATAAAAATTTAATGCCGATATTAAATGGTTGGTTAGTTGATGAAGAACAGCAAAAATCACCCCATTTTAGTTCGCGTGATGAAGAACAATCTGTGCACTTGTTGGTTGTTCATAATATATCTTTACCGCCAGCGCAGTTTGGTGGTGGTTACATTACTGATTTTTTCTTAGGGAAGTTAGATACCAAAGCACATCCTTATTTTGAAGAAATTGCACAGCTAAAAGTTTCAGCCCATTGTTTAATTACCAGAGAAGGTAAAGTCATCCAATTTGTTTCATTCGATGATAAAGCTTGGCATGCAGGTGTATCGTCATATCAAGGGCAAGAAAACTGTAATGCTTTTTCTATTGGCATAGAATTAGAGGGCACCGACGACATTGCTTATTCAACAGAGCAATATCGAACTTTATCAGAATTAACTAAATCGCTACAAAGATACTACCCTGACATAAAAAATAATATCGCAGGACACAGTGATATTGCCCCTCAAAGAAAAACAGATCCAGGTAAAGCATTTAATTGGCAGTACTTTACTGATTGTTTAAACTCTAGTTAATGTGTATTACTTCAATAACAACGGGTATATAATCATTTAAAAATCGTTTATCAAATTAGGAAATATTCATGAGCCTTATTAGTTTACTTATTGCTTTAGCCGCCGAGCGTTATTTATCTTCATCTGCATGGCAATTTAAGACTTATTTTCATGCTTATGTGAGTTTATTCAAGAAATCAAAACTGATTAACGCAGCTAAAGAGTCAATCGTACTACAGGTTATTTTTATCACTATTCCTGTTATTGCTTGTCATCTGCTTTTAGAGTTGGTCGACGACGGTTTGCTTTATTTAATCTTTTCAACATTAATTTTAATTGTTTGTTTTGGCTGTGTAAAAACAAGGCAATGTTACAAAGATTATTTGATGTCAGCTTTTCGTGGCGAACCAACTACCTGTGAATTACACCATAGCCAATTACTGCAAGATACAAGCAGTACACCCATGAGCTTTGGTCAGTTACTTGTATGGTTAAACTACCGATACTTTATTGCGATTATGATTTTCTTTGTCGTTTTTGGTGCCGCTGGTGCATTATTTTATCGCTTATTAGTCACAATGAATGAAGCACCCGTTAAACTTGAGCATGAAAACCTTGAAGTAGATGAAAACTCAAATGAAACTGAAGAGCCAATAAAAGATAATACGCCTTTATTACAGGATATTCTATTTTGGGTTGATTGGTTACCTGTTCGTATTGTTGCTTTTGGTTATATGCTTGTTGGGCACTTTTCAAAGGCAATGCCGCTATGGTTAGAAAACTTATTTGATGTAAATAAACCACCAAATGAGTTATTGGTTACTGTGGCGCAAAAGTCTGAGGATTTCATGATAGATCCCGATGATTGTACTGCAGAGCCTTGTTTACTGGTTAGGTTGGCAAAAAGAACCTTATTGTTATGTTTAGCGGTTATTTCGGTGTTAATTCTAACGGGGATTTTAAACTAGTTCATCACTTGTTATTGTCGGAACTTAATTAACCATACATTTATAGGCGGCTCTGCCGCCTTTTTTTGTCCGTAAAGTTTTTTTAAATTAACTATTTTCCTGAATAATACTAAAGAAAAAGTGATTATTTAAACGTGCGTTTTAAGTTCAAGCTCTAAAATAAAGCTTGGCAAATAAATCAATCTCAACTATCTTCTCTTTACAAAATCACGTTTTTTTGGTATTTTTACACCACTTTTTCAATTGGTAATACCAATTTACCTTTTGTTTTTAATGTTTGTTTAAGTGATATTTATACATATTAAGCAAATTAATTGGCTATACGCCAATAGATATATGGGCCGAATTTTTATTTATGACATTGTCAGGTATACAAAAACCCGTTAAGCAAGCAAAGTTGTCAGATGTAATTTTACGCCAGCTAGAAGCCTTGATCCTGGAAGGTAGCTTGCAAGCTGGAGAAAAGTTACCTCCAGAACGAGAGTTAGCAAAGCAATTTGATGTTTCACGTCCTTCATTACGTGAAGCCATTCAAAAGCTTGAAGCAAAAGGTTTAGTCAATCGTCGACAAGGTGGTGGAACGTTTGTTAGCGATAAAATATTGTCGGGTTTGTCTGATCCATTGTTTGAACTGATGTCGCAAAGTAACGAGTCACAATTTGATTTATTAGAGTTTCGTCACGGTATCGAAGGAATGTCATCGTATTACGCAGCGATGCGTGGTACAGAAGCAGATTTTGCAGAAATACAAAAGAAGCATGAAAACATTGGTACTGCCCAGTTAGAGAATAACTTACGTCTAGAAGCTGAAGCGATATTCGATTTTTATCTTGCCATTTGTGCTGCATCTCACAATGCGGTGACTTTGCATTTAGCACGCAGTATGTCGAGCTTGTTGATTGATAATATTGAACAAAATTTAACAGTTTTAGCTAAGCGGCCCGATATATTTGCGCAAATGGCCGAATTTAGAAAACGCTTACTAGACGCCATTATTAGTGGGCAACCGCAGAAAGCTTGGGGGGCAAGCCATCGTCACCTCGCTTTTATTGAAGAAATACTGTTGAAAATGACACAAGAAAATAGTCGCATGGAAAGATCAATGCGCAGAATGCAACGTAGTGAATATTAAACAGAATAATATATTAATAAAATAACCGTTTGACGATAATCAATGCATGTAAATATATGAACATTGACTATCTTTAGGCACACAAATTTAACTTTATACACTTACTAACTATTGGAGACTAAGTAATTATGTCTGAGCTCCCGAAGATTGATTTAGATTCATTGGAAACCCAGGAATGGTTAGAATCTATGGATTCTATTCTGGAAAATGAAGGTCCAGATCGTGCACATTTCATTTTAGAAAAACTTATTGACCGCGCTCGTCGAAGTGGCACGCATTTACCGTTCGAAGCTAAAACGGCTTACGTAAATACTATTCCTCCAGGGCAAGAGCCTAATATGCCAGGTGACCAAACTATTGAAGCACGCATTCGTGCGGCAATTCGTTGGAATGCTTTAGTTTTAGTTCTTCGTGCATCTAAAAAAGATTTAGAGCTTGGTGGCCATATTGGTAGTTTCGCTTCATCTGCTATGCTTTACGATGTTGGTTTTAATCACTTCTTTAGAGCTGCTTCTGAAAAGGACGGTGGAGATTTCATTTTTTCACAAGGTCACATTGCTCCAGGTATTTATGCTCGTGCTTTTATGGAGGGGCGTTTAACTGAATCTCAAATGGATAATTTCCGTCAAGAATGTGATGGCGAAGGTTTATCATCTTATCCTCATCCTCACTTAATGAAGGACTTCTGGCAATTCCCAACTGTTTCTATGGGTCTAGGTCCATTGCAAGCTATTTATACTGCACGTTTCCTCAAATATTTAACAGACCGTGGCATTAAAGATTGTTCAGAGCAACGCGTTTACTGTTATTTAGGTGACGGCGAAACGGATGAGCCAGAGTCATTAGGTGCTATTGGCTTAGCATCACGTGAAGGATTAGATAATTTAACCTTCGTGATCAACTGTAACTTACAGCGCTTAGATGGTCCTGTTCGTGGTAACGGTAAAATTATCCAAGAACTTGAAGGAACTTTCCGAGGTGCTGGTTGGGAAGTTGTTAAAGTTATTTGGGGTTCATACTGGGATGCACTTATTGCCCGCGATACTTCAGGTAAGTTATTACAGCTTATGGAAGAAACAGTTGATGGTGAATACCAAAACTGTAAAGCAAAAGGTGGTAAATACACTCGAGAAAATTTCTTTAATAAATATCCTGAAACAGCGGCTTTGGTTGCGAACATGTCTGATGAAGATATCTATCGCTTAAACCGTGGTGGTCATGATCCTGTTAAAGTTTATGCGGCTTATAAAAAAGCTCAAGAAACTAAAGGGCGTCCAACAGTTATTCTGGCAAAAACAGTTAAAGGTTTTGGTCTTGGTGCATCTGGTGAGGCGTTAAATATTGCCCATAATGTTAAAAAGATGGATGTTGAATCTATTAAGCATTACCGTGATCGTTTTAACATGCCAATCAGCGATGATGAAATTGCTGACTTACCTTTCTACAAATTTCCAGAAGACAGCGAAGAATTTAAATATTTAAAAGCACGTCGTGAAGATTTAGGTGGTTCATTACCTGCACGTCGCGTACAAGCTGAAGAAAGTTTAGAAATTCCACCGCTTAAAGTTTTTGATGCTATTTTAAAGGGCTCGGGTGATCGTGAAGTTTCTTCAACTATGACTTTTGTTCGGGTATTAAATGCCTTATTAAAAGACAAAAAAATTGGCAAGCGTATCGTGCCTATTATTCCTGATGAAGCGCGTACTTTTGGTATGGAAGGACTATTTCGTCAAGTGGGTATTTATGCCAATGAAGGTCAGAAATATATTCCTCAAGATGCCGATCAAGTCGCTTATTATCGTGAAGATAAAAAAGGACAAGTTTTACAAGAAGGTATTAATGAATTAGGCGCAATGGCTTCTTGGGTAGCTTCAGGGACGTCATACTCTACTTGTAACGCAACAACGATTCCGTTCTACATATATTATTCAATGTTTGGTTTTCAACGTGTCGGTGATTTAGCATGGGCAGCTGGCGATAGCCAAGCTCGTGGCTTTTTATTGGGAGCTACGGCCGGTCGTACAACATTGAACGGTGAAGGTTTACAACATCAAGATGGTCATTCACATGTACAGGCAGGTTTAATTCCTAACTGTGTTACTTATGATCCAACTTATGGTTATGAAGTTGCAGTTATCGTGCGTGATGGTTTACGTCGTATGTATGAAAATAACGAAAATATTTTCTACTACTTAACCCTGATGAACGAAAACTATAAACATCCTGCAATTCCTGACAATAAAGACATTGCTGATGAAATCATTAAAGGGATTTACAAACTTGAAACCATCGCTGCGAAAAAATCGACAGCAAATGTCCAGTTAATGGGCTCAGGTACTATTTTAGAAAAAGTACGTGAAGCGGCGCAAATTTTAAGTGCAGATTACGGTATTTCAAGTGATGTTTATTCTGTTACTTCATTCAATGAATTAGCGCGTGATGGCCAAGACGTAACTCGTTGGAATATGCTTCACCCAGAAAGTGAACAAAAACAAGCTTATATTTCTACCGTTATCACTAAAGAAAACGGTCCTGCAATTGCGGCAACTGATTACATTAAAAATTACTCTGATCAAGTTCGTGCTTATATTGACACCGAATATCGTTGTTTAGGTACCGATGGTTTTGGTCGTAGTGATAGCCGTGCAAATTTACGAACTCACTTTGAAGTGAATGCAGCTTACATTGTTGTTGCCTCGTTATTCGAATTAGCTAATCGTGGTGATGTGGAACGTTCAGTTGTGACCGAAGCAATTAAACGCTTTGATATCGACACTGAAAAACTTAACCCACTTTACGCTTAATTAGGCTCGGAGAATTAATATGTCAGATAGTCAAAAAATTCTAGTCCCTGATGTTGGCGGCGATGAAGTTGAAATTATAGAAATTTGTTTTGCAGTTGGTGATTCAGTTGAAGCTGATGAAGGTATTGTTACCGTTGAGACTGATAAAGCATCGATGGATATTCCTGCACCATTTTCGGGGAAATTATCTGCATTGTTGGTCAATGTCGGCGATAAAATCAAAGAAGGCGATGTGATTGCTGAGATGACATCATCAACGACCAGTGCAGAAGAACCCGCTGCAGTTGTAGAGGCTGCCCCTGCGGCAGCACCTGCTGCTGTCGAGGCACCTGTTGCTTCAACTGCTTCTGAAAGCGAAATTATTGATATTGCTGTTCCTGATATTGGTGAAGACGGCGAAGTAGAAGTTATTGATGTCATGGTAAATGTTGGTGATGTGATCGAAGTAGAAGATGGTTTGATCACCTTAGAAACAGACAAAGCAACCATGGATGTTCCTTCATCTCATGCAGGTATTGTTAAAGAAGTATTTGTAAGTGTTGGTGGCAAAGTAAAGCAGGGCTCTATTGTTATCAAGCTTGAAACATCTAGCGGAGCACCCGTTGAAACCATTGCTGCGCCGGTAGCTGAAAAAATTGTTGAAGCACCAAAAGCTAAACCAGCTCCAGCAGTAAAATCAGCGCCTGTTCCACACCACCCACAAGCGGGTAAGGTAGCCTCATCAGGTAGTATTTATACTTCGCCATCAATTCGTCGTACTGCGCGTGAATATGGTGTTGACCTTACCTTAGTAAAAGGTACTGGTAATAAAGGACGTATTTTAAAAGAAGACGTGCAGTCTTACGTTAAATATGAACTTTCTCGCCCTAAAGCCAATGCAGGTAGCTCTGTTGCTGCTGGCGAAGGCGGTTTGCAAGTTGTTAGTGCTCGAGTTATCGATTTCTCTAAATTTGGTGAAATTGAAACTAAACCACTAACACGTATTCAGAAAATATCAGGTCCATTTTTACATCGCAACTGGGTAACTATTCCACATGTTACTCAATTTGACGAAGCTGATATCACTAATGTTGAAGCTTTCCGTAAAGAACAAAATGTCATTTGCGAAAAGAAAAAGCTTGGTTTTAAAATTACACCTTTAGTATTTATTTTAAAAGCGGCGGCAGATGCTTTGCGTGAATTCCCAGCGTTTAACTCAAGCTTGAGTGAAGACGGTGAAAGTTTGATTCTGAAAAAGTACATTCACATTGGCGTTGCTGTTGATACACCAAACGGGTTAGTTGTCCCTGTAGTACGTGATGTTGACCAAAAAGGTATTCATCAGTTATCTCGTGAGCTTTTAGAAATTAGTATGAAAGCACGTGACGGCAAATTGAAAGCGTCAGATATGCAAGGTGGTTGTTTTACAATATCTAGCCTTGGAGGCATAGGTGGTACAGCATTTACGCCAATCGTAAATGCTCCAGAGGTCGCTATTTTAGGTGTTTCTAAATCGGAAATGAAACCTAAGTGGAATGGTAAAGACTTTGAGCCTAAACTTATGTTGCCATTATCAATGTCGTACGACCATCGTGTAATTGATGGAGCATTAGCGGCGCGCTTTACAGTGCATTTAGCAAGTGTAATGTCTGATATTCGTCAATTGATTTTATAATTGAACGGGTAATTGACGATATGGTAAAAAGTGTGGGTGCAAAGTGCGTCTCACTTTTTACCACTTTGGTCAAAGAAGACGCGATTAAAGATGGCACTTTGGTGTGAGTTTAAGTAAAATTCCGCCCAGAAAATATATAATAAATTTACATTTGTGGCTGACAAATTCTGTAAAGCGACAAATTACAAAACAACAAGTTAAATTGAGGTAAGCATGAGTAACGAAATTAAAACTCAAGTAGTCGTATTAGGTTCAGGCCCTGGTGGTTATTCAGCGGCATTTCGTGCAGCAGATTTAGGTCTAGACGTAGTATTAGTTGAAAGCCGTAAAACATTAGGTGGCGTTTGTCTAAACGTTGGTTGTATCCCATCAAAAGCATTACTTCATGTTGCTAAAGTTATTGATGATGCAGCTGCCATGGCATCTCATGGCGTTACCTTTGGTAAGCCGGAAATCAATTTAGATAAAATTCGTGACTGGAAAGACAGCGTAGTAGCTCAACTTACTGGCGGCTTAGGCGGAATGTCTAAAGCGCGTAAAGTAACTACGGTTTACGGTTATGGTAAATTCACTTCAGATAAATCAATTGAAGTTGAAGGCAATGACGGTCAGAAAACTACTGTTACTTTTGATAATGCTATCATCGCCGCAGGATCTTCTGTCATTGATTTACCATTTATTCCAAATGATGACCCTCGTGTTATTGACTCAACTGGTGCTTTAGAACTTCACGATGTTCCAGGTGAAATGCTAGTACTTGGTGGTGGTATCATAGGTCTAGAAATGGGCACGGTATACAAAGCTTTAGGTTCTAATGTTTCAGTTGTCGAATTTGCTGACCAATTAGTTCCTGCTGCGGATAAAGACATTGTTAAAATTTACACTAACTACAACAAGAAAAAGTTCAACATTATGTTGTCTACAAAAGTTGTGGCAGTTGAAGCAAAAGTTGACGGCTTGTACGTAACTTTTGAAGGTAAAAAAGCACCAGCAGAACCTGTACGATACGACAAAATTTTAGTTGCTGTTGGCCGTAAGCCAAACGGTCACTTAGTTGCTGCTGACAAGGCGGGTGTTAATGTTGATGAGCGTGGCTTTATCAATGTAACGAATGAACTGCGTACTAATGTTCCACATATCTTTGCGATTGGTGATGTTGTTGGTCAACCTATGCTTGCGCATAAAGCGGTTCATGAAGCTCATTGTGCAGCAGAAGTTATTTCAGGTAAGAAGCACGTATTTGATCCACGTTGTATTCCTTCAATTGCCTATACTGATCCAGAAATGGCTTGGGTTGGTATCACTGAAAGCGAAGCGAAAGAACAAGGCTTAAACATTGAAGTTGCTAACTTCCCTTGGGCTGCTTCTGGTCGTGCAATTGCTTCAGCACGTACTGAAGGTAAAACTAAGATGATCTTCGAAAAAGAAACGGGTCGTGTTTTAGGTGGTGCTATTGTCGGTATCAATGCTGGCGAAATGCTTGGTGAAGTTTGTTTAGCCGTTGAAATGGGCGCTGATGCTGAAGATTTAGCATTAACGATTCATGCTCACCCAACGTTGAACGAATCTATCGGCTTAGCTGCTGAAATATTTGAAGGTTCAATTACTGATTTACCTAATGCCAAAGCGGTAAAGAAGAAAAAATAAATTTTAGTTTTTCTAACTAATTGAAAAAACCAGCTAATATAGCTGGTTTTTTATTGTCGAAAATAAAGGCAATGGGAATAAAAGCTTCTATAGTTAATAGTACTGTTATTATTGCGCTAGGGGGCATTTTGAAAATATTGCTGCAACTTTTCAACTTCCCCTACACTCATTATTTCATTGTTTTATTTTATTTCACTTGGGTACCCGTTTTTGCTTTTGAGGAGCCACCTGGTGAATCCATAAAGCCTAACCTACATAACCAAACCATAACAATGTGCGTGGATCCCAATTGGTTACCCTATGAAAAAATCAATTCGAAAAATGAGCATATAGGAATTGCAGCGGATTATTTCGAATTGTTGACTAAGCATACGGGCGTTAAATTTAAATTAGTTGTCACTCAATCCTGGGCTGATTCTCAAAAATATGTACAACAAGGTAAATGCCAAATTTTATCTCTTTTAAATAAAACGCCAGAACGTTCAAAATATCTAAATTTCACTCAACCATATCTAAGAGCTGTTGTTGTGCTTGTAGGACAAGAAAGCACTAACTTTATTAGTGGTTTAACAAGTATTTCTGACCAAACTCTTGCGGTTGTAGAGGGGTATATTTACTTAAACTATATTAGAGAAAACTTTCCAAACATTAAAATAATTTTGGTTGGTAGAATGGAAGATACTTTAGTATCTGTTGCCAAAGGAAATGCGGATTTGGCGATTGCTTCAATGCCTGTAGCCTTACATTTTATTTCAGAATTAGGGCTCTCTAATTTAAAGATAGTGGGTAATACCAATATTATTAATGACTTACGAATTGGAGTTCATAAATCGAAACCTGAGCTTGTTGCCTTATTAGATAAAGCTATAAGTGAAATAGATCCGGTCGATATTGCCAAAATAAAACGCAGATGGCGGCAAGTACGAATAGAAAGGGGGACTGACTATGTACTGATTTTTAGAGTTGCATTTATTTTTCTCATTATCTTAGTGTTCTTTTTATATCGTTACTTTATTTTGCAACGTTTTAGCAAAAAGCAGAATGCATTGAATATAAAGTTACAAATTGCGAATGAGAAGTTAACCTACTTAAGTAGCACAGACTATTTAACAAAAATCGCTAATCGAGCAAAGATTGAGTCTTTGCTTCAAAGGGAGGTTGCAAGATGCCAACGCTACCTAAATAGTTTTGTATTAATAATCTTTGATATTGATTATTTTAAAAAGGTGAATGATACCCGAGGCCACCAAATTGGTGATCGAGTCTTAATTGATATTGCTAACCGGGCTAATAGTGTATTGAGAGATTCAGACTTTATTGGCCGCTGGGGTGGGGAGGAGTTCTTAATTGTTTGTCCAAACTCTAATATAAGTGGAGCAAAAGTTCTTGCAGAAAAATTGAGAAACAACTTTTGTCAGCTAGATATCGAAGGCTGCAAAGTGACAGTAAGTTTTGGTGTAGCAGAGTTTAGAATTGATGATAGTGTTGAAGATATCATTTTTCGGGCTGATCAAGCGCTTTATAAAGCTAAAGATACTGGTCGAAATAAAGTGGTTCTAGAGAGTGAACTTACTTAATACCTTTTTGCTCGTACAATAGAATGATTGCCAAAGTGTCTAGAGTTCTGTCATAACTATTCGGCTGCTAAAATGAGAAACTTAATCGTAAAACTTTACTATTAAGTTCCTTATATAAAACCATTGTTTTTCGTTTATTCAACGAGTTAATTTTACTAAAAAGGATTTTCTATGCGATTATATTTATTCATTTTTTTAAGTGCTTTACTTTCAGGTTGCAGCAATATAGAGCCAATAAATGGGGGAGCGCAATGGGACTTTGATCACAATATTCAATTTAAGCAAACTAAAATTTCTGAAAACAAATATCATTTACAGGTGATACCTAAATCCGATACACACTTTAGTAAACTAGCAACTTTCATGATGAGACGCTCCTATGAGATATGTAGAACTTACGGCTTTAAAATTGAAGTGTTAAAAGGTGTTGAAAAGTTTACCGATAGGCAGTCATTTCCTAACCTTATTATGCCGTCATTGTCAGCAAATATAGAATGCTCTAGCTTGTAGAGTAATTTTTTAAAAATAAAAAGGGCTACTTATTAATTAAGTAGCCCTTTTTGCTATTTAGCTATTGAGTCGAAATTCATTCAACTAATGAGCTACTATACCATTTTTACGGGTACGGCTTGACCAGAGAACTTAGTAGTCATCTCTTCGGTAGGAGGAGTGAATTTAGTTAAATCTATGCCTTCTACTGCGCTCTTGTACTCTGCCATCGTTGGGAAGCGACCCAATACAGTTGAAAGTACTACTAACGGTGTTGAACCCAGTAAAGATTCACCTTTTTTCTCGGCAGTATCTGCAACAACACGACCTTGGAATAAACGTGTAGAGGTAGCTATCACTGTATCGCCTGGTTCAGCTTTTTCTTGGTTACCCATACATAAGTTACAGCCTGGACGTTCTAAGTATAAGATGTTCTCGTACTTAGTACGTGCAGCATTTTTAGGTACCGCATCATCAAATTCAAAACCAGCGTACTTTTGGAGAATTTCCCAGTCGCCTTCAGCTTTTAGCTCATCAACAATGTTGTATGTAGGAGCTGCGACAACTAATGGTGCATTAAATGTGATGTTACCATTTTGCTTTTCAAGGTTACGTAACATTTGCGCTACAATTTGCATATCGCCTTTGTGTACCATACAAGAACCAACAAAACCTAAATCAACAGGTTTGTCGCTGTAGTATGATACTGGACGAATAACATCATGCGTATAACGCTTAGATACGTCTTCATTGTTTACATCAGGATCTGCAATCATTGGCTCATCAATGACATCTAAATCAACAACAACTTCAGCGTAGTACTTAGCTGCATCATCTGGTGCTAATGCAGGGTTAGTGCCTGATTTTATTTCTTCGATACGTTTATCAGCTAATGCGATTAAACCGTTAAGTGTTTTCGCTTCGTTTTCCATACCCTTGTTGATCATGATTTGGATACGGCTTTTTGCTAGTTCAATAGACTTAATTAGCGTTTCGTCATTTGAAATACAGATTGACGCTTTCGCTTTCATTTCTGCAGACCAATCAGTAAATGTAAACGCTTGGTCAGCCATTAATGTACCAATATGCACTTCAATAATGCGACCTTGGAATACATTTTCACCGCCAAACTGCTTCAGCATTTGCGCTTGAGTTGAATGAACAACATCACGGAAATCCATGTGGCCTTTCATGTTACCTTTAAAAGTAACTTTTACAGACTCAGGAATTGGCATTGCTGACTCACCTGTGGCAAGTGCGATTGCAACAGTACCTGAATCGGCACCGAACGCGACACCTTTAGACATACGGGTATGTGAATCACCACCAATGATGATAGCGCGGTCGTCAATCGTAATGTCATTCAATACTTTATGAATAACATCAGTCATTGCATGATATTCACCTTTTGGATCACGAGCAGTGATAAGACCAAACTTGTTCATGAATGACATTAGTTTAGGAATGTTTGCTTTTGCTTTGCTATCCCATACTGATGCTGTGTGACAACCTGATTGGTATGCACCATCAACAATTGGAGAAATAGTAGAAGCAGCCATCGCTTCTAATTCCTGACATGTCATAGGACCTGTTGTATCTTGTGAACCTACGATGTTCACTTTAACACGCACGTTAGAACCTGCATGTAATGGCGTTTCTGAAGCAACACCTACTGCGTTACGGTTAAAGATTTTTTCAACAGCAGTTAAACCTTGGCCTTCATGCGAGATTTCTTTAGATGCTGCGTAAACAACTGGTGCTGTAACACCTAAAGTTTCTGCTGCAAATGTTTGTAGTTTCTTACCAAATGTTACCGCGTAAGAACCACCGGCTTTCATGAATTCTACTTTTTGTGGCGTGAATGCTGAAGAAACGTCAACAAGCTCTTTATCACCGTTGTATAACGTCTGCGATTGAGTATCGATAGTAAATACCGTACCTGTCGCAACAGAATATGCTTCTTCTAGTACAGCATCGCCATTGTCATCAACAACTGCGTTGCCATTTGCATCTACTTTCTTAACCCAGTTTTTAAGGTCAAGACCAATACCACCAGTTACATCAACAGTCGTAAGGAAGATAGGGGCGATGCCGTTAGTACCAGCAACAACAGGTGCAATGTTAATAAATGGTACGTATGGACTTGCTTGTTGACCAGCCCAAAGTGCAACATTATTAACACCTGACATGCGAGAAGAACCAACACCCATAGTGCCTTTTTCTGCAATAAGCATTACTTTTGCGTTAGGGTGCTTAGCTTGAAGTTCTTGTATTTCTACTTGCGCTTCAGGAGTGATCATACACTTACCGTGTAATTCACGGTCAGCACGTGAGTGAGCTTGATGGCCTGGGGATAGTAAATCTGTAGAAATATCACCTTCACCAGCAATGTAAGTCACTAATTCAATTTTTTCAGCGATTTCAGGAAGTTTAGTGAAAAATTCAGCTTGTGCGTAGCTTTCTAAAATACCTTTAGCAACAACGTTACCTGCTTTTAAAGCCGTTTCAAGACGTGCTGTATCAGCATCGTATAAAAATACTTGAGTTTTTAATACTGTCGACGCTTGAGTAGCTAATGCCGCGTCATCACCTAATGCAAGATCAAGCAATACTTCAATAGAAGGACCACCTTTCATATGCGATAGTAATTCAAAGGCAAATGTAGGTGTAATTTCAGCAACAATACTTTCAGTTAAAATGATTTCTTTTAAAAACTCAGCTTTTACACCTGCTGCACTCGTAGTACCAGGTAAGGTGTTATATATGAAGAAATTAAGAGAATCTTCGCGATGTGCATTATCTTGATCTTTAATTTGCGTGATGATTTCTGATAATAAGTCAGCGCTATCAATTGGCTTAGGCGCTAATCCTAAATCATTCTTACGACTTTCAATTTCTTTAATGTACTCTAAATATAGGCTCATTTAAAACTCTCTCTTACTGCAATATGATAATAAGACGAAATGCTAATAGGATAATATTAGCAGGGTAAAAATTTTGCGCACATTTTACCTGATTTTCTACTTACTCTGCTAATCATTTGCTTAAATAAGCAATATTCATGAAACTTATAAGCTGTAGAAGCTGTGGTTATAATGCTAATGAGAATTATTGTTAATTACTGATATACTTAAAAAAGCAATTAATGAGACTTAATACACTACGCACTACATCGTTTCTGAATATTGATGAGATATAATTGAGAACTGCATTTATTATGTAAGGTCATGATCTATTTACCTAACTTTTTTAAAACGTTTTTCATATGATTTTTAAAATATTTTTCGTCTTTCGTTAAGCCACATTTAAAACCTGATGTCATTATACCCTGTAGTCCAATATTCGATAAATCTTCAGTTAATGTACAAGTTCCATTGTCGTCTTTTTTGATGCTAAAGCCATTTCCAACCTGACTAGATGTTGAAGCTATTGCCTTTTTGTTAGCATCTTCAACAAAAGAGTGCGGTACAAAGGTAGGCTTGCCATGCATTACTGAGCCTGTGTTGGGTTTCGAGTAGTTGTACATTGCTTGATCTGTGATTTGTTGACTAATTTTATCTTTCAGGCGAGATAATCTTTGTGAGTTTGTATAATTTTTTATCGGTTTAGCCTGCTGGTCTTTTAGCGGTGAAATTAGTGGTTTTGTTAGAGTAGTCGATGGTTCAATCTGTTCCTGTGACTGACTGATTAACTTCTTCTGTATAACCTCTTTAGTCGATGATTGAAGTTCTTCTGCTGATGAGGTTGTTTTTTTGGGCTCTATTTTCTCATCATCGCTAGGTACAATAGCTTCTATTTTTTCTTGTTTATTCTCAATCGGTTTATAATAAATAAAACTGCTAATGGGTTTTATTTTCGGTTGTTTCGCAAAATTTTTGGTCGGTTTATCTGCCGCATTAATTAACAGTAAAACAACCAATAAATGGAGGGTGATAGAAACAGAAATTGCAAATTTGAAACCTTGTATTGTAAAACTCCTTGTAAATACTTTTCATTGGCAGAATAGACTATAAATAGAAACGTAAGTTCACCGTATTCAAAGAAATATTTTCTGATAAAACAATCTGTTTATAACGTTATCGGAAGTGTTTTATTGATAAGGGGTAGGTTACTGCTGGCGTCCAGTTTAAAACGGTCAGTGATCGGGGGCATTTAATATCCCTCTTTTTTATCCATGAGTTAAACGAGCCTATGACGATAAACTATCACTATTGTACTATCATTTAACTACGTCGTAAAAATGAATGAGCAGGCAGGTATCATCCTGAATGAAACTAAATATCAAGTGCTTTTCTAGTTTGTTCATCATTATGTTATTGAACATATCCACTTTGTCTTGTGCAAAAGATAATGTCTCGATAGTGACTATGGAGCAAGTACCTTATGGATTTAAATCAAATGACGAAAAAACTTCTGGGGTATTTTATGAAATATTGAACAGTATAATAATAGCGAGCGATATTGCTCGAGAAAATAGATTACTTCCTTTAAATCGACTTTTTATTAAGATGTCTTCTCGGCAAGATATGTGTTCACTGATTGCTGACACACCAGAAATTGTTGAAAATTTAGACTTGGTCGAACCTATAGGGCTGCTATTAGATCTTGGGATTTTACCAAAAAAAGGAGTCATACTTGAACATTATTCAAACTTAAAGGGATTAACTATAGCGGTACCGCTAGGCGTGTATTTTGATGAACATTTTAGTAATGATCATACTTTGTCAATTGTGTCTCCTCGTAATTATACTAATGCAGTAAAATTGCTAAAAAATGGCCAAGTGGATGCAATAGCTGGAGCAATACTCGCGCTTAAGTTTATTGGGATAAAAGAAGGAATGGCAGCTACAGATTTTGGCTCTCCTTTGGTACTAAGCCGTAACGAGGTACAACTAGTTTGTAGTTATGGGCTTTCAAAAAGAACCCGAAACAAACTAAAAGACGCTGTTATTGAATTAAAAGCCAATGGAACTATACAAGATACACTGGATGTTTATTTTGATGAAAGATAAGTAGATAACACAAAAGAATGTTACTTTTGAGGATCAGGGAAGTCGAGAATACTATCGGTATTAAACCTTCGTTTACATTGTGCAGATGAATCTTTAAAAATTACCCTTTTAAATGAATTATCTAAAGAGAGCCATTTACTGATGAGTTCAGCATCAGCATCAGCTTCAACAAATGCCTCTTCGAGTAATTTTTTCCTCACCTGAAAAATATCTTCATTAATCATAATATGCATATGGGCAAGTGGAGGTGCTTTACCTACATATAGATTTTCACCCCCTAATACTTTTTGCATGAAATCAACCTGTTGATCTTCAATATGCTGCTGTGGAATTTGTTCAAAATACAGTTTAAGCCAAGGGTGTTTATAGACTTTGTCATAAAATATTTTATTAATTAAAACTAGGCTATTCCTACCACCCATTTTTTCAAATGCGACTAACTTAGACATGTTCATCCTGCATTATACTAATACCAGTTTCTCCATAAATAGTAGTCTCTGTTTAACATTTTCGATATTATTTTTTGAGATTAGTTTTATATTTGTTAATTATCATAACTCGTTACAATTAAGGGTATAAAAACAGCAAAAGCTATTTGTATCTTATTTGTTAATGCGGATAAAATGGAGGTAATTATTATTAAAAATCCAACGGACTGTTATGCGCCTTAATACATCATCAACTTCACTAGTATTGTCACTTTTTTTTATTACTGCTTTAACCGCATGTAACGAAGAAAAGGTCGAAGAGAAAGAGAAGAAAGTTTATAAAGTGCCAGTTGAAACAACACTCGTTGAAAATAGAACTATTACCAATACTTATCGAACTACCGCAGTACTTGAAGCTAAATCTGAAAGTAAAGTGACGAATAAAGTCACAGGAATGATAGATAAAATATTAGTTGAAGAGGGCATGTCAGTTACTAAAGGACAAATACTCGCTGAGATTGATTCTGAGAGTTACTTATTGGAGCTTGAACGTACGACTATTGATCTCGATTCAGCCATTGCCGAATATAATCGTAGTCGACCTATCGACGGCAAGCAGTTGATCCCGGCTAAAGATTTAGAAAAACTGGCTTTTCTAGTAAAATCTCGAACCAATCAACAGAAAGTTGCTGCGATACAAGTACGAGACTCGAAAGTTAGAGCACCAATTGCTGGTGTTATTGCTGCACGAATGGTGAAAGAAGGGAATATGACCGCCGCTACAGGTAGTGAAATGTTTACCATAGTAGATTTAGATACTCTACAAGGTGTGGTTTATTTACCTGAAGCAGAAATGAATAACGTACATCTCAGCCAACAAGCTAATTTGAACTTTCCCGCTAACGCACATGCGGTTCCTGCGACTGTTGGTCTGATTTCACCGATTATTGATACAGAGTCAGGGACCTTTAAAGTAACCTTGAAAGTGAATAATGATCAGCATGTGCTAAAACCAGGCATGTTCGCTAAAGTATCTCTTACCCTTGATGTTCATGAAAATGCACAGATAGTGCCGCAAAAAGCATTGTTAGTCACCGATACAGAAACTAGCTTGTTTGTAGTTTCAGATCATAAAGCGAAAAAGATAACAGTGCTTACCGGCTTTGAACAAGATGGTTTCATTGAAATATTAACACCACTTGATATGGCAGAGCCTATTGTCATTGTAGGACAACAAGGCCTTAAAGTTGA
>Ga0209292_1003218_pt1 | contig 18092 bp, 22 predicted proteins | sample GOMGulsemesocosm_2_FD_184634 | JGI IMG/M metagenome (GOLD analysis project Ga0209292, IMG submission 184634) | Methane-oxidizing microbial communities from mesocosms in the Gulf of Mexico - GOM9C Gulf of Mexico (SPAdes) (version 2) | ecosystem: Environmental > Aquatic > Marine > Cold seeps... | reverse complement strand
GGATTTAAAGACTTTAACATTCAGACTTGTAAAGAACATAATCTCAAGGGCTTAGTTAATTTATTTGGTATCGAATCACCAGGATTAACAGCCAGTTTAGCCATAGGAAAATATGTCAATGATGCATTATTAAATGAAAATTAATGTGGCGGATAATGGCACAATAAAAGCAGTTGTAGCTGAGTGATAAACTTTATATCGCTTTGAATATTTGCAGCTAAATACAAATCGAGTTCAAACTCTTTAAGTTAAAACACTTCTTTAACTTGTTTTGTTAGCGATGTCATGCATCACACCATTCTCATCAATTGTTTAAAAAGGCGGCCATATCTCCGAATAAATAGTCAACTTATCTAAATCTAACTGCAATTCACAAGAAAATGAAACACTAGAATAGATCATACTTATCACTAAAATTAATTTTATAGTAATCAACCCAGATACCTGATAATTCCCGAACCTATTAATACCATTTCCGTTAATAAAGTAATCACTCAGCGGAAGATAAGGCATTGGTATAAGTATAGTCATAACTTTTTTTGGAGTGGCAAGGCTTTGCCCTTTTTTTACACTTATTAATAAACTCATTTAAATATAAGTAATATTTTTCAACTTTAATATTTAAAACCTGCTGTTTCATATGTTTATCAATTTTAAGTTTCTACTGGTACTGTTCTTGCCTAAATATCATACGGTTTAAATATCTAAGATAAATTATGAAAATAAAAATCTGTTTATACATTGTAATCATGTTATTGCTAACAGGCTGCGCAACTCTACAGTTAGTAAGTTTAGGGATAAGCGGTATGAGTTATTTAACAACGGGCAAGTCACTCTCAGATCACGCTATTTCGATTATGGCAGAGCAAGACTGCGCATTGCACCGTGTTGTATTAGATGAAATGGTATGTCGTAAAACAAACCGAGTAGAACAAAATACACTTGAAACTCAAGTTGCCAAAATAGACATACCTTTTGAACCTGAATTATTAGTTAAATCTTCTGTAAAAAGTACACTAAGGTTATCAACACAAATAAAGACGAATAATAAACAATTACTGCACGCTCCAGTAAGATTAAAACCCCGTAATAATACAGTTGAATACTACAAGGTAATTGGTAGTTTTAATAATAAAGCATACGCAATTACGCGTGCTATTTTATATCAAAACTTAAATGCTAAAGTGATTTTAAGCGATGATCATCGCCATATAAAATATCGTGTAGTATACGGTCCAGTTGCAAAGAACACTAAAATATCTAGAATTAATAAAATTACAGATACTGAAAAACAACCCGATTGGCTGATTGGTTTATGTAAAAATAATCTTCAGCCTCCCCCATGTAATGATCAGTCACAAAATGCGATACTAGCAAAAATAAACTTTTGAAAGATCAGGAATTAGGATAAATATGTCTCTTAAAACATCTTTATGTGCTTTATCTTTATTTAGCATAAATGCTTTTGCAGCGCCATTAACCATAGAAGAGAGTCGCATTGAACAAGCTACAAAGATAATGCCCGATGTAATTTCTACTTTTGAACATGTTATTAATGACTTTGAAAAAAAGTGGTTAAAAGTTGATAATTACATTTCAGCAGAAAAGTTGGTTTCTCATTATTCAGATAATCTGTGGATAAAAGCAAAAGATCAAATCCTCTCAAGTAATAGTTTCGATGATCGTCCTTTATATTGGGCTAGACTACTTAGCAGTAAAGTTTTAAGAGAAAATTCACCTGATTTTGAAATTAGTAAATCGCAGAAAGTAACTTTATTAGATATTTTAGAACAAGGCTCAAGGGGACGAACCGAATTAAATTATACTAAAGGCGCAATGAAAAAGATTTTATTAACAGGATTTGACCCTTTTTTATTAGATAAAAATATTAACCAGAGTAATCCTTCAGGTGTTGCTGCGCTTTTGATGGATGGTCAAATAATTCAATATAATGGCATCACAGCTGAAATAAATACGGTAATGATACCTGTACGTTACGAAGATTTTGATAAAGGCACTATAGAATCATTATTAGCACCCTACTACGCTCTTAACAATGTAGATATGATCGTTACTGTTAGCATGGGTCGTACGGAGTTTGATCTTGAACGATTTCCAGGAAAACGCCGTAGTGTTACAGCACCAGATAATTTAAATATTTTGTCTGGTGGGACCAAAATAAGTCCTGTAATTTCAAAATTATATGATCGACCTTTACCGGGAAATGAATTTGTTGAATTTAGTTTACCCGTAAAAGCAATGCAATTAGCAAAAGGTCCTTATAAGGTTATAGATAATAATAAAATAACAACATTAGAAAAAACGTTTAAAGCAAAAAATATTACAGACCTCGAAAACCAAACGGCAGTAAGTGGCTCAGGCGGCGGTTATTTATCAAATGAAATATCTTATCGTAGTATCCGATTAAGAAATCAGCTCAAATCTGATATCCCAACTGGACATATTCATACTCCAAGAATTCAACAATTTGAACCTGAAATTGAAAAGAAAATTATTTTGCAAATAAGCGCAATGCTAGAGCATTCATTGATAACCCTTTAGAAAATAAAAACAGGCTGATAATAATATCAGCCTGACTATTTAAAACGTTACAATCTCAACTTTTTATGGGAGCCATCACATATAGGCGCGGTTTTTGTAGATTTACAATTACAAAAATAGAGAGTCTGTGTTTTTTCAGCCTTATAAAATAGAGGTCTAAATTCAGTTTTACCATGAGTACCATCACAAAATGGTTGTTTTTTACTTAAACCACATGCACACCACATATAAGCTTTACCTGCTTCAACCTCTACCGCGGTCGGTGAGTCTCCAGCCACTTTGGGTCCAGACATAATACCCCCTTTAATCTAATACAAATTCAAGTATCTGAAAGTGATTTGAATATATATGTTCAATTAATATTAGACCTTAAACCCAATTAAGCAAAACTCGCTATGTTTGTTATTATTTCATTTTTAATTATCTATTCTCAATAATCATTTTAACTTGTTCTAAAGTAACATCAGATGGGCAAATACCTTCAGATATGAGTTTTTCTCTAAGCAGGTAAGGAGGAGTTTTTAGCAAAGTATCCGAATCAAATTGTTTTACTAAATGATTCGATAATCGGTGCTGTAATTTCCTTGTAAGGCATGACATATCACTTACTCCAACTAAAGTTTATATGGATTATATCGGCATAAATAATATTTAATTTAACTATATATTTCCACGAAAAAGCGCAACTTAAATTTAAAGGCTTATTTGTTGACTTCTCTGCTGAGACAGGTCCTGTTTTAAGTAATGCATATAAAATCATAATGATAATATATGATGCATTACTTAAAGCTGATTCAATTTATATCGAAGCCGGGGCACAGCAATACTGAATAAAAATAGATCATAATCAATTTTCAAATGTGATGTCAGCTATGACGTATTGTGATATTTCATATAAGATTATTAGAGTGCCTAAACTCGAATTTATTAGTGATTGGTTTGTTTAATTAACGAGATAATTTTGGTGGAATTTAAGAAAATCTTGATAGATATCTTTGCTTGTAAAACTCAAATGACCTAAAGAGTTTGTCATGGGTTTAAAAATAGCGTGTAACTTTGCGTCAGGGTCAATCAAATATATTGCCAAACCATGGCTCACATTATATTGGTTTTGTTCATTATCAATTTTAATTTGCATACCTAAATTTTGTTCAAAATTAAGATAACTCGGATCTTTATTTTTTCTTAGACCAATAAAATCATCATCAAAATAAGAAATATATTGTGCTAACTTATTTGTCGTATCACGTTTAGGGTCTACTGTATAAAACAAAAATGACACATCTGTGATTTCATTGTTTTTTTTAATTAACTGTGAAAGTCGCGTTAAAGTCAGTAATGTCATAGGGCAAATATCTGGGCACTGAATATACCCATACGAAATAATATGCCATTTTCCAAATAAATTTTTATTAGTAAACATATCATTGTTATGCGTTATTAATGAAAATGCATCAAGCTCCATAGCATTAAAAAATACGGTATTACTTTTTTTACCTTTACTCACAAAATCAGGGCTAATACTCAATGAAAATAATGCCATTAATGTCACTGATACTAATAAAATAACGAATACCAACACAATCTTTTTTCTTATGTGATCATTCATTTTTATCTCACACTTTAAACAAATAAATAAACCGGTTTAAAAAAATATAATCCGCTTCAATTGACATTAAAGTAATTAAAATAACAATTGCACTTAATGGCACAAACAAAAGTAATTTTAACGCGCGTTTCTCCCAGTTTACATGCATAAAAACACTTAAAATTAGCCCCGCTTTCATAAACATAAACATTAAGATTAAAGCCCACCTTAAAGTACCTTGAAATTCCATATAATCAACAAGGTAAGAGCATGTACTGAGTACAAATAAGAGTATCCATATTTTCAAATATAGACCGATTGGATGATGTTGTACTTCTGAGCCAGTCATAATATTCCCCTCACCATAAATAAAAGAAAGCAAAAATAAAGACCCAAACTAAATCTACAAAATGCCAATATAAGCCTGTGATCTCGACTATTTGATAGCCTTTTTTTTCGTAAACACCACTATTAATCCGCTTTGCGATAACAGCTAAATAAATGACCCCAGCACTAACATGTAAGCCATGAAAACCTGTTATCATAAAAAATACCGCGCCAAATTGTGTCGCACCCAGTGGGTTTCCCCATGGACGTATCCCTTCATCAACAATGAGCTTTGTCCATTCAAATGCCTGCATACCAACAAAACATGCCCCAAGTAATGCAGTTGCAGACATTAAATAAACAGTTTTTTTGATCTCTCCACGATATGCATAATTAACCGCCATAGCCATAGTGCCGCTACTGGTGATTAATATAAAAGTCATAATTGCAATTAAAACTAAAGGGATGGAATTCCCTGCAATAGTCATGGCAAAAACTTCACTAGAAACAGGCCAATGATCGGTAGCAGCCATTCGGACATGCATATAGCCGGTAAGAAATACGCTAAAAATAAAGGTATCGCTGATGAGAAAAATCCACATCATCAACTTTCCCCATGGCATATCAAATACTTGTTTATCTCCCGAAAAGTCTTGAACCACTTCTTGCCAAACTGAGTTAATTTCATCTTTATTTAATTTAGAAGACATAAATTCCTCCTAATGCTTAAAGTACGCAATACAGATGCAGCTAGAAGCCACATATAAGTGCAATGGTTTTATAGGTATCTTCAGTTGCTGTTAATAACAGAAACAGTAATATCCAAACTAACAATAAGTAATGCCAATAAACGGCACATAACGAAAGGTTTTTACTGAAGCGCTTTGGATCAGTACGGCGAAAAAATACTGCTAACACTCGTACTAAGGCAAAAATACCTCCAAATAAATGCAATCCATGTAAACCCGTATATAAATAGAAATAACTATTGGCTGGGTTTGAGTCTATGAAGTAACCGGTATTGGTTAACTTCTGCCAAACCAATAATTGACCGATAATAAACAAACAGCTAAAAACGGTAGCAAAACTGACAAAAATTAATGAAACATCCACTTTCATTTTTTTTGAATACATCACTGCAAGCTGTAATGTAAGGCTTGCCACTATCAAACTAGCAGTATTTAGCCAAAGTTGTTTAGGTTGCGTAAAAGGAAGCCAAGGTTGGCCAGCAAGTGCCTGAAAGTCATAATACTGAGAGCGAGTTAAAAAGGTCACTGTGATCAATAAAAATAAGATAGTGACTACCATTAAAAAAAACAATAAAGCTGTTTTACCTATTTTCGATTGATCATTTTGAACTGAATTAACTTGGTTAACGTCATAGTCAGGAGTTAACCAAGGTTTTTCCATTAATATTGTTAATAACTTCATGAGTTTTTCTCTCCAGAGTTTCCTGAAATGTCATTTTCATCAAGTAGTACCACTTGCTGTTGAGATAGATTCTGTGGAATAAAGTCATCTTTCACCCCTGGCACACTATAGTCATAAGCCCATCTATGAACCTCTGGTAGTTTTTCTCCCCAATTACCATGTATTGGTGGACATTGAGGTGTATGCCACTCAAGTGAGTTTGCATGCCATGGGTTTGGACCTGATTTCTTGCCTTTGAAAACACTCCAAATTAAATTGATAATGAAAATTAATTGAATCATGCCAACTATGATGGCTGAAACTGAAATACTGGCATTTAATGTTTGTGCCGATGCAGGAATAAAATCAGTATCTCCCAGCGCAAAATAACGTCTAGGTACACCTAAAAACCCTAAATAATGCATAGGTAAATAGATTGCATAAGTCCCTAAAAAAGTTCCCCAAAAGTGTATTTTTCCAAGCTTATTATTTAAAAACCGACCTGTTAATAAAGGAAACCAATGATAAATAGCAGCAAACAAAACCATAATGGGAGAAACGCCCATTACCATATGAAAATGGGCAACAACAAAAAAAGTATCAGATAAAGGCAGATCAACAACCACATTGCCCAGAAATAAACCCGTTAAGCCGCCATGAGTGAAAGTAAAAATAAAACCAATTGCAAACAGCATGGGTATAGTTAAATGAATATTGCCGCGCCATAAAGTAAGTAGCCAGTTATACACCTTGATAGCTGTCGGCACTGCGATAATCAATGTAGTGGTTGCAAAGAAAAAGCCGAAGTAGGGATTCATGCCACTGACATACATGTGATGAGCCCAAACCACAAAACTTAAACCACCAATAGCAACAATAGCCCAAACCATCATCCGATAACCAAAGATGTTTTTTCTAGCATGAATAGAAATCACATCTGATACCATGCCAAAAGCAGGCAAAGCAACAATGTAAACTTCTGGATGACCAAAAAACCAAAACAAGTGCTGAAATAAAATTGGGCTACCGCCTGTGTGTTGTAAGTTTTCTCCTAATGAATAGATTGCAGGCATGAAAAAACTTGTGGCTAACAACTTATCAAACATCATCATAATCGCACTGACTAATAGTGCTGGAAATGCAAAGAGTCCGAGAATAGTGGCAATAAAAATGCCCCAAATAGATAAGGGCATTCGCATTAAAGTCATGCCTTTTGCACGGGCTTGTAAAATGGTAGTGACATAATTTAGGCCACCCATAGTGAAAGCAACGATGAAAATAGCTAAAGAGATAAGCATAAAAATAATGCCAAGATCTGATCCAGGAGTACCTGGTAATATTGTTTGCGGGGGATATAAGGTCCATCCTCCTCCAGTAGGCCCGCCACTCACAAAAAAGCTCATCATTAATACAATAACAGCCAGTAGATAAGTCCAATAACTCAACATATTGAGATATGGAAATACCATATCCCGTGTTCCTACCATTAAGGGAATTAAGTAATTACCAAAACCACCTAATAACAAAGCAGTTAATAAGTAAATGACCATAATCATGCCATGCATAGTCACAAATTGTAGATAGTTACTTGGATCTATAAATGAGAACTGATCTGGAAAACCTAATTGCAATCTCATTAATCCAGACAAAACCAATGCAACTAAGCCCACTGCTATTGCTGTGATTGAATATTGAATTGCGATTACTTTGTGATCTTGGCTCCAGATATATTTACTGAAAAAGCTATTTGGATGATGACTTTCATCATCTTGATCTGCAATTGCAATATGATCCATTTACTTATCTCCTAACGTGTAAACATAAAAGATATTATTTAACTGATACCTGTAATTTAGTTATTCAAGTGACACGATATAAGCCGTCACATCATTGATTGCTTGATCACTTTGTAATAACTTAGACATAAAAATCATTTGAGAGCCATACAAATCCTGAACATGGTCCCCTCTGATTTTTTTTTGATAATTCACAATTTGACGTTTGAGATACCATTCATATTGATCAGATAATTTAGGCGCATTAAGTGCGTAATTACCCTGTGCAGATTTACCATGGCAATATGCACAATTTTCATATAATTCTTGCCCTTTAGTAATATTCCCTTTTGTTGTTCCCTGTACTGGGCTTGATGGCAAAGAGCTTAAATAAGCCGCAACTTCTGAAATGACGGTATCATCGACTAAACTCGCAGTCATAAGTGCCATTTGCTGCCCATATGTATCTGACTTTTCATTACCTCTAATATGATTTTTATAGTATTTAAGTTGCCTTTCTAAATACCACTTTGCTTGTCCTGCTAACTGAGGTGCCCCAAGTATTTTATTTCCTTGTGCTTTATCACCATGGCAAGCCATACACTGAATATAAATTTTACTTCCTTTTGCGATGGATGCAGGTATGGCGTTCAAACTTTGTTCAAATGTAGTTTGCTTAACTAACCAAGTTTGATAATCAGCTGAAGATTCAACAACAACATGTCCTCTCATTGTATAGTGTGCAACGCCACATAATTCCTCACACAGAATTTCAAACCTGCCAAATTTTGTAGGAGTAAACCATAAATAAGATGATAACCCCGGTACTAAATCCATTTTCACTCTAAATTGTGGCACGGTGAAATTATGTAAAACATCTTTCGATCTTAATAAAACCTTCACGGCTTGATTAATCGGTAGGTGTAATTCGTTACTTTTAACTAAAATATCATCTTGTCCTGCTAAGTCCTTAGGATCTATGCCAAATGGGTTATCTTGATTAACCAGTTCTATCGCGGTTTTACCTAACTTTCCATCTTTCCCTGGAAGACGAAAACTCCAATGCCACTGCTGACCAACTGCTTCAATTACGCTAGCTTGTTCGGGAACTGTTACAAACTGTGCCCAAACAACTAAACCTGGCGCTAACATAGCCGCCACACCAATTGTTGTGATAAATGTAAGCCAACCTTCAAGCTTTTTATTCTCTGGTTGATAATCCGAACGTCTATTTTTGTTATACCGATAGCGCATTACGACATAAGCAAGAAAACAATTTACTGCAACAAATACAAAGCCGGTCACCCAAAATGTTACATTAATCGTATTATCAATTGCTTGCCAATTGGATGCTAAAGGAGTGAACCACCAAGGACTTACAAAATGGAATATAAGTGAGCCAATAACCAGAAGTAGAATTACAATTGCTATCGCCATATTTGATTCAACTTTGATTCTTCGTCAATGAACAAATACATGTATTTCTATGGTTTAATAAAAAAGAGATATACGTCTTTATTTTTTCATAACGATAAATTATAAAATTAAAGAACTGCCTTTCAAAAATGTGCAGTCCATATATGAACTTCAATCACCGAGCTATAACTGTACAAATAATAAACAACTATAAATACTATAGACCAAATTATTAACTGTTCCATACTCTTATGAATTAAATTATAACCGGGCACAGAATATCTCCTAGCATACATAAAAAAAGCGCCATCAAGGCGCTTAATATTAATTTTAGATTGGTCAAGTACAATTAAGGCATAAACTTCATAAAACGCTTAAAATTATCTTGGCTACGAACAACCCAATGAGGCGTTGCCTCTCCAACGCCAGCCATTTTTAAATGCGGATGATATTGCATCACTTTGTCTATAATCATTTCTTGTTCTGGTTCAACATCAACAAAAAATATATGTTTACCTTTATGCAATAACTCTTGAAATCGCTCAAAATTAATATTTGGTTTTTGAATACCAATGAAACCACCTTCCCATGTAAAAAAACCTAAAAGAACAATAGAAAGAAATATGAAAGGAAGCCAGCCTGCTGCTGTATTAGTCCATCCCATTAGATAGGCTAACAATAGAGTTGAAATAGCGCCAATGATGCCAAAAATACTCCACACTTTAGTTGAGTGAACTACATCTAACTTTAAAACTGATTCTACTTCGTGTAAGTGATGCTCTTTTAGCTCGACATCATGCTCACTTAATACATGAATTTGAGGTTCTGTAAAACCTTGAGACTCTAGCTCTTGCTCTACTTGCTCTAGGTCATCAAGATCATTCGTAACGTAATAGTGTCTAATCATGACATACTCCTTTTAAAAACAAAGGTGTACCGCGCCATCTTTCGTGACTTACGATTTATACTTATTTAGCTGCAAATTATCATCTACAGTTTATTTGTTTAAAGTATAGCAGGAAATAAAATAAGTAAGGTAAGGCAGTGCTTATAGCCCAGTAGAAGCTATTATTACCTAAAGAAATATAAAGGCTAATTATTATTTATCTCTATTAAGTTCACGCATCATGGCCGTAGCTAATTTCATCCACTCTTCAAGTAATGACTTAGCTAATACATTCATACCAAGTGTATTATCATCATGAGGCATATTTATAACATCTAATAATACCTCAACTACAGACCTAACTTGCCTAGAATTTAAAAACACATAAAAATTTTCTTGATTGATATTCTGAGCTCTAAATTGTGCAGAACAAACCGGATTATTCCCTAATATATTTTTCAATTCTAAGGCTATTTCAGGCTTTTTTGATTTTATAAGGGTATATGTTAACTCGAGGCTACCTCTATTAAAAATAGCATCCTTAAATTGAGGAGATACTAAATCAATTTCAAAATCTAAAGCCATCAAAAACTCCAATTTAAATTAATAAGTGCACATACTCCTTAAAATATAGCTACTAAATCTGAATTCAGGTTAATGAATGCCATAATAAATTGAAAAATAAAACATTAAGAGTTTAGATTTGATTTAAATTTAATACGCTTATTAAATAAAAATAGATTTGAACCTTGATGCACTTTATTATTGTAATCAAGTTATGTTGTAAGAAAAATCATTAATGGAAAAATTTATAGATATTAAGGATCGTGCGATCCAAAGAAAAGGCAGTGAAAAAATGCTCAATTCATTGCTATCAACACCATTAGCTTCTAAAGATTTGTTAACCTTGCCAAATGATATCTGGTTAGAAGAGTTCACACGTAAAATTTTTCAAAGTGGTTTTTATTGGTCTGTTATAAATAATAAGTGGCCAGGGTTTAGAGAAGTATTTTGGGATTTTAATATCACTAAATTACTTATGATGTCTCCGGAAATGTATGAGCAACGTGCCAGTGATGAGCGTATTGTTCGTAACTATAACAAAGTAAAAACAATTGCAGTTAATACCATGATGATACATTCAATTTCACAAGAGCATGGTAGTTTTAGTCAATTTATACATGATTGGCCAAGTGAAGATATTATTGGTTTGTGGGCTTGGTTAAAAAAGAATGGATCTCGTTTAGGTGGTAATACTGGTGCATATAGTCTTAGAGTGATGGGCAAAGATACCTTTATATTATCTCGAGATGCAGAATCTTATTTTAGATCTCATAAAATTATAGATGGTGGTCTGCAAACTAAAAAATCACTAACAGCGATACAAGTATTTTTTAATGAAATGCAACAACAAAGTGGATTATCTCTACAAGAAATTAGCCAAACAATATCTTATAGTGTTGGTGACAATACCGTAGGTTTTAGTCAGTAAAATTATAAATATTAAGGCTTTAAACCATATTAAAGCCTTTAGTATTTTTATCTATTATTTTTTTAGCATTGCTTTTAAATCAGCAAATGGGTTATAAGTTGCCATGTCCTGATTATTATCACCCGCTTTAATTTCAGTTGGATACTCTTCATGTTTTGTATATTTATCATGCTCATTATCATGACAATAAATACATAAAAGCTCCCAGTTAGTACCATCATTTGGGTTATTGGTATGATCATGATCTAAATGATGAACGGTTAATTCACTTAATCCTGAATATTGAAACTCTCTTGCGCAGCGACCACAAATCCAAGGGAATAACTTTAACGCTCGCTCTCTGTAACCTTTTTCTTGCTGTTTATAATGTTCACTTGTACCAAATCTATCAGCTGACATGATCTATTCTCTAAATTGCTCTTATGCACATTGTATCTAAATTTAGAATAAAAAGAATCTTATACTCGTCGTATTATTGCCCTTTTAGCATTTCAATCTTTCTATTATTTAACTCCAATAATTGTGCATTTAAATTAACTTGCTCTAATTCTAATAACTCAAGTTTTGCTTTGGATGTTTCATCATCATTCAATCTCAATTGATTCATTTCTAGCTGTAACTCTTTTAATTTTTCTTGTAGCTCGGCAATCATTTCATCTAATAATTCTTCTTCAGTTTTAGAATCTGTTTTTGTGGCATCTTTATCCGTTAATTTTTGTAAAGCTTTATTAATGTTATCTTGAACTTCTTTAGTTAAAGTACTTTTTGCTTCTTGTGATATATTGACTTGGTCTTGTTTAATGTTTTTCGAATGATGTTCAAGATCAACAATATCACTCTTAACTACTGCTTGAGTTGTATTTACTTCTGCAAATCGACTTATATTTCTTATTGTATTATCCATAATACGTATTCCTAATTTAATTTATCTCCCTGTATCGACAGAACAATATATAACTTAATCATTAATATACCGCTCAAATTTTTTCTTGGTTGCGTTATCTATAATAATAAGTTCTTCTATCGCTTCCTTTTTAGTAAACCCTGAAAAAACAGAAACTAAAAGAGGAGGAAATTGTGTTTTATACTGTTTTATTGCTGCTATTCTATTCTTTGAATAATCAGTAACATCGATTTTATGAGATACTTCTGCATTTTTTACAGGCTCTTTAATTTTAAAGACTAAATCATGTTGTTTCGCAAAGAGCATAAAATTGTCAGCTCTTGACTTAGAGATGGTGAAATATATTCGATTTTTTTTAAATGTATTGCTGACTATTTCACTAACTGCTTGATGATCTTTATTTCCTGTAATACCCAAAGGGTCAAAGGTAAAAATCAATTCGGGTTTATATTCTTCTTTCAAATATTCAAGTTGCTCTGATATCAATAGTGCATGAGATTGTATTTTCCCATCAGGAAACCGCATATATATAGGGGTAGATAAACCAAGTTTCTTACTTGCATTAAGGCTTTCTTTTTCCCTAACTACAGCTAAATCTTTGCCACTAAGCCCCTGTCCAGAACGATCACTTCCTCGATCTCCCGACGTGATATATATGGGAACAATTATGAGTCCACCATCAGCTAACTTTGCTAATGTACCTGAGATCCATGTTTCATCATCTGGATGAGCCATTATAACTAAAATATTGTGAATTTCTTGTTGTGTAACTTTTGAGCTCATACATGCCACCATTAAAAATGTAAAACAAAACAGTAGGATATTTTTCATATAGTAATTCCAAAATTAAGAATTAGAACGCAGAATATAAAGTTTAATTTTAGTTACAGAACGAGTTTCTGCTAATATTAACTTACATGATTAAAAAAATATGTATTAATGAAAATTATAAATAAACAAACATTCATTTCTATCAAAATTTTAATGGCCTTGATGTTATTCAATACACATTCATACGCTAACCAAGATAAGGTCTATAAGATAGGTGTAGAAAACATAGATTATTATCCACACTATGCTTTTGGTCATCAAAAAAATAGCTTTATAAAAGAATTACTCGAATCTTTTTTCAATTATCATCAGATCAAATATGAATTTGTACCACTACCCTTAAAAAGGTTTAATCAATGGTATGTAAAAGATAGTATCGATTTTAAATATCCAGATAATACCAATTGGAGAGTAAATGAATCAAAAAACCTGCCAATCATTTATAGTACAAGCGTAATTACAAGCACAGCAGGAAGCGTAATTCTTTATAAAAACCTGAATAAAACGAGAGAAAACATTCAGCGGTTAGGTACAATTACAGGGTTTTCATCGACCCTTTGGTTAGATAAAATTAAGAGTAAGAAAGTAGAAGTTTTGAATGATTCTGCTGTGTTATCCGTTATAAAAATGGCAACTCATGGTTTAGTCGATGTCATTAATCTAGATTATTCAGTTGTTAATTACCATTTAAATAACCTTAAGCAAAATAAAAAACTCTTAATGAGTGCTATATTACCAAATCAAAAAATTAACTTTCATCTCTCTACAATAAAACATGAAAATATCATTTTTAAATTCAATCAATTTCTTAAAAAAAATAAAAAATTAGTTGAAGGCTTGAAGAAAAAATACAAAATTATTGAAGACCCATTTGATCTCGATTCATTCTAATTTTAATTCATCTAACAAAGACTAATTCAAAGATAAGTGAATAAAAATAGTTGCCATTTCTTTGGCTCTCAAAGCTGAGTTTTTATCGCCACTCACATGCGCTTCAACTATCGCACCTTCTATTAATAAATTAAGCTGTAAAGAAAGCACTTCAGGTTTTTTGGCTTTTGCATCAATTGCCAAAGACTTTATGTATTCTCGAATTAAATACTTATGCTCTGAACATAAAACATGGCTTGGATGAGCAGCATCCGAAAACTCAGCGGAAGCATTAATAAACATACAGCCAAAAAAGTCTTTCTCATGAAACCAATGATGCATAAAATCAAAAAGAGCTAATAGCTTTTCTTGTCCAGTTCGGCCTAATTTTTCAGTTGATGCAACTAACTTTTGTCGGAAAATTTCATCTCTTTTACGTAGTACTGCCAAAATAAGTTCATCTTTAGATCTAAAATGATTATATAAAGTTTTTTTAGAGACTCCGGCTTCAGAAATAATGAGATCAATGCCTGTTGCATTAAATCCATTTTGATAAAACAGCGTTAATGCATGAGTAATGATTTGATCTTTTTTTGAAATGGCAGGCATTAGCTTTCACCGTTAAAGTACACCGATTTGTATAGCATAACAGTTTTACTAAACATGTGTTTGTATTCATTTTCTCAACTTGTTTTTAAAATGGCAATTGACAAAGTAAACCGACCTGTCTACCTTGTGTGAAAGAGAGATAGATCGATTTCCAATTAAATTCAAGGAACAATACATGACAATTCAGCTCAAGCCCCCTTTCACATTAGAGACTGCTATTGCAAAAATACAAAGAGCAGAAGATTTATGGAATACAAAAACACCAAAAAAAATAGCATTAGCCTATACCCCTGATTGTAAATGGCGTAATCGTAATGAGTTTATTCAAGGCCATGAAGCGATTGAGCAATTATTAATAAGAAAATGGCATAAAGAACTCAACTACAAGTTAAAAAAAGAGCTGTTTACTTTTTCAGATGACAAAATAGCAGTTCATTTTCAATATGAATATCATGATGATAATAATCAATGGTATCGTGCATATGGTAACGAAAACTGGCATTTTGACTCTGAAGGTTTAATGAAAAGCCGTGATGCCAGTATTAATGAAATGCCTATAGATATAACCCAAAGGCGCATTTAATTATCATTCTTCAATGCTTCTTGAATTAGCGCAGCGTTAAACGGTGAGCGGCCAAAATCTTTATAACTTAAGTGTATTGATTCTGCTTTTTTTAAAATATCTAACTCACCTTTATTACTAAAATACGTAATTGCAGCACGAAAAGCACGTGGTGTATAAGAAGCATCAAACTCAGTAAGGTTTAATTTGTGATACTTTTCAAGGTCAATCTTATCTGCTGAGTTACTATTTTCTAAAATAAGAAAAGCATTTACTCGATATGCAATACGTTTATTATCTAACCAGTCAAATAACATAGGTTCAACCAAGGCCAGTAACGGTCCAGATAATAACTTCATTAACTGTTTAAACTCCGGAGTAGAATCCATATTATGTAAGGAATTAAAGACCTTAATATTGTTTAAAGGCGCTGTATTTTTTACAAAAGTGAGCCAGTTATTTTTATGTTCACTCAACCAACCAATACTTTGATATAAAAAGATACGATCTGCAGTAAACAGTTGTTCAATATTTCTTAAATGATAAATAAACCTCTGATGATCAGATAATTGTGCATACTCATCCAATAATAAATAACTATTGAGCCTTTCATCCCCGATTCCTTTATCTAACCACACATAAGCTTTAGTAAAACCATCCTTGTATCGAGTCGCCACTAACTTTCTCAGCTTTGCTGCCTGTTCTCTTTCAGCTGATTCATAACTCATAGCTTCAAGTAATGTTAACCCCTCCTGTTCTGTCATTTCAATTTGATGATGTTTAGCAAGTAATATTGCAGCCGACAAAGCTTGATTGCTTGGTCCTTTACTTGTACCTTGCCCCATTAACACAATGATATTTTTCAACAGTTGAGCATCGTCAGGATGATTTCTTAATAAGGGCGTTAGCTTTGTTCTTACAAATGGGTTCGTGGGATAATATGTCTTCACCATTTTCCATACAGTTTGTTTATGTATTTCATCTAAATTTAAATGTGATCTGCTTGTTTGAACTTTTTTAATTGTTTCAATGGCTTTTTCAAATTGTTCAGTTGCTATTAAATGATTATTTTGGGCTTGAGCGATAAGATAAGTTACTTTATGAACACGTTCATCATCTGGATATTGCTCAAATAATTTATCAGCTCTAGAATAGGCCAGACCAAAAGATTTATCTTGTGTCGCAAGCTCAACTTGTTGCAGTGGTTTAGCTAAAGGGTCAAAAATATCAAATGTTACTAACCCTATCATTATTAATAACAAGGCTGCCAAAGCAGCAAACCACCAAGGCTTTATCACTTGTTTATTTTCATTAATTGTATCAAAAGATGGGTTGATATTGCCTTTTATTGATGCCGAATTATCCTTTAAGTTTTGTAATAAATCTTGATAATCTGATGAATTTGGATCTTGTATCACTCTATATACTTTAATTGCTTCCGGTATACCTTTTAACCGCCTTTTTCCCACTTCACTTGAAGGTACCTCTGCTTTATTCATTGCTAAATAAACAGACTCTGTAAAGTATATTTCATCAGCCTCTGTGATCCCTTCAATTCTTGCCGCTATATTAACGGCTTCTCCAAAGATATCCCCTTTGCGTTGCTCTACTTCACCAGAATTAATCGCTATTCTAACATTAATCAGATCATCATCATTTTGTTGATTATTATATTCTCTGAGTTTTTCTTGCATTAACATGGCGCATAAAACTGCGTTTGTGGGTGATTCAAATGTAAGTAACAAGGAATCACCTAAAGTTTTGACTAAATTTCCATTAAATTTATGTGCTATAGGGAGTAAAAGTTGTTCATGGGCATCCAATAGCGCTAATAATTGCTCTCTAGATGTTTTTGATGTGCGATCAGTGAAACCCTTTATATCTGTAAACATCACAGTTAAAACGCGACTAGTCATAAAATTTCCTTCTATTTTATTCATAGTTTAGTCGCTAAATTTAAACAAAAAGCACTTAACCTAAATTAAGTGCTTTTTATTAATTTTAGTTTTATTGATAACTTACAAACTAAATTGTGCCGCTAAACGGAAGTTTGTACCTTCTCCGATAGTAACATTAGAGTCACCGCCGCCAGCTAAATACTCAGCATCAAATAAGTTTTCAACATTGAATCTAAAATTGATATCTTTTTGCCCTAATGATATTTTATAAGTTGCACCAATATCTACTCTGGCATAAGCCTCTTTAGTAATTGTATTACTGGTATTTGCAAAACGTTCACCCTCATAAAATACGCCCGCATTCACTGCTAATGCATCGTTAAGCTCATAACGAGACCATAAAGAAGCAGACCAATTTGGCGCATCAACTGTTCCGTTTGCATCAAGATATGCCGTAGATGCCATTACAAATAATCGATCTGTTGCAGCTCCCTGTGCAGCTAATTCAAAACCTTTATGCTGCCTTTCTCCTTCTTGGGTTGTAATCGTTTCAAAATCAGGATCATTAGGTAAATCTTCGCTGATCAACATACCCGTTTTTTTAATATCAAATAACGCTGTTGTAAGCATTAATCGATCATCAAACAGTTGCCATTTCACCCCAATCTCTAACTGCTCAGATGTCATTGCATCTAACTTCATGCCATGATTTTTATCTTCTTCATCATGTAATGTTTCGCTACCTTGAGGCTCAAACCCTTCAGAATAACTTGCATAGATAGTCGCTGTTTCTAATGGATGATAAAGCACGCCAAGCTTAGGTACGAAAGATTCATTATCCGCACCCTCTTTATTTTGTTTGTCATAACGACCACCAAATGATACTTGCCATTGCTCATTTACTGTCACTAAATCTTGTACATAAATACCGTAATAATCATATTCACTGGTATATAAAGAGT
>Ga0209292_1003214_pt1 | contig 18101 bp, 13 predicted proteins | sample GOMGulsemesocosm_2_FD_184634 | JGI IMG/M metagenome (GOLD analysis project Ga0209292, IMG submission 184634) | Methane-oxidizing microbial communities from mesocosms in the Gulf of Mexico - GOM9C Gulf of Mexico (SPAdes) (version 2) | ecosystem: Environmental > Aquatic > Marine > Cold seeps... | reverse complement strand
TCTTCGGGGAATCGCGCAAACGGGAACAGGAAAAACTGCGGCCTTTTCATTACCTATTATCAATAATTTTGGGCGAAATAAAATTGATATCAAAGCTAAGAGTACGCGTTCGCTCATACTAACGCCGACACGTGAGCTTGCCTCGCAAATAATGCAAAACATTGATGACTACTCTGCTGGTTTAGGACTTAAAACTAAGGTTGTTTATGGTGGTGTAGGAAGACAAGCTCAAGTTGACGCTATAGCACTTGGACTTGATATTTTAGTGGCCACCCCTGGCAGGTTATTAGATTTAATTGAAACGGGCGATATAAATTTTGAGGCGTTAGAAGTATTTGTATTAGATGAAGCAGATACAATGCTTGATATGGGGTTCTTTAACGATGTTCAAAACATCATATCTAAACTGCCAAGGAAGCGACAAACACTATTATTTTCTGCGACTATGCCTGCTGAAATAGAGATACTTGCAGAAGCCATATTATCATCTCCTAAAAAAGTTCAAATTGCTGCTGAAACGGTGACTATCGACTTGGTTAATCAAAGCGTATACCACCTTGATAAATCGAATAAAGTACCTTTGCTATTTCATATTCTGACAAAACCTGAATATGAAAAAGTGCTCATCTTTTGTAAAACAAAGTATGGCGCTGACATCATTGTTAAAGCCCTAGAAAAAACCTCAATAACTGCCGCTAGCCTTCACAGTGGTAAAACACAAGCAGTTAGGGAGCAAGCGTTACAAAACTTTAAAGAGTCTACTTTAAGAGTATTAGTTGCCACTGATGTAGCTGCGCGTGGAATTGATGTTGATAACATTTCCTTAGTTATTAACTATAATCTGCCTGAAGATCCAAGAAACTACATACACCGTATAGGACGAACTGCGCGTGCTGGGAAAAGTGGCATGGCCATTTCATTTGCTGTAGAAAATGATATAAGGCAATTAACGAATATTGAAAATAGCATAGGGCAAGTCATTCCTGTTGTTACCGAACAGCCTTTCCATAAAGAGTTTTCAAAAGCGCCTAAACAAGTTAAGAAAAAGAAAAAGGTTAAAAAAACAAATAGAACAAGAACAAAAAAATAAGGACAAGCATAAATTAGCCAACTAAAGGTTTCAGCTAATACAACAAATATCACCGCATCTCACGATGCGTTAGGCCAGTGCAGCAAGGCCATTTATCGCTTTACGTAAATCAATTAAATCGATATATAAGAAAACCTCTGATGGTTTAACAAACATCTTCATTAAATTAGCTTACGTAAGTCACAGAGATTGATGCAGATAAGCTGATATTTACCTTACCCACGGTGACTGTTATGGTGGTTTGTTCTTCTATGAGTTCCACTTGTTGTGTTATTTTGGCGCGAACAAAGTTACCTGACAACAAACTGATTGTTTCGAACAGCATAAAAACTAGAGGTTGATAATTGCTGTTGTAGGCAATAATTAAAGATGGTTAAACCATTGGGTTGTTGATCTTCAATGATGGTTTGCCATTGTTCTTGGCTACGCGAAATCCTCATGCTTATCTCCTAATTAAGTAAGGAGATAATGTATATGAGAGCTCGAGACAGGCGCCGTTAGCTATAAGCTTTGGCTAGTTGACGTTCCAGACTTGTGCCGTTGGTCTGCTTTTCAGAATACCAACGGCACATAGGAAAATCATTTAACTTTATCACTAGGCATAAGACTGCGCTGCATCTGGAACTGTGCAACTTTGCTCAATAACTAAAGCCACAGCTTCTTCTTTAAATGCTTTAGTATAAGTTTTGTATTGTCGTTTTTGATTCATAAACACCTCGATTAACTAGGATATTATCCTTTATCAAAGTGTCCTATGCCATTAAACCAGATCAAGAATTAAATATTTATTTAAATGAACAGACGAGTTTTGTTGTAAATAATGTTTACTTTAGAAGATGTAATGTAAGTTAAAGCTTAGGAATATCCTTATCCATTTTCTTACTGCTCTGAGCAGGGATTAGTAAATTTTTGGCTTCGTTGTGAGTTTTTATTACAGGGTCATACTTAAATATAAACTTTCATAAATTGGTAAATATTTTTTAATAAATTATACTCTTGATGTGAACGTTTATTGTTCAACTAAAAGCAAGGTATATAATTATTGGTTTATTCATGAAAAATTTACCTTGGTTATTTCTATCATTAATATTTTTAACTATCGTTACTTCTTCTGCATGGGTTGCTTTAGCTCAAATCAAAAGTGATTCATTATTAAGCATTAAACATTCTTTACAAACCGTCACCAAAACATCACACGAAGCTTTGCACATTTGGATAAGGCAACTGAAAAACGACCTTATTCGAATAGGTCACGATAAGGCAATTCTAGCTTATACTTTACAACTCTTAGAAATTCATCACACTAAAGGAGAAATAGAAAATAGTAAGCCATTAATCTTATTACGTAAATTGATGAGTGAAAAAATGGCGCTTAATGGTGATGTAGGTTTTTTCATTATCACACCAAGTAAAATTAATATTGCTTCTTTACGTGATAGTAATTTGAACCAAGAAAATGTCATTTTCAAAAATAGACCTATTTTTTTAAAAAAAATATTTTCTGGAGAAACCTTATTTATTCCCCCTATACGATCGGACATAGCACTATTAACAAGAAGTGGTGAATACCAAGAAAAATTAGCAACAACCTTCATTGCCTCACCTATTTTATCTAATGACAAACAAATCATTGCGGTTATAACGCTTCGATTAGATCCCTCTGAAGATTTCACACGTGTAACGCAGTTAGGCCGAATAGGTGATAGCGGAGAGACTTATGCATTTGATGATGAGGGTTTATTAATAACTGACAGTCGATTTGACCATCAATTACAACGTATTGGCTTAATTGGAGATCTTGATCGAGCAATGCTATCAATTCGAATAACTGATCCTGGTGGAAATTTGTTAGAAGGATTTATTCCTGCTAAAAAAAATAGAGATTTACCACTAACATTGATGGCAAAAAGTGCGTTAGCTGGAGAAACAAGCGTTAACGTAACTGGCTATCGAGATTATCGAGGTGTACCTGTTTTTGGTAGCTGGATTTGGGATAAAAATTTAGGCTTTGGCTTAACAACTGAAATTGATGTTGAAGAAGCTTTAGCACCTTATTATAAAATTAGAAGTGTACTGATTTTAATTATATTAGTAATTGTATTACTCACATTTATTATTTTTTTCTTCTGGCACTTAATGCAAAAAAATATCAAAAAAGCACATCAAATTGCTTTTACCAAACTTGAACAAACAGTTATAGAGCGAACGAAGGAGCTTAATGAGCTTTCTTATAAAGATGGTTTAACTGGTGTGGCCAATAGACGAATGTTTGATAACTCTTTGATAAAGGAATGGAAAAGAGGGAAAAGAAACCAAGAGTTATTAGCGGTTATCATGTTCGATGTAGATTGCTTTAAGGCATACAATGACCATTATGGACACCAGAAAGGTGATATTTGCTTAAAAGAAATAGCGCAAGCATTAGCAAAACAAACTCAACGCTCTGGTGACATATGTGCACGCTATGGAGGCGAAGAATTTGTTTTCTTGCTCCCTAATACTAATATAGAGCAGGCAAAATTATTAGCAGAAAAATGCAGGATAGTAATTTTACAATTAGGCTTACCCCATGAAGAAACAATGGTAAAAAACATATCTCAGGTGTCTATTAGTATTGGTGTTAGTGCACTAGTTCCTTCTCAGAAGTTTTCAAGTGATATGTTGATTAAAGAAGCGGATGACAAGCTTTATCTAGCTAAAAGTCATGGCCGAAACCGAGTTGAGTAATAGTTTTTGTGTTTATGTTTATTTCTATGTTTATGTTGGTTGTATAAAATTTAATAGCATTTTTTCACATGATTTTTTTGATTAAGTTCTGTAGCTTAATGTAAGTAAAATAATAGAGCTTCTGTGTGACATGTTTGAAGTAAGTTCACCCTAATACTAAATCCATTACCACCCATTAGTAATCTCCTGTATAATCTCGCGCATTAAACAACTGCCTTAGCAAATAACCTGAGTTTGTAATAAAGGCGTTAAAACCACCATTTATGACGCTGCTCTTTATTAGTTAAAGCGCCAGTAATACAATATAGAGCAAGTTGAGAGAACACATGACCGTAGAACAATTCGATCCACAAGCAGCTAAAAAAAGTAAAAATAGCAGTAACTCTGTCGAAAGCCAAACAACCACCTTAGACATTCCATCTAAAATGATTGCAGCGCAACACCAAGAAGTTGTTGACGCCGGAACATCAACAAAAGGTGCAAAAGTCGGTTTTGTTTCACTTGGTTGCCCAAAAAATTTAGTAGATTCTGAACGCATCCTAACTCAGTTACGTACTGAAGGTTACGATGTTACTAATAGCTATGATGATGCTGAATTAGTGATTGTAAATACCTGTGGTTTTATTGACTCAGCAGTACAAGAATCCTTAGATACTATTGGCGAAGCATTAGCAGCAAATGGCAAGGTATTAGTTACGGGTTGTTTAGGCGTTAAAAAAGATGAAATTATTGAGTTACATCCTAATGTATTAGGTGTTACTGGCCCTCATGCTTATGATGAAGTATTAACACAAGTACATAAGCATGTTGCTAAACCAAAGCATAATCCGTTTATTGATCTAGTACCTCCGCAAGGCGTTAAACTTACGCCTAAGCATTACGCTTATTTGAAAATATCTGAAGGGTGTAATCATCGTTGTACCTTCTGCATTATTCCGTCAATGCGTGGCGATTTAGATTCTCGTCCAGTGGGCGATGTGCTAGGTGAAGCAAAACGCTTAGTTGATGCTGGCGTTAAAGAATTATTAGTTATTTCGCAAGATACGTCTGCTTATGGTGTTGATGTTAAACATAAAACAGATTTTTGGGATGGCATGCCGGTAAAAACTCACATGCAGCAGTTGTGTGAAGAACTAGCAAAGCAGGGCGTTTGGATTCGTCTTCATTATGTTTATCCTTATCCCCATGTTGATAAAATCATTCCATTAATGGCACAAGGTAAAATACTGCCGTACTTAGATATTCCTTTTCAGCATGCCAATAAACGTATTCTTAAATTAATGAAACGTCCTGGTAGTTCAGACCGAGTATTAGATCGTATCGCCAAATGGCGAGAAATTTGTCCTGAATTAGTGATTCGTTCAACCTTTATTGTCGGTTTCCCAGGTGAAACGGAAGCAGAGTTTGAAGAGTTACTAGAATTTTTAGAAGAAGCACAATTAGACCGCGTAGGTTGTTTTAAATACTCGCCGGTTGAAGGGGCTACTGCCAACGCATTACCTGATCATGTTTCAGATGAAGTGATGGAAGACAGACTTCAACGCTTTATGGAAGTGCAAGCCAAAATCAGTGCTGATAAGCTTCAAGCACGTATTGGTCAAGAATATCTCATTCTTGTTGATGAAGTGAATGGTCTTGGTATTGTCGGGCGCTCATACATGGATGCGCCAGAAGTTGACGGCAAAGTGTATTTGTCTGATGATTTTGATGCTGAGCCGGGCGACCTACTTTGGGTACAAGTCATTCATGCAGACGAGCATGATGTTTGGGGTGTTAGGGTAGAAGATTAATAGGTTTAAATGAGGTTTAACTCTGCTTAAACCTCATTATTGAATTTATTAAAGCTATAAATTTAGATATCAATATATTGATAAGGCTTCTATATGAAAGTTATAGCTTTTATTAGAGAGAAAAAAAGAAATTTACAACACCAGAATGATCAGTTTATTGCCAAATTAGAGCCTAAGTTTAAGAACTTATCGGATCTATTTAATAATAAAGTCACAATGCCTTTTAGAAATACGTTAAACAATCCTTGGTTCTCTCAATTTAGTCCCGTTGATGCGGAAGAAAGTAAAACCGAGAGGGTATTGATACAAGTACCACAAGCAGAAAAAACCTACCAGAGCCTGCTTGAAAAAATTGATAGGGTAACTTTTGTAGGGGAATGGCATTCGGTAGAGCAAGAGTGTATTGATCAATTTGCAGAAGTCACAGGTGACAAACAGTGGATACATACAGACCCTATACGTGCAGCAAAAGAGTCGCCCTTTAAAGCGACGATAGCACACGGATTTTTAACATTATCATTAATCCCCAAACTAACTAATTCAGTTGATCTGGATAATAATCCTTATCCAGAAGCCAAGATGGTTATTAATTTTGGCTTGAATCAAGTGCGTTTTCCTTATCCCGTTAAAGCGGGTACTCGTGTTAGAGCCAGTATTAAATTAGTTAACTTAGTACCGATGAAACGAAGTATCGAAGTGGTTAATGAAGTCAGTATTGAAGTTGAAAACAGTAAACGTTTAGCTTGTGTAGCTGAAACCGTATTACGTTTATATTTTTAGTCCTTATTTTCTTAATAAAGCGGATAACGATTTTTAATCGAGCACTTTAATTTACATGCTAAGCCTAGTGACCTACTTTGGGGATAAATTATTCATTCAGACGAGCATGATTTTTGTGGTGTTCGCGTAGAAGATTAATTAGTTAAAATAGACTTATCTGTTCAGCTTAAGTCTTACTTTAAAATATCAGCAATAGCTTTTAGGTTATTGGATGAGAACCCTCCTCTAGCTTTAACTTAACCGCCATCGCTCACGTATGACTTTTTCACATACCAATAGAGTGACATACGATTTAGTCTGCTCGATTTATTCCCCATTGCTACGGCAAAAGTTTAGTTACAGCATCAATAAATCAGAGTTGTTGTCGTTTAAATATAATTAATTAAACTGACAGAGAGAGAAGTTTACTACCTCTATAAGTTCTTCCATATTGCTGCCATTTCTTGCAGAAATAGCTAATCCAAATTGCAATGTTAAAAGGTAGTTTGCTAATGTATTTGCTGAATGCCCATCAATCAAATTCCCTGCCTGTTGTTCTTTTTTTAAAAACTCAGTTAACGTCCATAAAGTATGTTGATTAATACTGTTAATATTTATTGCCGAATTGTCAGGTAAGCAAGAACTTGCTATTTCAGAAGTCGAATTACAAATTAAACAACCTTTAGGTAAATCTGGGTTCGTTATCATTTTGGCAATCGAGAGTAAGTAGTTTCTGATTCGTTCCTTAAGGTTTAGCTCTGCTTTAAAAAGCTCTGTTGAATGCACTTCACCATGTTTACTTAAGTAAAACTTAAGTGTTTGATTAAATAATTCTTCTTTGTTGCCAAAAGCAGCATAAAGGCTCGACTTATTAATACCCATTGCATTAGTTAGATCTGTTAACGAGGTGCCAGGATAACCATTTTTCCAAAAAACCAACATGGCTTTTTCAAGTGTTTTGTCTTTATCAAAGCTGCGATGTCGGCCTGCGGTCATCATCATTTTCTCATTTTATAAAATTCATGCTTGCAATTCTGAACCGTTCGGTTTAAATTGTCAATATCTGAACTGATCGGTACAGATTTATTTTAAACTTATAAAGGAAATACACGAATGAATGATCTAACAGGAAAAGTCGCGGTAGTAACGGGTGGTAACAGTGGTATTGGTTATGCCACTGCAAAATATTTTAAGGAAGCTGGCGCGAATGTAATTATTACAGGTCGTTCAGCAGATAAAATCTCTACTGCGGCTGCTACATTAGGTGTTAGAGGTATTGTGGCTGATGTTATAGATTTATCTGCAATTGATGCACTTGTAGATCAAGTCAAAAATGAGTTTGCCACTGTTGATGTGTTATTTGTTAATGCCGGTATTTTCAGTCCAGCTCCAATAGGGAAAATTACTGAAGAAATATTTGATACGCAGATGGGAATTAATTTCAAAGGTGCGGTATTTACCACTGAAAAGTTTTTACCGATAATTAATGATGGCGGATCTATTATTAACCTTTCCTCTATTAATGCTTATACCGGTATGCCAAATACGGCTATTTATGCTGCTTCTAAAGCAGCGTTAAATTCATATACTAGAACAGCAGCAACTGAACTTTCGCCAAGAAAAATACGTGTAAACTCAGTAAATCCAGGCCCAACATATACCCCTATTTTTGGTAAGACAGGCATGCAAGAAGAACAGTTAAATGAGTTTGCAGCAGCTATGCAAAATAGGATTCCATTAAAACGTTTTGGACAACCGGAAGATATTGCAAAACTCGTTACATTCTTAGCTTCTGACGATGCTTCATTCATTACTGGTGGAGAATATAATATAGATGGCGGCATTAATATAAACCCCATTTTGTCTTAATGAAGTCAATGTAAACATTTATTTCACCTAGTTAATCTTAGCGGTAGGTGTTTATATTATTCAATATTAAAACTGAAGGAAATATGATTGTGAATATTTTAAGGCTTGATGCAAGTATGAGAAAAACAAGCTCATATAGCCGAATTTTAACTGATAAGTTAATTGAACAACTTACAAGCGAAAAAAATAGCGAAGTAACTATTAGAGATTTGGCTGATGGTATTCCGTTGATTGATGAAAACTGGATTAAAGCAAATTTTTCCGCTGTTGATGAGCGAACTTGTGAGCAAAAAGTGTGTTTGGTCGCTTCTGATATATTAGTTGATGAACTATATAAAGCAGAATTAATTGTTATTGGTCTTCCTATTTATAATTTTGGTGTACCGGCAGCCTTTAAGGCGTGGATTGACCAAGTTGTTAGATCTAATTTAACCTTTCGCTACGGTGATAATGGACCCATTGGTTTAGTAGAGAATAAAAAGGCATATATCATTATTGCTTCTGGTGGTACAAAATTAGGTACTGAAATTGATTTCATTTCTGATTATCTACGGCATATATTAGGCTTTATTGGCATTACTGATGTCACCTTTATTGACAGTAGTGGTCTTGGTCGAGATGAATCTCAAACTTTAGCTCACGCACATAAAACCATTGAACGTATTTAAACAACAAATACATTTGTAAGTCTAATTTCAGTTCGCTCGCGTGTGGTTAGGTATTAATTCAAACTTTATACAGTACTGATGTTAAGAAAGAAGGAATTAAATAAATGAACAAACAGAAAACTCCAGTTAATATCCATGACTATTACCATGCTCATGTTTATTTTGAACAAGAAACTTTAGAATTTGCTAAGAATTTATGTATAAAGGCAGGTGATTTGTTTTCCTTAAAAGTTGGGAGGGTGCATCAAAAGCCTATAGGCCCTCACCTGAAGTGGAGTTGCCAAATAACTTTTTTATCAAATGATTTTGAACAACTTATTCCATGGCTTGAAGATAACCGACAAGGGTTAAGTGTATTAGTGCATGGGTTAACTGGTGATAACCTCCAAGATCATACTGAGTATGCCTATTGGTTAGGGAATGAAGTAGATTTAAGTTTAAATTTATTTCGATCTTAATCAACTTTGAAAAAGTATTTGAGCTAACTTATTTTATTTATTATAGCTTCTCTGACATAGGTCTGAGGTGGGAATAAATTTAATGGAATTGGTATAATGAACATGTAAATGGTCTTATTCGACAGTATCTTCCTAAGATAAAAGCTCACACAGAGACAATGTGACCAAATTGCTAAGAAGTTAAACCAGCGACCAAGAAAACGTCACAATTATAAAACACCAGAGGAGATGTACCATGCAATTTAATCGTTATTGTTGCACTTCAAACTTGATACTAGGCATCACAGCTTAATATTCACCTAATAATGCCGAAACAATAGCTATAACACTAACATTACCAAATAAAAGTAAAAATAACTTTAATATTGAAATAGATTCGAAATAAACAAACTTTTTGGCGAAAAATCTTGGCAGAAATTCCACTTCATATCCTTGGTAGTTAACGCCCTGTTAATTTGTGGAAAAAGTTAGGCTAAAATCGCGTAGCGATGGCCTAGCTTTTGGAGCCATATTCAACAGCTTACTATGTGTATTATTTACCGGAGAGTGCAAGAGCAACCCCAGAACCAATAAAAGTACTACCTATAACTCTCTTTACATATACCCCAACAGTGCTTTTAGAAAACAAGAAGGAAGCCTTTTGACCTCCAATTCCATAAGCCATGAAGCAACAAAACGCACTTAACGCACAAATGCTAACAAGTATTATGGCTTGCGGAATAATAGGCATATTGCTATCAATGAATTGAGGAAAAACGGCCCCAAAGAAAATAATTGCCTTAGGGTTTCCTGCCGTGACTAAGAACGATTGAAAATACATTTTTATTGGAGAGATCGGTTCAATTAATTCACCTTTCTCATTGTCTACTCTAGATTCTCTTGAGGAACGCACCATAGTAACGCCCATATAAACTAAGTATCCAGCTCCCAACCACTTAATAATTTCAAAAGCAGTTTCTGAAGCCACAAGGAGAGTCCCCAACCCTACAACAGAAATAAGTGCCTGTATAAAGGTCGCAGTTACATTACCCAGAGCAGATATAACCGTTTTTTTTGCACCATATTGCATTCCATGAGTTAAAGCCAACAACATGCTTGGTCCTGGTATTATTGATGTAAGAAATACAGTTAATGAAAATATCATGATTAAATCTAAGGACATGTGAACCTCTACTTTTGGACCAGTGGACTAATTTTACATATAACAATTTAATAGTGCGCAAATTGCGCATTTTTCTCCTGCCAAATCTCTCACTTCGATTCTTTTGATATTTTTACCAGATAACCTAATGTATTGCTAGGTATAATTAAATTGCATCAATTTCCTTTTCTCTTTTGGACAAAAACGTGAGAATTGCGCATTTTCCTGAATATGTGGATTATTATTTTAATATCCCGCACTTATATCTACATATTTAGGAATAATGTTTTTTTCGCTATGATGGCATTAGTTAGTCTTTCATCGCAAACAACAATTTCAGTTTTTAGCGATCACCAGTCATATTGATGCTTACGACTATTTCGTATCTAAAGTGATCGTTAGGAGGGATGAATTTGACTCGTAAGTTTAGAGCGCTTTGGTAAACTTGAATATTGAGACATATGGCTTAATCCTATTTTATGTATATAAATCTCATTCTCCATGTCCATTTACTTTAAACCTATGAACCTTAGAGGATGTTTTATCAGATTAGTCACCTTTATCTGGCAAAGAACAATTTAAAAACCTTAATAACTATATTAAAGTGCAGTACCATAAAACGAATTATTGTTTAAATTAATCGAATAAAAATAACAAACAAGGACCTACTTTGCGCTATTTACACTTTGCTGATATTTGCATCGATACCCATAACCAACTGCTTCATCGCCAAGGTGAAACCATAAACTTGGCACCTAAGGTATATGACCTATTAGTCTTCCTTTGTCAAAATAGTCATAGAGTGATCAGCAAAGATGAACTAATGGATAAAGTATGGGTTGGCACCTTAGTTACCGAAAACGCGATAAGTCGAACCTTAGTGAAGGTGAGAAAAGCGTTGGCAGATGATCCGAAAAAACCACAATTTATTATCACAGTACCGCGCAAAGGTTATCGTATGGTGGCAGATTTTGTTGCCTCGGACACTGTTAGCAATCAACCTGAAGGGAGCCTTTCTCTTAACCAAACAAATGATTTAAATGACGACGAGAAACAAGCTGCACTTTTAAAAAAAAATCAGCAAAGTACTTTAACTGCTGAACCATTAGTCTTTAATAAAAGTAGAGCAACTAAAAGTACTTTATTGATAGTGATTGGCGTCATTATGCTCATTGCTATTATTTATGCTCTATCAATAAAAACAAACACTGTATTACAAACCAAGCAAATAAAACCGCTAACCCGTGAGGTAGGTGTTGAGCAATATCCAGCAGTATCACCAGATTTAACTCTGTTAGCTTATCGTAAAGACGTTATAGGTAAGCCGTCATACATCAATATTGAAAATCTTAGCAGTCATGTAAAGCAGTCTATTACTCATGAAAGAGGCGCATTGAGCAAACCTGTCTGGTCACCAACACAGGATAAGTTAGCTTTTTTATATAAACACAACAGTGTGTGTATGATCTTTTGGGCAGAGCTTTCAGATATTAAAAATAAAGATACTTGGCAAGACATTACTGAATGTGGCGCTCAAGCTAGTCCGCACTTTGTTTTTTCACCAGATGGTCAATACCTGTATTTTAACGACAGGCAATCGCCAAGTCATGGTTATCAAGTGTTTAGGGTAAACTTAGCTAATAATGAGAAAGATATTGTTAACCAACCCATCACTAATGGTTTAGGTAATTACAGTTTTGATATCTCGCCCGATGGCGAAAGGTTGCTGATGATTAACAGTGAATTTTCGCCGACTACCCGTATTTATACTTTAGAAATAAAAAGTTCAACCCTTGAGCAAACGGCTCAGTTAGTTTATTTAATGCGTTCAGTACTTTGGCATCATGATAATGAAACCATTATTCATCCATCGCCTCATCCAGCCTATGAGCTATGGCAAAGTAGTATAACAGGTAACAAGTTAGCGGTAGTGGCCAGTAATACTTCAAGGGTAAAACATCTATCTCGAGTAAATAATGGTAAAGACTTTAGCTTTGTCTCTTATTTACTTAATAAAGATATTCATTTTAAAAGCATTGCTAAAACCAAAGAGCAAGTAAATGTTGAGCTGGATAATTCAACGGTGATGGATTATTTACCCACGTTGGCAAATAACACAAACCAATATGCCTTTGTCTCTAAACGTACTACTTCAGCAGAGGTTTATCTTAGCACCATAACAGGTGATAAAAATAACAGCACAGAAAATGCTAAACAGTTAAGTCATTTCAATAATCCTGTGAAGTTATACGACTTAGCTTTTTCGCCGAATGATAGTCAACTAATGATATTGGCTGATAATCAAATCTATGTAGCAAATATTGACGATATGTCGATGAAAAAGTTGCCACTTGATAATATCGCGATTGTGGCAGTGAGTTGGCAAGATGAAAATAACTTACTGCTTTCTACAATTAAAAATGCCGACTGGACGTTAATGGCTTATAACATTAGTGAACAGAAACTATCTTCTATGCCGGTAGGTTATCAAGGCGGGCTTTATTCAACAGTCGACAATAGTTTTTATTTGATTGCTGATGATAGTTCGCAAGTGATAAAATTCTCGGAAATATCAGCAGAGCCACAAGTAACTGACTTAATCTGTCAGCCAAGTATTATAAATAGAAAACTCAATTTAAAAGCAACAAGTGACGGCTTAGTGTGCCAATCAAATATTGAAAATAAACAATATAGTCACTACTCCTTTACTCAGAAAACTAGCCAAATCTGGCCAAAGCCACCTGCGGGTAATGATTTTGACGTCAATAAAAGTGGTATTATTTACGCCAAAATGAAGCGCTCAGTTGCTGATATTATGCAAACAAGCAGTTTTAACTAAAACTAAATAAGTTTACTATTTTTAAAATATTAATCTAGTCCATTGTTTTTATTTCATTAAAGTTGTGACCATCATGGTGGTCACAACTTTTTCAGCATTAATCACTCCTTAATCCCACTTTATTCCTTATTTCCCCACTGTTCTGGTTAACACTGCTTATCAAATCAACGAGCAGGAATCATTATGGACAAGCCATTAGTAAAAAAGACTAAGAAAAAATATCAAGCTAAGTATATATTTGGTGGTCTTAGCACTAGCGTATTTATAGCTATTTTTGCTTTCTCTCAAAGCGATGCTTCCTTAAGTAACTCAGGAAAAAATTATAATATTACCACTAATAATTTAGTTATTAGCACTATTAAGCAAGCAGAGTTTGCTGAATATCTACCGTTGCGTGGTGTTGTCGAGCCGGAAAAAACCATTTTTATTGATGCAATTGATGGCGGCCTTGTTGAAGAAGTACTTATTCAAGAAGGTGCATTAGTAAAACAAGGACAAGCTATTTTAAAACTTAGTAATACTAACTTGCAATTAAATGTTCTAGCCCGAGAAGCCGAAGTATCAGAGCAAATTAATAATATGCGCAATACTCGTCTAGCACTAGAGCAAAACCAACTGTCATTAAAGCGTGATGTTATCGAACTTGATTTCAAAGTATTACGCCTGCAAAAACAATTTACTCGCAACAAAGCACTGATTTCGAAAAATCTTATTTCAGAGCATGCCTTTGAAACGGTAAAAGATGAATTGGACTTTCAACTTAAATACCGTGAAACCGTACAGCATAGCCAAGAAAAAGAGGCGTTATTACAAAGCCAACAACTTAAACAGCTTGGGCGGAGTATAAAAACCTTAGAGTCTAACTTAGCCATTTCTCAGAGCAGCTTAGACAAGTTGATTATTCGCGCTCCTAGTGCCGGGCAGTTAACCTTTCTTGACGCCCAAGTTGGAGAGTCTAAAAGTAACGGTCAGCGCTTAGGCCAAGTGGATTTAATTGAGCAATATAAAGTTACCGCACAAGTTGATGAATTTTATATCAGCCGTGTGGCCAAAGGGCAAACGGCCAGCTTTGAACTTAACCAACAAACCTATCAAATAGACGTCGCTAAAATATATCCAGGTATCAATAACGGTACTTTTAAGGTTGATTTTAACATTTCAGATAAAGCCATAGCCATGCAATTACGTTTAGGGCAAAGCGTACAACTTAAATTCAATCTGTCCTCGACTGAGTCGAAATTACAAATCGCTAATGGTGGTTTTATGCAAAACACCGCAGGTAGCTGGGTATTTGTTGTTGATAAAAATGGTGTGCAAGCAAGTAAACGAGTTATTCGTTTAGGAAGAAAAAATCCACAAAGTATTGAAGTACTTTCGGGATTAACTAAGGGCGAACGCGTCATTACCTCCTCTTATGCCAGCTTTGCTGATGCTGAACAATTAAGCCTTTCAGTGAGCGATTAACCCTTAAAAAACCAATAAACAGAGCAGTAATTAATTAAATATAAGGAATCACTATGATCAAATTTAACCAGATAAGCCGATCTTTTATTGGCGACGAGGTAGAAACAGTAGCCATAGATAAAATGAACTTAACCATTAAAGAAGGTGAGTTTCTATCTATTCTAGGACCATCAGGTTGCGGTAAGTCTACCTTACTTAATGTACTAGGCATGTTAGATAGCATAGATTCAGGGACATTTAGCTTTTTAGAAAATCCGGTTGATAAATATAGCGAGCAACAACGTGCTCGTTTAAGAAAGCAGCACATAGGTTTTATCTTTCAAAACTTTAATTTAATAGATGAATTAACCGTTGAACAAAATATTGAATTACCACTTTACTATCATAATGTTGCAAAAGTAGAACGAAAGCGGTTGGTTGATGCCGTATTAAGACGTGTTGATATTAGCCATCGTCGTAAGCACTTACCGGCAAAATTGTCAGGTGGTCAGCAGCAACGGGTTGCTATCGCACGAGCCATTGTTACCAATCCAGATTTAATTCTAGCGGATGAGCCTACTGGTAACCTAGACTCAAAAAACTCAACTCAAGTGATGGAGTTATTACAGCAACTTAATCAAGAGGGGGCAACCATAGTGATGGTTACCCATGCGCCAGAGCATATTACTTATGGCACTCGGGTTATTGAGTTACTTGATGGCAAAGTGGTTAATGATCAGCAAGTAAAAGAAAAACTTAACAGCAGGTTAAATGAAGACGTTAGTGATGTCGATTTGAAAGAAAAGAAAAGCATAACAGAACAAGCAGAAATGGAGGTGACTTGTGGTTAAGCTATTATTTATTGTTGCTTGGAGAAACTTCTGCCGAGACAAACTAACCAGCTTTATTCAACTTACAGGGTTAATTATTGGCATTACCAGCTTTATCTTAATTCAGTTTTATGTAGACCACCAAAAAAGTTATAACACAGCATTTACGGATGCCAAGGATATATATCGAATTAATTTAATTCGTGGTGAGAATAAGCCACAAGCACAAACACCATTAAGACTGGCAAGAGAATTAACTCAAAACTTTACTGAAGTCGAAGATGCTACCCGTATATCACCATCAAGTGTTTCAGTGAAACATTTGCAAGGGGTTTACTCAGAACGTGCACTTTATGCCGATGCTAACTATTTAGATTTTTTTGACTTTCAATTAATAGAAGGGGATGTGAATACTTCACTAGACGCACCAGATAGTTTAATACTGCATCAAGACTTAGCGATTAAATATTTCTCCACCACGGTAGGCGTGATAGGCAAGCGCTTAACCATTAATGGTAAAGAGCATCAAGTAACGGGCGTTGTGAAAAAACCAACAACACCCACCACTATGCCCTTAACTATGATATTACCTATGGAGAACTTCTATGGACAAATTTCTAGACCAGAGTGGATTGATGCATGGAACTTTAATGCCACCAGAACCTATGCCAAAATTAGACAACCAGCAAATATTAATACCTTAATACAAACCGTTAGTGATTATTACGATAGTCGTGCCAAAGGGCTGTCATCATTTAAAACAAATCGTGTCATTATTCAGCCGTTATTAGATATCTATCTTGATAACACCACTACCAAAAGTTTAACGCCACCCAGTAGTGAGGTGATGGTTACGGTGTTTAGCATAATTTCATTAATGATTTTGTTATTGGCTTGTGTCAATTTTACTAACCTTTCAACAGCTGCTGCAATGCGCAGAGGCAAGGATGTGGGTGTTCGTAAAGCCTTAGGTGCCAGTCAAATACAATTGATCACTCAATACTTGTCAGAGGCCGTTATGTTATCTACCATAGCTTGTATGCTTGCACTGGTATTAGTTTATCTTTGTCTACCAGCTTTTAATCAATTAATGAATGCTGAAATGGTCTTTAATGTTTCAACCTCACAATCATTAAAGCTACTTGCTTTGACTTTATTAGTGGGTATATTAGCGGGCAGTTACCCAGCGTTCTATTTAAGTAATTTGTCACCAGCCCATGTACTAAAAGGCTTGGTGAGCACGTCCAAATCGGGTGTGCTTTTGAGACAATCACTGATTATTTTGCAGTTTGCTATTGCGGCTTTTTTGTTGGTCGCCAGCTTAGTGGTGAACTGGCAGATGCAATATATAAAGAACATGGAGCAAGGCTTTGACCGTGAGGGTGTGATTGTTGTGTCTCGAGGTGATAACACTTATAACGGGTTTAAAAGCCAAACACTGCGTCATCCAGACGTTACTTCAGTCACTATGTCTCATACTGTGCCTACCAAGGCAACAAGAACCTCAAACACGGTAAGACGACTAGATGATATTACCAATGAAATATGGGTAGGTAATAACCCGGTAAGTTTAGATTTCTTCAAAACGTATGGCATAAAACTATTGAGTGGTCGTGTATTTTCAAAGGCCTATGTTAATGATGTGTATAAAGAAAATAAGGATAATTGGCAGTCATCAACAGGTAAGTTGGTTATTAACCAAACATTAGCGGCTACTTTAGGTTGGAGTCCTGAAGAAGCTGTTGGTCAATTACTTACCTTAGGTGGTGCTCAAGACGGCTTGCACAACCATCAAATTATTGGTGTGGTTGAAGACAGTCATTATGTTAATGTGAAAAATACGGTAGCACCAATGACCTACGTATTATCAGCGCAACCAAAAGATTTATCACTACGTTGGACGTCAATTCGCTTTAATGCGGGTACGAGTATGCAAAGCTTAAAAGAAGTTGAGCAAATATGGCTAGGGGTAGCACCAGGTTTAGCCTTTAAATATGATTGGGTCACAGATTTATTTGATTCAAGTTACCGCAATGAAAACCAGCAAACAGATTTATTAAATGTATTTACGCTATTAGCTATTGTGGTTACTGCTATTGGTTTATTTGGCTTAGCAGCATTTAATACACAGCGTAGAGTTAAAGAAATTGCGGTACGTAAAATATTAGGCGCAAGCACGGGGCAGTTATGTTTTATGTTGGTAAATCAATTTTCAAGCTTAGTAATTATCTCCAATTTGATTGCACTACCTTTAGCATATTTTTTAATGATAGACTGGTTGGATAACTTTATTTACCGCATTGATATGCCTTATAGCGCCTTTATGTTAAGCGCTGTTTTTAGTTTAATGATCGCTTACATCACAGTAATGGTTATAGCTTATCGAGCAGCAACAGCCAAACCAGTAGATTCATTACATTGTGAGTAGTTTCGGCTGTCCTAAAAATCTAGTCGATTTAGAGCGTATTCTTACTCAGTTTTGCACAG
>Ga0209292_1003210_pt1 | contig 18110 bp, 14 predicted proteins | sample GOMGulsemesocosm_2_FD_184634 | JGI IMG/M metagenome (GOLD analysis project Ga0209292, IMG submission 184634) | Methane-oxidizing microbial communities from mesocosms in the Gulf of Mexico - GOM9C Gulf of Mexico (SPAdes) (version 2) | ecosystem: Environmental > Aquatic > Marine > Cold seeps... | reverse complement strand
CATTGGTTTTGCGCTAATGAGTTACTTAATGACAGCAACTCCTATCAGCATGCATCACATGCAAGGGCACAGTTTAAATGAGACAAAGTGGGTTATTCAAAGCCACATTGCCGCCATGTATCTACCGTCTTTATTCACTCCTTGGTTAGTAAAGTACTTGAAGCTTAAAGGTCTAATGATCATCGGCACCTTAATCTATGCGCTAGTCGCATTTATTGCGCTTTCTGGACATGAAGTAATGCATTATTGGTGGGCACTAATTTTATTGGGTATAGGCTGGAACTTTCTATTCTTGACAGGTACTTCGTTACTACCTCAAAGCTATCACGCCAGCGAACGCCATAAAGTACAAGCAACCAATGACTTCATCTTGTTCGGATTTCAAGCCGCCGCGTCATTGCTCGCAGGTTGGGTATTATTTAATGCGGGCTGGCATTGGGTGGTTATCACCAGCCTGCCTTTTATATTGGTTCTATTTACGGTTATAGGCTTTTACCGTAAACACCAACAAGCTTTACAGCCGAAAGAAAAGCTGTAATAGTTTTATCAACTGACCTAAAAACTTTTAGTTAACTAAGAATAAAATAGATAAGGATTTGTTATGAGTGGTACAACAATGGTCGTGGTTATTGTTTGTGTAGTTTTTGGCGTTTTATATAAAATGTATAACAAACATTTAGAGTTTAAAGCAAAAACGATTCAACATAATAACTCCGCTGATTCAATTTCTGAAGAGTTACAAAAAGAAATTAAAGCGCTTACTGAGCGGGTAAATACATTAGAAACAATAGTCACAGATGAAGGTTATCAAGTGCAAAAAGACATTAATAATCTTTAAGTTCCTCCCTATGTAGCTTGAGTAATTAAACGATGAAACTGATTATGAAAACTGAGTTTGACAACCTCAGACTTAACGAAAATCATGATTATGAAACCGATAGTAATGGCGATAAACAAGTAGTAAAGGTTTTTTGCGGTGAGTTATTAATTGCCAAAAAAATCAAACAGAATAAATCCATTCGATTCTTTGGCATTAAAGGTTATCAACAATACTTAACACCAGAAGATGCATTGAAGTAGTATAAAAATCCGCTTCTTTTTCAACATTGATTTTAAATCCGCGAAGGGATTATACGTGGCGGTATCTTGGTTGATATCGGCTGCTTTGACTTCAGCCTTATCTTAGACGTACTAAGGCATCATTGATTTATGGAAAAACAATTTAAGAGCTATACAGCTGCTCCTTGTTCATTCAAAACGACAGAGCACGATTGAATACCTAGGCGCTGATATTGAGGATGCCCTATCAATTTCATAAGAAACATAAGGTGACTGAAGCGTCATAGAAGTTTTGGCTAAAACCTTTTATTTAGATTAAATCTTCTAAGGCGAAATCGCCCCCAAAGCGCCACAGAAAATTTATACATCGGTTTGAACAAAGCAGAGTTAATACAAAGCTTTATCGAAAGATTAAGCAGCCTTTTTTGTTGCTAAATATAATTTAATCCTAGAGTTATTTACTCTACTTGTTTCTATATCAAACTGTTCAGATAAAATATTTAATAAACCGTCCACATCGCCAGTTCTAAAACGCCCTCCAATTTTTATTTTTCTAATATCTTCGCCTACTAGATCTATCTGTATATTTGAGTACCGAGATACTTCGGCGATAACTTTATCAAGAGTTTCCCCTTTAAAAACGAGTTTTCCTACTCTCCAGGATAATGATGAATCGATAGTATCTTCGATATTTACCTTCTGTATAGTACCAACTAATAGTTTATCATTAGATTTAAGTACCACCTTTTCACCTGCAACAACTCCTATGGGCTCTAATACTTCATTATCAGCTTTTCTTATGCCATCAGAAGTAGTTACTTTTTCTGCTATCACAACTTCCCCTTCTGTAACAATCAATTCTAGTTTTGACTTTTCAAGATAAGAAACATTGAAAGCGGTACCTACGGCTACAAAGGACTTTTCTCCCGCTGATACAACAAGCTCGCGTTGTTTATTATGCGCTACATCTATAAAAAGCTCTCCTTTTTTAAGCAGAAGAAATCTATTCTTTTGAGTGTATTTAACCTCAACAATGCTATCCGTATTTAAAGTTAAAACCGATAAATCTGGAAGATTAATCGTAGATTTTTCACCAACAGCTGTCTCATAAGTTCTGGAAAAAAGCGTAGGGTCTACAACGCTTGTTGAAGCTGTTTCATTCGTATCAAAGAAACGGTTAATGTCTAAGCTAGGCATATTTAAAATTAAAAGAAAAAATACTGAAGCTGCCATCATATAGTATCTAAAGTTATGGTTAGTTTTTTGTTTGTTATAAGGAACAACAGCTGATAATTGGGAAAGTACAGATAAAACATCCCACTGTTTTGCTAATTTAACAAAATAATCTCGACGTGCCTCAGATTGGCTTAACCAATCTTTTAATGATATTTCTTCGTCATGAGTTAAACCTCGGTCCAGTTTAGCCAACCATGAAGACGCTTCATCTTTCATTTGACTATCAGAAAAAATTGGTACTATGTTATCTTTCATTTTGGCGTTCCCTCAAAGCTTGACTTGCTCTAGCTTTAGACTTTTCCAATGAGTCATTAAATTCCTCACATTTCCTCATGGCATTGGCTATGTGGCTTTCTACGGTATGTGGACTCAAGTTCAGTTCCTTTACAATTTCTTTATGACTAAAACCATATATTTTACGTAACACAAAAACTTTTCGACATTGTACCGGTAATCTTTTCACTGCTTCACAAAGTTGACCAAACTCTTCCTCGATATGGACTGCATGGTATATAGAGTCAGATGTGCCAACACCATAGTCACTTTCTTCTTCCGCTGAGTCAGCTAATCGAACTTCTGATTTTTTATTAAAATCCTTAGCCAAATTCACTGCTACCCTATATAAAAAGGCCTTTGGGTACTCTAAAGATTTATTGTTTTTAACTTGATAAATTTTGACGTATGCATCCTGCACAATATCCTCAACTTCATCAGGAGGTGCAATTTTTCCAACCAGGCTTAGCAATGACTTCCTGTAAGACAGAATCGTATTTACAAATAAATTTTTAGACATAAAAGCTTACTTTTTTATTGTTGTAATAATTAAACGAATCAAATCTGTTTTTCAGCTAATGAATATTAAATTAATTTCAGTCTAAAGAAGTTAGCTTGAGTGCTTATATACCAAATAGACCAAATAGACCAAAATCATGGGGCAATGAACGATAACATAAAATCACTTATTAAGTATCTTCAGCTCAAATCAACTCTAATAATTAGATATTTTTATTTAACCAATTCGCTACAAACCTTAGTTATTTTTCCTTCATAGCATTTATTGCAAAGCACAAGGAAAGCCAGACATTTTGGCGTATTTATAGGCAAACGATGACGAAAACACCTTGGTAATAAGAATGATATTAATACCTAAAAGCAGCCATTAAAAATGCTAATTCAATAATTTTTTTTCAAATACTTTTGGCTGTTTTTTATTTCTTATTCGTTAATTTAGAACACCAACAAAATTGGTGGCTTAAATACTTATTTTTAGTTTGAATTTTAAAACAAAAATAGGGTTTAACACATAAAAAAGAAGGCAAATGTGTCGCTGATAGCATTTTAGAACAAGCAAATCAGCAAACTCTATTCAACAAGAGCGCATGCTGCCATTAGCGTGAATTATAGACGGGAAGTAACATGAAAAATAAAAGTAATAATAAAAACAAAGTGTCGATGATTGCTTTGTCAATTGGGTTAGCATTGAACCCAATAGCAACATTTGCAGCAGAAAATGATTCTAAAGCAGCGAGTCAAAAAGATAACGTTGAAAAAATAGTTGTTACGGGCACATTTAGCGGTAAAGCGGTAGCTAAGGAAGAAGCCAGCTTTGCTGTTAGCACTTTTAATTCTGATGATATAAAGAAGCTAGCGCCCAAGAGTACAGCCGACTTATTTAAGGCTATCCCAGGTGTTTGGTCTGAAAGCTCTGGCGGAGTTGCTGGGGCAAATGTATTTGTTCGCGGTTTTCCTGGTGGTGGCGATGCTCCTTTCCTCACCGTACAGTTACAAGGTGCACCGGTATTTCCGCCACCAACGCTATCATTCTTAGAGAACTCAACCCTCTTCCGTTTAGATGAAACCGTTGAGTTTATGGAAGCGCTACGCGGTGGTCCAAACCCTGTTATTTCTAATGGCCAACCCGGCTTAACCACCAACTTCATTCTTAAAGAAGGTAGTGACGACACTGAAGGTTTAGTTAAATACTCTACCTCCGATTATGGCCTTCAACGAGTTGATGGTGTACTAAGTGGCAGCTTAGCTGATGATCTTTATTATATGATTGGCGGTTATATTAAAAGCTCTCCTGGTGTACGTGACTCTGGATTTAATGGTGAAGAAGGAACTCAATTTACCGTTAATATCACCAAAAAATTAGACAATGGAAAAATTAACTTTTATACACGTGTCACTGATGATTACGGTGTTTGGTATTTACCTGCTCCTTTAGCTCATGAAGGGAATGACTTTACTCAACTTGGTACAAACAATAGACAAGCTGCAATTCAATATGGCGCAGATAATACCACTGAAATGTTTGACTTTGGTAAAGGTCGGGGCTGGGATGGTAGTGTGTCTGGCGGTAGTATTGAGCTAGACCTTGGAAATAATTGGTCGTTGGTTGATAAATTCAATCACACCAAAGGTAATGCTGATACGTATGGTCTAGTACCCGGCGGCGGCGCTGTAGAATTATCAACGGTTGCTGATAATGGCTCAAGTGCAACGGGACTTGTAACAGGTAAGGAATATAATGGTTCAACCATTGTGCAACAATATGGTCGTTGGGTCGTCAAAAAAGAAATAAAATCGATGGTCAATGATTTTGCCCTTACCAAGGATTTTGATAATGCTAGCTTCACTTTAGGTTATTACTCTTCTTCATTTTCAGCCAATGATTGGTGGGCACTTGGCAACTATGCATACCATGTAGTGGAGCAAGGAGGTGAAAACCTAAGTGGAATCGACTGTAACCAAGATGAAAATGGCTGCTCGTGGAATTATGATTTTGTTAGTACTGGTGACGGTACAACAAATGCTTTATATGCCGCAGGCTCAATTGATCTTACCAGTAACTTTACTCTCGACGCAGGCTTACGTAGTGAAAACCATACCATTGATTATACTGTCGATGAAGGCTTAGATAATGTCATCACTAAATATGCTTCTTATGATGAAACCGATATGGCATGGACTGTTGGTGCTAACTGGATGTTTACCGACACAATGGGTGTGTTCGCTCGCGCTAATGGTGGCGGAAAAATGCCTTACTTTGATGATATCAGAGAAAATTACGGTGCTTATACTGAGGGGCAAGATTTAATTAAAGAAGTCAGCCAATTTGAAGTAGGTTATAAATTAGTCGATGATAACTTTGATGTGTTTGCGACGTTCTTTTTAAATGAAGTCAAAGGCGATGCTGTCGTATTTATTCCTGGTACACCTGCTATTGTCACAACCAATGAAGCGTATGGTTTAGAATTAGACTTTAACTACTACAATGATAACGGTCTTTCAATCAACTTAAACTCAACATTCCAAGAAACAGAAATTACCGAGGGTGATCCTGAACTTATTGGCAATGAAGCAATACGTCAACCAGGTTATCAAATCCGTGTAACACCAAGCTATGAATTTGAATTCATTGATATGCCTACAGTTATATATGGCACCTTCTCTGCTGTGGGTGATCGTTACTCAGATCCTGCAAATAGTGTAACTTTAGATGGCTATGAAAAAATTGACATTGGTATGGTGATGAATCTGACTGATGAAGTTGAATTCAGAGTGGCAGTGGCAAACTTAACAGACTCTGAAGGTATTACGGAAGGCGATCCTAGGTCATCAACATCTGGTAATGGACGTTATATCTTGCCGCGAACATTTGACGTTAGCGTTAGCTACGCTTTTTAAAGAGCAGGATAGACTTTAATGGGAGGGCTGATATAGCCCCTCCCACTACCAAACACCGATTCAATAAATATTGTTTGTAATTAAGAAATATAAGCATTTGTTTTATTTTATCAATAATGACAAAAGCGTTTGAGTGCATACCACTCTCATTTTGCCTGGATTATGTATGAACAATTTAAAAATTATCGCCTTAGCATTTATATTGCTGATGTTTAGTAACAGTTCTAATGCACAGAGCATTAACGAATTTGAAAAAAACAGTTTAAATCTTATTGAAAGGCTCGTTGGACAAAGTGATCTATTTCAAATAGAGAGAATTGACAAGGTTGACAATAAATCTGTATTTGAGATCGAATTAGTTGATAAATCGGTCGTTTTAAGAGGCAGTAATATTACCGCCATAGCAAGTGCCTTTCATACTTACCTTAGGATCACCAACCAAGCACATTTTTCATGGGGAAAGGACAGGATAAATGAAATCACCACCCCTGCTACTTTTGACAAAGTTATAAAAACAAGCCCTGTTGAGGTCTACTATCAATTCAACTTTACCGCTCATGGATACTCAACTCCTTATTGGTCATGGCAAGACTGGGAAAGAGAAATAGATTTAATGGCGATAAACGGCATAACACACCCCTTGATCATTTCAGGTATTGAGAGCGTATTTATCTCAACTTTTACTAAGTTTGGTTATACGGAAGAAGAAGTAAGAAGCTGGCTTGTTCTGCCAGCGCACCTACCTTGGCAACTCATGGGAAATATGTATTCTAGTGACCAAGCAATCAGCCAAAGCCTAGTGAAAAGCCGCAGATCATTAGGGAGAAAAATAGCCAACAGACTACGTGAACTTGATATGACCCCTGTGTTACCCGGTTATTATGGTTTAGTGCCCAACGATTTTGCTATCAGAAACAATGCCAATGAATCGGTAAAAGAACCATATATTTTACCTCAAGGTGATTGGGCCGGTGGATATGACAGGCCATCGTTAATTAATCCAAATAATAAAACCTTTTCATTACTTGCTAAGCATTACTATCAAGCCATAAATAATGTGTTTGGCGATGTTAAATATTTTGCCGCAGACCCTTTTCACGAAGGAGGAAAAACTGATGGTATTTTAGTACCCGAGGCGGCTAAAAGCATCCAAGCTAGTATGAAAGATCATAACGAAGACGCCGTATGGATTCTTCAAGCTTGGCATGGTAATCCGCGTGCAGATCTTCTTAGCTCTTTAAGTAAAAAAAATACCTTAGTGATAGATATATGGGGTGATGAAAGCCCATCTTGGGACAGAGATGGCATTGACAAAATGGCATTTGAAGGTATGCCTTGGGTGTGGTCTATTATCCAAAATTTTGGAGGTAACTCTGGCTTATCAGGAAATTTGGATACTATTGCTCAGCAATTTTCACCGATGGGGGTTTTCAATAATACAAAGCAAGACAATTTAATTGGACTTGGCATGGCCATGGAAGGCATTGAACAGAATCCGGTAGTTATGGATTTTATGTTTGATATGCGTTGGCGAAAAAGAAACGCTGGCTATGTAGATATAGCAAAATGGATCGAAACATACAGTGTACGAAGATATGGTACTTCAAACCCTCATGCAATAGCGGCATGGCGAACATTATCAGAGACCGTTTATCACTCAGGTCCTTATCATAGAGAAGGTACCATCGAGAGTGTTTTTACAGCCCGACCGTCTTTAATGGCCTTAAAAGCCTCTACCTGGGCACCTAACTATGGCCCTTATTATAATGAAAAAGCACTAGAAAATGCCCTTTCGTTATTAGTAAAAGCAGGCAGTGAATTAAAAGACATAGAAACATATCAATATGACCTTATCGATGTTGCACGTCAAGTTGTAGCAAATAAAGGCAGAAAACTACTGAGTAATATGAAGCAAGATTTTGAAAATAAAGATTTAACAAGCTTCAGAAAACATAAAACCTTATTTTTAAAAACAATGTTGATTCAAGATGAACTTCTCTGCTCGGTTACTGAATTTAGGCTAAGTACTTGGCTGGAAAAAGCTACCTCATTTGCTACCGACTCACACGACCAAGTGGTATTTGAAGAAAATGCCAGACGAATTGTTACCACTTGGGCACCTATAAATTCAGATCTTCAAGATTATTCAAACAGAGAATGGTCTGGCTTAATTCGAGATTACTATTACCCAAGATGGTCAAGCTTCTTAAATTATAAAGAAAGTTCACTAAAAGGTAGCTCTAAAGTAACGTCGCCAGACTTATGGGAATTTGAAGATAGTTGGGTTAAAACTCAGGGTAAAAAGGACATAATCAAAGCACGTTTAAAGGCTCCATATGATTTAGCTAAGGAACTTTTAATAACAATTAATGCTCACTGATTCAAAAATCACGCATATTGTTGAGAAGTGACTTTCCCGTAACGATATGAGGAGAAACACACACTCCATGTGGTACTTTGGGGGAGCTTTGCTCCCCCTTTTTTTGCTCTTTTTATTACAGAATGGCCCAAAAGGACAATAGAACTACGAGCTTATATTTCACATATCAAAGGGAATAGATCATGTCATATATAAAAATTATATTTTTACTAATGTTTATATTTAGTAGTCATGCAAGGGATGTACTTTATATTAAAACCACCGAAAACCCTAAGGATGAAAAGTCTTCATATGATTTCAAATTATTAAAGCTAGCATTGGAAAAGACAAAAGATGAAGATGGAGAATATACTTTAAAAATTGCACCTGACATGAACTTTGCTAGGGCAATGCGCTTCATTCATAATAATCAATTCAAAAAACTTATAATAAAAAGGGGGTTAAGTAACAATCTAATAAATAAACAAATTACCTTCGCAGATTTTCCAATTAACCTCGGCATTGCAAATTATCGAATATGTTTTATTAATAAAGACATGAAAATAGATTTTAGTAAAACTAATAATATTAGTGATTTAAAGTCTTTTGTTTTTGGTCATGGTATAGGTTGGTTAGACACTATTTTTTTCAAAAATTCAGCTTTAACTGTACAAGAAATTTCAACTTATGAAGCGTTATTCAATATGGTAGCAAATGGAAGAATTGATGCATATTGTCGAGGACTTGATGAGATATTTAATGAATTTGATATGCGTAGTCATATAAATGATCTTGTATATGATGAAAGTATCTTAATCCACTATTCACAGCCAAGGTTTTTTATCGCAAATATCGCAAATAAAAAATTAATTTCAAGGATAGAGAAAGGCTTAAAAATAGCTTGGGAAGATGGCTCTTTAATGACACTTTGGGTTAAAAAGCACCATGCTAGCATTGAACGCGCAAACTTGAACAAAAGAAAAGTCATATCCTTAGCTAATCCTTTTCATAATATTCATGGCCTTAACTACAAAAAATACTTATATCCACTAAATTAATTAACTTTTTCATAAATACTATTGGCTATATTTCTCAAGTCATTCGTTTAATTAATACACAAGGAAGTTATGTGTTTCTCGAAGGAAGCATAGGAATATGAATTCCTCCCGTTATATTAAATTTTGAGTTCCATGATATAGAGAAAAGTATGGTCTCATATCTCAATAATAAGAAGGTATAAAATGAAGAAATATAAATATATTACCCAGATAATATCCGCTGGGGCTCTACTGGTCTGCTCTGCCAATGCTGCCGACTTTCCAGCAAACCCAGCGACAAGGTCCGGAGAAAATTTAGTTTTTCAAGAAGAATTCTCTAACTCTGCTTTGAATGAACAGATATGGTCTCCATTCTACTTACCTCACTGGACCCCTGATCCAAGTTTATCAGAGGCTGATTATGAAATATCGAATGGTGTTATGAAGCTTATGTTGAATTCTGATGCCCAAAATTGGTCACCTGCTGATGGCACAGTGAAAATATCAAATATATCTAGTTATAATCGTAAGGGCTGGCATAGGTTTCATCCCACAGCACCAACTTACGACCATCCTATTAATGATTTTGGGTCTACGACTGGGTTGTGGAAATATGGTTATTTTGAAATGAGAGCTAAGCTTAACAACACAGGCGGGGGGGGGCATCAAGCGTGGTGGTTAGTTGGAGACCAAACTGATGATTTAGACTTTGATGGAAAAGATATGGAGAGAAATGGTGAAATAGACATTCTTGAAACCTTTTTTAATGCACCAACTACTTGGGCAAAAGGCGTTCACCCTTGGGAAGATAGTCAACTACAATACGGCTACTCATATGACTTGGGTAATACGCAACCTGTTGATATTCAAGAGGAGTTTCATGTTTACGCAATGGAGTGGACACCTTCTGGAATAAATTTTTATTTTGACAATATTCTCGTACGAACAATGTCTGCTGCTCATTCTCCTTCATACCCAATGGGCATGCTTATAGGAATATATGGTGACTCAGGATCTGGTGCTTCCAATGACATATGGCCAAAGAAACTTGAAATTGACTACGTTCGTATATTTCAAGATCCCGATGGTTACCCAGAGCCTACCTCTGAATATGTTCGTTTAAAAAACAGATGGACAAATGAATACTTGAATACAGAATCTGTAGAGAGTGATTTAAATGTTGCTATTGGACAAATTCAACCTAATTGGTGGAGCGCCCAATGGGAAAAAATTACAACAGATAATGGTTATTTTATTTTGAGAAATAGAAATACCGGCAAAGAACTTAATATCGAGAACTTATCAGGCTTAATCGAAAACACCGATTTACCTGATACTTACTGGAGTATTCAATGGAAGGGTGTTGCCATTGATGGTTATACCCGCCTAGAAAACAGATGGAAAACAGATCAAGTTATTCATGTAGAAGACCAACAAGGACTTGCTCAGTATGGAAGTGTTCCTAGTACGCATTGGAGTTCACAATGGGTGTTAGAACAAGTTATTGAGTAAAGTAGTACACAATAGGGCGGTTTGATTATTTAAACTGCCCAAAACAAAACAATAGAATTAAAGACTCTTTGTTTATGTTGTGTTTTATTACTAATTGAGCTTAACAACTAAAAGTAGATAAAACATAACGGATTGATTTTATTGTTTTTTTGTGTTATGGGTATAGGTTCATTGCTAAACATTCAAAACTGTGTCTATTTACACATTAATGAGAAATTGAATCAAATATGCATTTGCTTTATGATTAATTTTATCTTTCATTATTAATAGCGTCGATAAACCGGTTGCTGATGTATTTATGACGTTTGTGATTCGATTAGCTCTTTTAGTATTAGCAATAACCTTCTCCTCTGAATCCATAGCTTTCAATAACCTTTCAGATAAAAAAATATCCTTTAAAATACAAAAAAATGTTGCAGAAAAATCTCTACTTGAGTTCTCAGAGCAAACAAATTTAGACTTTATTTTCAAGTACTCTGAAGTCGAAGGTAAGATAACAAACCATTTATTTGGCTTATATACAATAGAGGAAGCTATTCAGATACTGTTAAAGGGTAGCTTATTAACAGGACACATAAATAACAAAGGTGTACTTGCTATAATTTGGGATAAAGAACAGCAGAGAGCTAACCTAAATAGCATAACAATGACCTCTACGGACCTCTTTGAAAAACCTAGGCTAATAGATAAAGTTGAAAAAATAGTTGTTACTGGCACATTTAGCGGTAAAGGGATAGCAAAGGAGAGAGCAAGCTTTGCTATTAGCTCTTTTAATTCTGATGATATAAAGAAACTATCCCCCAAGAGTACAGCCGATCTATTCAAGGCTATTCCTGGTGTCTGGTCTGAAAGCTCTGGCGGGGTTGCAGGCGCAAATGTATTTGTTCGCGGTTTTCCTGGTGGTGGCGATGCTCCTTTTCTCACCGTACAGTTACAAGGTGCACCGGTATTTCCGCCTCCAACACTATCATTCCTAGAAAACTCAACCCTCTTTCGCTTAGATGAAACTGTTGAGTTTATGGAAGCGTTGCGTGGTGGTCCAAATCCTGTTATCTCTAATGGTCAACCCGGCTTAACAACCAATTTCATTCTTAAAGAAGGTAGTGACAACACTGAAGGTTTAGTTAAATATTCAACTTCTGACTATGGCCTTCACCAAGTTGATGGTTTACTAAGTGGTAGTTTGGCTAATGGCTGGTATTACATGATAGGTGGCTATATAGGAAGCTCTTCTGGTGTGCGTGACTCAGGGTTTAATGGTGAAGAAGGAACGCAGTTTACCCTTAATATCACTAAAAAGTTGGACAAGGGTAAAATTAATTTCTATACGCGACAAACCGACTTTTTCGGCGTTTGGTACTTACCAGCCCCATTAGACTATGAGGGAAATGACTTTACTCAACTTGGTACAAACAATAGACAAGCTGCAATTCAGTATGGCTCAGATAATACCACTGAACTATTCGACTTTGGTAAAGGTCGGGGCTGGGATGGTAGCGTATCAGGCTTTAGCATTGACCTAGATTTTGGAAGTAATTGGTCGTTAGTTGATAAATTCAGCTACACAAAAGGTAATGCTGATACCTACGGACTAGTACCTGGTGGCGGTGCTATTGATCTATCAACAGTTGCTGACAACGGGGAAAGTGCAACAGGTCTTGTGACAGGTAAAGAATACCACAGTTCAACGATTGTTCAACAATATGGTCGCTGGGTCGTTAACAAAGAAATCAAATCAATAGTCAACGACTTTTCACTCACCAAAACATTTAATAATGCTAGCTTTACTTTGGGTTATTACTCTTCATTATTTTCAGCCAATGATTGGATGTCACTTGGTAACTATTCTTATCACGTATTGGAGCAAGGGGGTGAAAACTTAAGTGGGATAAACTGTAATCAAGATAAATATGGTTGCTCATGGAATTATGATTTTGTTAGCACAGGAGAAGGTACAACGAATGCATTATATGTCGCAGGCTCAATTGAAATTATCAATAACGTTACTTTTGACATTGGCTTTCGTCGTGAAAACCATACCATTGATTATATCGTTGATGAAGGCTTAGACAACGTCATTACTAAATATGCCTCTTACGATGAAAGTGACACGGCATGGACTATAGGCGTTAATTGGATGTTTTCAGGAACCATGGGAATATTTTCCAGAATTAATAATGGTGGAAAAATGCCTTATTTTGATGACATCAGAGAAAACTACGGTGCTTATAGAGAGGGTCAAGATTTAATTAAGGATATTAGCCAATATGAAATAGGTTATAAGTTAGTAGATGATAGTTTCGATGTTTTTGCTACGCTCTTTTTTAACAAAGTTAAGGGCGATACAGTCGTCTTTATTCCCAGTACTCCCGCTATTGTCACAACCAATGAGGCGTACGGTTTAGAGCTAGATTTTAACTATTACAATGATAATGGTCTTTCAATCAATTTAAATTCAACAATTCAGGACACAGAAATTATAGAAGGTGACCCCGAACTCATAGGCAATGAAGCTATACGTCAACCAAAATATCAAATTCGCGTAACACCGAGTTATGAATTTGAGTTTAATAATATCCCTACAGTTATTTATGGTACCTTCTCTGCCGTAGGTGAACGCTACTCTGAGCCTAAGAATAATATAACTTTAGAGGGGTATGAAAAGATTGACATTGGCGTAACCATGAATCTGACAAATGAAGTGGAGTTTCGACTTGCTGTGGCTAACCTAACAGACTCTGAAGGGATCACGGAAGGAGATCCTAGGTCTCCAACATCAGGAAATGGCCGTTATATCTTACCGAGAACTTTTGATATTAGCGTTAGCTATACATTTTAATGTGCTAGCTATAGATGCGTTTATAGATTGTATTGTAAAATGGCTGGGTTAATTGGATTATATACTTAGGGTTTAGTATAGCTACATAGATAATTTGGCCATCTATTGGAAGGAATTGCGAAAGATATTCTATGGCGCTATGTGCCCCTTAGCGAGATAGTACCAATAACATAAAAGTAACTTGTACCGATTTTGAATATAAAAAAAAAGCTAACCATTTCTGGTTAGCTTTCATCTTACCCAAGAAGAGCGTTAGCCGACTACTTTTTCAACATTGACTTCAAATCTGCAAACGGATTATACGTAGCGGTATCTTGGTTGGTATCGCCTGCTTTAACTTCAGTTTTATAATTAGCATGATCCGTGTATTTTGCATGCACGACGGTATCACCCCCAAAATAGTACTATTAGATGTCATGTAATAAATATTTACATCATTACCTCTTATCTTTCAAAGCCTTCAGGATATTTATTTTTAGTACATTAATTATTATATACAGCTATATATATACTATTTAATCTTAGATAGTTATTAATTAACCTTAGTAACAGGTCATATTAAAACCGTCAGCATTGGATATTTATTATGACTTAACCGTACATTTAAATGGGTCATAAAAATCACTAAACAATAAAGTCTCATTACCCAAAATTATTTTATCTACTTATATTCATAAGCCCTTTTTTATCCTTAATTTTTATTTCAATATTTAAAGTAAGGGTTTAATCATGACAGCTTGGAACAAAGGTAAACGTGTTGGACAGAAAAAAGGAACGCAATATGAAGTCGTTCGAAAATTAGGACGCCTAGATAAAATAATTCGCCTTAAAACATCACCTCAAGCAAGAAATAAGTGGCTAGATTTACCTGACACCATTGACGTTCGGCTAGTCACCAGAACAATAAAAGGCAAAGAATACAGCGTGGTTACCTCAATGGTCGACCCCATGCGCTTTCCCGTAGCAGACATCGCGGACTTATATGCTCATCGGTGGGAGATAGAGCTAGGCTACCGTGAAATGAAGCAATATATGCTGAAGAATGAATTAACGCTAAGAAGTAAAAAGCCAGAAATGGTACGACAAGAATTATGGGGTGCTCTGTTAGCTTATAATTTAATACGTTTTCAAATCGGTAAAATGGCCTACAGCTTGGATAGTGTATTGCCTATTCAGCTAAGTTTTAGTCGAGCATCAGCTTATATAATTCAACAATTATCAATTATCAATTATGCCGCATATGTCACCAGGGAAGATACCCAAAGTGGTTAACGATATGTTGGTCATGGCAAAATCTTTTCTATTACCTGAGCGGGGTGAACGAAGTTGCCCTCGTATAGTAAAATCCAAACCCAAACGTTACCCTGAAAAGAAGCCAAAAAAATGCGTGTCAGCTCTTAACTGACACGCATTACTACGCTGTGCTCCCCTTTGCACCATAAGAGCCTGAAATTTATGCTTGGTGTGAGCGGAATGACTAACTTCGATATCAGTTTTGGTTAAACTCTATTTTGAGATTTGTAAATTATAACTCTGACTTTCAGTTCATTAAAAAATAACGGCTATTTCTTGTAGCTACTTCTTAAAAAAGCTCAAATAAAACCAAACTTTTCTATAGCAACGCTGAGTTCTACCATCGTTGGTCTACCATAGAAACTGGTATCTATATGGTAACTACTACCTATCCAAACGGGAATTTGAGTTGAATTGTGCCCATGAATTGAAAAATCAACACCGTAATTTTTCAAGCTACCCCCTTTATTATATAACTCTCTATCCCATAACAATGCAGCAACTACCTTTGATTTATTGGTAGGTGGATTTTCCCAATCCCATACGGGTGGTCGTGTGTGAGATAATCCAATTCGATGGCCTCGGTAGTCAACTACTAACGATAAAGGTTGCTTTATAAGCCATTGGCAATGGGCGATTAATAATTCTTCGGAAATTAATTTATGCCACTGTCCACCATTCTTATTCCATAAGCCCTTAGCACCTTCATCACGACCCATTATCGACTCAATCATAAGATGCTCGTGATTACCTAGCACCACTAAAGCATCTAGATCTCGTAGCAACCCCAAAATAGCAAGGCTATCATTTCCACGATCAATAATGTCACCTAAACAAATTAACTTATCTTTATTAGGCTGAAATCCAACCATGTCCATCGATTCTTTAAAGCGCTTAAGATGACCATCTAAATCACCAATAACGAAGACTCGCTGACTATCAGGTAATGAAATATGACGCACAGTAGGAGCTGGAAGAATTGCTTTAGTTGATATTTTCATGGGTACAAAACGCCTAAACGAATTATTTTAATTGCTACTATATTTAACGAATATAATACTACTAAGGTAAAAATAATAAAGGACCATAATGCGCACCAAGAAGTCCTTAGCAGTGACCTGTTATTTATCAACTTTAATTTTAGACAAAGCAATATCAGTGATAGCGGTCACTTCACCATTAACAACATCTGTTTTTACCGTTCAATTATTAGGAGAATCACCTACAATTCGTGCAGAACAAACAAGTTGGATAATTACATCATAACTTCCAGTCATTATCATCCCACACGGCCATCGAATAACATTATGTTTGCCACTTAGAAATTAAGATAATTTGCGTACTAAACGGAAGCTTCAAGTGACTAAACTAATACTTCGGCTCCTAAACAATAGATGACATTAGCTTTTGAGCTACTACACAATATATTATTCTTTAGTTATTCCGAATTGGTCGTTAGGTAACTCTTGTGCATCATCAAACATGACTATGCTTCTGCGATGGTCTCGCAATGAGAATAACGCTTTTTGAAAACAGCTTTCACATAAGTCTAGGTGATAGGATTTTCCGTCATTTTTAGAACCATAACCCCAGTTCGCTTTTAACTCCCCACATTCTTCATATTTATGTTCACCGATCTTATTCATGACGCTCACATTGCAAACATCACAAACACGATCAACTACTGTCTCAACCACTCGTTCTGCATATACTTTCATTACTTGAAGCCTTATAAGTAAACCTATGACTTCTACCATAGCAGAAAAGAAAACTTGCATAGAAGTTATGATTCAGTATTGGTAGTTCAACTACCAAGGATTACTAGGTTTTTATAATTTTATCTACAGTCATTAATGTCGGATTTCTTGTTGCTAGATAAGGCTAAGCTAGTGTCTTGTTTCGTATCTTTGCGGACTGTTTTGAGAACGATTTCTCAGTAATAAAAGGGTGTGCTAGTGGTGTTCAAAATATCCAAAGATGACAGGTCTATTAAGATCGAAATATTGTGGCAGAGTTGAACGCAATTGGCTGGCTTAAGTAAATGCAATTAGGTGGCACTGACGCTAGAGATTTTCCACAAGTAGCATATCAGCTAATAACTGGCTTAATCTTCAAGTCCAATTTCTTCTTCCAGTAATTGCAAAGAAGCCGCTAAATTTTGCATTGATTGACTCATTTTATTCCCCTCTATAATTACTATTGCTGTAGGCCAAAGCCTTGAACTTGAATTACACGCTTATTGTGCGCTCTTTCTTGTGCTGAAATAGGGTCTTGCTTACTCCATTTCTTGAACAATTCAAGCTGCCTTTTTGAGTAAGTAACTCCATAAGTTTTTGTCATATAAAAAGCGACTCTAGCTATGTCTCCTTTTTTATTAGAAGGTGGCACTATTCCTCTTGAACCTATTTCAATGTCACACTTTCCATAGGTTTTTACTTTGTTCTTAGAAACATCTACAAATGGCTTATTTGAACGGTCAGCGTTGACTTGACCAACAGCAGGGTACAAATTTACTAAGTCGTTATGGGCTTGTTTATAATCTAAATCATGCTTTTGGCAATACTTACGCGCACTGTCTTTTACAGCTTTAGAGTCAGAAGCACATTGCCTAGTTTTGTTGTTAACTTTAAGCATCCATGACGCAGGGATAATATGCTCAGCTTCGGTTCTTAGAGCACGTTTTCTTTGTTTTTTAGGGAAGAAACTTTGTAGTCCACAGCTGTTCAAATCTGTTTTTCTAGCTGACCAATTACAACCACAATATAGTGTTTCACCAGTGTTATAGAACACTTTAGAATACATTTTTTCTTGGCTGTACTAAAGCTAACAACCTTGTTGGTTGCGGCAATACTTGCTGTTGAAATAAGGGATATGCTTAATATGACGATAATTATTTTCATGGAGTGATTCATTCAAAAATTCTCTTATTAGGTATTTCCCCAGTCACTAAAATCGATAGCTAATCCGAATTATATAGCAGTCTAAGTTACGATCACTTTTACCACTTTGAAGACCTAAGGTTTTAGTACAATACCGACAGCTATGTGACAGTAAGCGGTCATAAATTGAGAGCCGAATCAATATA
>Ga0209292_1003209_pt1 | contig 18112 bp, 18 predicted proteins | sample GOMGulsemesocosm_2_FD_184634 | JGI IMG/M metagenome (GOLD analysis project Ga0209292, IMG submission 184634) | Methane-oxidizing microbial communities from mesocosms in the Gulf of Mexico - GOM9C Gulf of Mexico (SPAdes) (version 2) | ecosystem: Environmental > Aquatic > Marine > Cold seeps... | reverse complement strand
TTTTTCAGGCTGAAAAATTACTATCCGACGCAAAATGGTGTAATTTCAGATTATTGAATACTGAAACAGGAAGCATTTTAAATGAGCACCGAGCTACTAACCGTAAAAGTTGCAAGCAAGACTCAGGAAGCCGAAGGCGTTATTTCTCTGGAACTGGTTGACCCAGCCGGTAATGATTTACCTGCTTTCACCGCAGGCTCCCATATTGATGTGCACTTACCCAATACCGGCAACCTGCGCCAGTACTCGCTCTGGAATGACCCTTCAGAAACTCATCATTATTGCCTGGGCATTCTCCGTGATCCAAATAGTCGCGGCGGCTCACTAGAAATTCATGGTGCGGTGAAGCAGGGCGACCTCATCAAGATAAGTCATCCTCGTAATCATTTTCATTTACAAGAAGCGCCTGAGCGCTTCATCTTATTGGCTGGAGGTATTGGTATTACGCCATTACTGAGTATGGCGCAACGTCTGCAAAGCTTAGGGAAAGAGTTTGAACTGCACTACTGCTCACGTAACGAAAGCCGGACGGCTTTTGTTGAGTTTATTAAAAACAGCACCTTTAGTGACAAAGTAAGATTTCACTTTGATGATGCCGGTGCAGAGCAGCTGCTAGATATCCCCTCGCTAGTCGGCAACCAACCTGAAGGAGCAAACCTCTATGTTTGCGGTCCTCAAGGGTTTATGGATGCAGTCATTGATGCGGCCTCAAGCTGGGATCCAACAGCTATCCACCGTGAATATTTCACGGTTAACGAAGATCACGAGAATGATACCGGCTTCAAGGTGATGATCAACAGTACTGGCCAAGTTATTGATATTCCAGAAGACTCATCAATTACCGAAGTGCTGGAAGAGAAGGGTATCAGCATTCCTGTATCCTGCGAACAGGGCGTCTGCGGCACCTGTATGACAACCGTTATCGAAGGCGATATCGATCACCAGGATTATTATCTTACTGACCCGGAGAAAGATGCGGGTGACGTGATCCTGCCTTGTTGTTCACGTGCCAAGGGAACTTTGGTTCTGGATCTATAACCGTTAACTGGTCGCTCGTTTTAAAAGCCTGCTTCAAATACGAAGCAGGCTTTTTATATTTAACCATTAGCTGACTCAGCAACTTAATAGATTGAAGCATGGCATCAATACCTGCCTACTTAGATATTTTTAATTATCAGCCTCATTCCCGGTTGAAGCTCATTGGCAAAAGCTGAGCCCGCTTTTGCTTCCAATACATACTGGGCTTTAACTTTTTTAGATCTTGGTACACCGCCTCCGTTTGCCTTTCCGGAGTGGTGCTTCAAAGCACGGTGAACATCTAGAAGAAGGTGATTTTTATCCAGGAAGAATACATCTAGATCAAAGTGTGTTTCCGGCATCCAGAATTGCAATTCACGCGATTGTTGGTACACAAAAAGCATACCGCTGTTTTTATCAAAATCTTCATTTTTTATTCGACTAAGTCCCAACCTTCTTTCTTCATTCGTTTTCGCGAGATAAACCCGAAAGATTTTCTCTGAGGGCAGCGTTACGGTGGCCACCGAGTATTTATCCAAGTGGGCCGCACTTGAACTGCTGTTATCACATGCCGTTAAACAAAGGCTGTAAATAATAAACTGGATGAGTTTTATGTGCTTTATGGGCATAAACGGGCCAATTTGAGTACAGCGAAAATCATCAAGCAATAATTCAAAGCCATCATGTCGTAGACTTAAAGCTAATTGATGACAGGTATTTCTTACCAATAAGTTTCAAGACTTTATTCGGCACGTTAAAGTCATTATTAAACACCTGAGGGCGAACCATGAAAAAGAACATATTCGGCTGCATTTTATTTATTAGTATTTTAGCAGGCTGTGGGGATCCTTCGCCAAGCAAGGAAGTAAGCGAGTCGAAAGCGACCGTCCCACAAATCGATGTAGCTAGTGTGGTTAATATTATTCGCACACGCTGTAGCAGTTGTCATTCGGCAACCCCGACAGATGATGTTTTCAAAGCTGCACCTGGCGGCATGATTCTGGAAAACCTTGAGCAAATGCAAGTTTCAGCGGCACGGATCTTCGCTAGAGCTGTTGTCAGCGAAACCATGCCTTTTATGAATAAAACGCAGATGACAGCGCAGGAACGTTCGCTTGTCGGGCAATGGATTAAAGCCGGTGCACCTGCTGAATAGTTTCTGGTGATACTTAACTATTAATCTCTGCGTAATTCATCTGAAACAGCAATCGGAGTAGGGTAGCGAAACACGACCAAATAGGAAGAGGCTAGGAAGGTCAGAATGGCTGTAGCCTGAATCAATACTGAAGCTCGTTCCCCGATCAACGCAATGCTGGTGGCAATATAGGCAATCAATAACGAAAACTCACTGATCTGACCGAGTCGGAAACCAATTTCCCAAGCCAGTGTATTTGATTCGCTGATCCTTGCCAGCAGCAACCTGAATGTAACTGGTTTAACCACCATTACCAGCCCTGCCAGTAGAACTGCAGGAATAATAACTTCACCTAACAGGCCAAGATTAAAGCCTGCACCTATAGAGAAGAAGAACAAAATCAGAAAGAAATCACGTAAGGGTTTCAAACTGATGGCAATAAATTGCGCAATTGGGCTCGTTGCTACCGCAATACCGGCAATGAAAGCGCCAATCTCTGATGATAACCCCATCACTTCGGCTAACTCAGCCAAGCCAAGACACCAGCCAATAGCGATCAGGAAGATGTATTCCTGGAAGCGATCGAAGCGGTGAATAAGTGGCAATAATACGTATTTTACAAAAACAATAGCCACGCCAATTAGAACTGGCAAAGAGATAATTGCCAGCAGGTACTGGCTCACTGAAGCCTCACCTGTTTCGTTGGCATACAGGACAAGTAATACAAAAATAGCGATCAAATCCTGTAATAACAGCAAACCAACGACCAGCTCACCCGTATGTCGGTGGTGCAATACAGTTGTTGGCAGCAGCTTGATACCAATAATGGTGCTGGAAAACATCATCGCAATGCCAATCACGATGCACTCCATATGACTGAATCCAAATAGCGACGCTAAACCGAAACCAATACCAGCAAAGATTACCGAGCTAATTATCGCTACAAAAGTCGCTTTCCTTAGCATCAGCAGCATGTTTTTTGGCTGCATATCGAGCCCTAGCAAAAACAACAGGAAGATAATGCCAATTTTAGAGATATCGGTTAGCAGGTCTGTGTTGGTGATAAAGCCAAAACCAAATGGGCCAAGGATTGCACCAAGAGCAATATAAGCAACGAGAAGGGGTTGCCGAGTATAGAGTGCAATGGAGGCAAGAACAGCAGCCCCGCTGAAGATTAAGAAGAAGGAGAAAGCTATCGTTTCGTGTTCCATTGCATTCCCAGTAGAGAGTTAATTTTAATTTTCCCTCTAGTTTACGGAATTGCTGCATCCTGGTGAAGGACGGGCAGCGTTATTAATTAAAATTGCTTGCTGTATTTTCATATTTCTCTTTTTTCAAAAACAACATTCAAACGGCTAAATATACCGGTGTAAGTACACACTACCTGTAATCACACCATTATTGGCACAACTGAGAGCCATCTCATCCAATGAGATATCGCTCATCAAATAGAACTGAGAGCTGTCTCACTAGGTGAAACACCTCTCATTATGTGCGATCATTAACAGCGTCGAATACCGTAAGCTTTATCAAAGGGTCAAATTGAACGAATGAAAGAAGACAGCCAAAACAATCAAATCACTAGTGATAGCCCGTCGGTTAAGGATCAACTAAAAACTGAAACCCGTAGACGATTGGTTGAAGCGGGCACCAAGGCTTTTGCCAAGCTTGGCTTCCACGGAATGAAAATCGCCGCTGTTGCGCGAGATGCAGGCGTTGCTAACGGTACCTTCTATTTACACTTCAAAGATAAGCAGGCTTTATTTCTAGAAATATTACGCACCGCAGTCAGCAAATTAGCGGCAGGTCTGTTTGCCGTTCACGGCTATGGCGAAGAAACTAGGAGTGCTGAGCGGGAAGAAGTTTCTGTCATTTTTGATTTTGCTGAACAAAATCGTGATTTGATGCGTATCGCATTAAATACAGATTCAAGCGAACTACTAAAGGGTGTCGATATTTTTGACCCGATTATCGAGATGCGCATAAAACAAATCAAAAAAGGGATTGAGGCAGGCAATGTTAGCCGTAGCATTAATCCGCTAATTGCTGCGCGAGCAGAAGTTGGCATGATGATGAGCGTAATTCTCTGGTGGCTTGATAACCGTGACAAGACTTCAAAGAGTGATGTAATAGAAACTTTGACACTGCTAAGAAAGTCATGGTCAGCAACAGGGGCTAATAAAGAGGATGATATTGACTCAATGCTTGCTCAGTGGGATTCGAGACTATAAATATATAGGCGAATAAAACGCTATATACACAACCACTATTTCCTGTAATCTTTATTACAGGTATTTGTGTAAATCTGCAGTTAAGTCCGCTAGAATGCGTTTCTAACAATTCACTCAAACTACGCATTAACGCTCCATGACTTCAAACCCAAACATCATCCAGCTGCGCCCTTTATTTGATACGCTCGAAAACCTTGTGGGCTTGGTTCGTAGTAAGGAATGTCCAGCATTGGCTTATATTGAATCATCCGGTGTTGATGGCGCCATAACCGACTATGAATACGCCTTGTCTTTTTTGTATAGCTACCGCGGTAGCCGTGACACGTTTGCCTCTTACCGTCGTGAAGTTGAACGACTATTACAATGGGCCTGGTTTGTTCAGGAGCGCTCGTTAACAGAGCTTAAACGGGCTGACATTGAAGCCTATATCGATTTTTGCCAACAGCCTGCATTAAACTGGATCGCCAACAAAACGGTGTCTCGTTTTGTTGAAAAACAAGGCAGCCGTGTCGCAAATGAGGAATGGCGGCCTTTTGTCGTTAAAAAATCTCGTCAAAACCCAAATTCAGATGTACGAGACTTTTCTCTGTCACCTAAAGCATTACAGGCCGTTTTTGCCATTCTTGGCAGCTTTTATACCTACCTCATTCAGGAAGAATATACCGAATCGAACCCGATCGCCCTGATACGACAAAAAAGTAAATACCTGCGCAAACATCAACAAAAGGATAAAATACGCCGCTTGACTGATCTGCAATGGTCCTATGTTGTAGAAACGGCAGAAATGCTCGCCAATGACGATCCTGCGCAACATGAGCGCACTCTTTTTGTTATCCAGGCTCTTTACGGTATGTATCTACGTATTTCAGAGCTTACAGTTACCGAACGTTGGATGCCAAAAATGGGCGATTTCAGCATGGATCTCGATGGTAATTGGTGGTTTACCACCGTGGGCAAAGGTAATAAAGAGCGAGACATTTCAGTTAGCGACGCTATGCTGGGTGCACTCAAGCGTTATCGTGCCTTTTTGGGGCTATCGACCTTGCCTTCGCTGGGCGAATCGACGCCACTGGTACACAAAACACGCGGTCGTGGCGGTATAAGTAGTACACGTCAGATCAGGAATATCGTGAAAAATTGTTTCGATCAATCTATCATGCGCATGAAACAGAAAGGTCATGATGATCAGGACGTCGAACTGCTGAAGTCCGCAACGGTGCACTGGTTACGCCATACCGGAATTTCTGATGACGTTAAACACCGCCCAAGGGAGCATGTGCGGGACGATGCCGGTCATGGTTCAAGTGCCATTACCGACAAGTACATTGACGTAGAAATGCGTGAGCGACATCGCTCAGCAAAAAACAAAACAATAAAGCCAGAGCTTTAATAACAATAAATTAGAAGGTATTTCTACAAATTACGTTAAGTAATTATAGTCACGCTATGACACAGTTATTTATTAAAAATATCCCCTATCAAGTGAGCACTGAACAGCTGTTCGAGCGCATCCGTCACTTACCACGCCCGGTATTGCTTGATAGTAGCTTTGACAGCAATGGAACACAGCGCTTTGATATTATGAGCGCTGATCCAGTTGCCACTTTGATTACCAATGAGTCGGGTACCCTGCTCCATAACAGCACTGGTGACCATAAAAAAACAGAAAGTCCTTTTGCTCTGATAAAAGAACAATTGGCAGAATTGGGTGAAGCTGACAGCGGTAACATCGAGCTCCCCTTTCATTGCGGTGCATTAGGCTATTTCAGTTACGATCTTGGTCGGGTCATCGAAGAGTTACCTGCAACAGCGGAACATGATGTATCTATCCCGCTCATGGATCTTGGCATTTATCTATGGGCCCTGATTCGTGACCACAAGCTTAAGACGACTTACTTTATTGCGCATCCAGCCTGTAGCGAGGAACAGCGTTTGGCCATGCTGACTCTCGCTATAGAAGAGCCTGCAGCCCAGCCAAAACCAGACTTCAAACTAACCTCTGAATTCAGCTCCAATATGACGGTGGCTGAATATAAAGAGAAATATCACCACATCATCGACTACATCAAAGCCGGTGACTGTTATCAGGTTAATCTGGCACAACGTTTTAAAGCGGGTTATCAGGGCGATGAGTGGTTTGCTTACCAGCACCTTAGCCAGCGTACTGATGCGCCCTTCAGTGCCTACATGAAAACTGAAAATTACGCGCTTGTTTCGTTGTCGCCTGAACGTTTCATTGAGGTCAAACAGGGTTTTGTAGAAACAAAACCAATCAAGGGCACACGCCCAAGAGACAAGGATCCCGAGAAGGACCGCCAGTTTGCGCAGCTGTTGAAGAACAGCACCAAAGATCGCGCAGAAAACCTGATGATTGTTGATTTATTACGCAACGATCTCAGCAAGGCTTGTGAGCTAGGCAGCGTATCAGTACCTAAACTGTTTGATATTGAAGGCTACACCAACGTACATCATTTGGTGAGTACGGTGCAGGGCAAATTGTCCGCTGACAAAGATGCTGTGGATCTACTCGAGGGTAGCTTCCCGGGAGGCTCCATTACTGGCGCCCCAAAACTGCGCGCTATGGAAATTATTGAGGAGCTAGAACCACACCGCCGCACTGCCTACTGTGGCAGCATTGCTTATATCGATTGCAACGGCAACATGGACAGCAGCATTCTGATCCGCACATTGGTCTGCCATGATAGTCAGATTTATTGTTGGGGTGGTGGCGGCATCGTTGCCGATTCAGACGCTGATAAGGAATATTCTGAAACGCTGGTGAAAGTTTCCCACCTGATGGAAGGTCTGGCCTGATCAGGCCGCCTCCATTAAGGCCTTTCTCAAGCATATAAGTACCACCGTGACCAAACACTCTTCTATTCATCCCACCATTGAGACATTACGGTCACATTTCATTAGCCGCTGCCACCACACCCCTGCCCCGATTCGTCACCCTGAATCCCTGGCGTTTAAAACGCGTTTCAAGGGCCATTACACCGCAGCAGCTGTTTTAATTCCTGTTATTCCCGGCCCAACGGGGTTGGAAATATTGTTAACCGAGCGTGCACACCACCTACGTCACCATCCCGGCCAAATCAGTTTCCCGGGGGGGCGTAAGGAAATAACCGATACCTCACTTGAAAACACCGCATTACGTGAAAGCCTTGAGGAAATCGGCCTTGACGCTAAAAAGGTACAAGTACTAGGGCGATTAGGCGATTATTATACGGTTAGCGGTTATCAGGTAACGCCGATTATTGGCATTATCGAAGAATCTTTTCAGCCTCAACTGGATGAGGAAGAAGTCTGTCGTTTACTTTCTGTTCCTCTTGATTTTTTGATGGCCCGTGACAATTTTACCCTTCAGGAAACGCTCTACGATAATGAGGTCCGTCATTATTATTCAGCAACCTATGAAGACAATGTCATTTGGGGTGTGACCGCGGGTATTATTGTCGCTTTATATGAAGCGTTACTAACAAATCACCTTGATTAAGGCCATTGCCAGGCCGACCACAAATTGCATGGCTGACTCAAGGTAAGGTATGATTCCGCATCTGAAAAATTACAGGCTAACGTTTGTGTTAATCCCTGATCTGATAGCCCTCCGAGCCATCGGACAATACAATTTACGGAAAAAATAATAATGTCGAAAAGCGTAACACAGGCACTTTTTCATAATTTTTTGGGCTCCGCACCGGTCTGGTATAAAAAGACTATCATAGCCTTTTTATTATTAAACCCGCTTTGCTTTATTTTGCTTGACCCCTTCGTTACGGGCTGGCTATTAATTGCTGAATTTATTTTCACCTTGGCAATGGCGCTAAAATGCTACCCCCTGCAGCCTGGTGGTTTATTGGCCATCCAGGCTGTTGCTATGGGCATGACCAGTACCCAAGCCGTTTTTGACGAAACAATTGCTAATATTGAAGTGCTGTACCTGCTCATATTTATGGTGGCTGGCATTTACTTCATGAAAGACTTGCTGCTGTACGTATTCACCAAAATTTTGGTCAAAGTAAAATCAAAAATGGTGCTGTCGCTACTGTTTTCACTGGTTGCAGCCGTTCTATCAGCCTTTCTTGACGCGCTAACCGTAACGGCTGTTTTAATTAGTGTCAGTGTCGGTTTTTATACTATTTACCACAAGGTTGCTTCGGGTAAGAAAGTAAGTCACGAGCATGATCACAGTGAAGATACCAGCCTGCATGAATACCACCGTAGTGATCTGGATAAATTCAGATCTTTCTTGCGTAGCTTGATGATGCATGGCGCCGTGGGTACAGCGCTGGGCGGTGTATGCACCTTGGTTGGTGAACCGCAAAACCTTCTCATTGCCAAGGTGGCTGGTTGGGAGTTCGCAGAGTTTTTTATTCGTATGATGCCGGTGACCATGCCAGTACTCGCCGCGGGCCTTCTAACAGTGGTCGTTCTTGAAGCCACAGGCTGGTTTGGCTACGGAGAAAAACTACCTGCTGAAGTACGTAGTATTCTGGAAAATGTTGATGCTGAGCATGATGCTAATCGTACTAAGCGCCAAAAAGCAGCCCTGTTAGTTCAAGGTGCTGTAGCGATATTTTTAGTTCTTGCGCTAGGTTTCCACCTTGCTGCTGTAGGTATTATCGGCCTCACCGTCATTGTGCTGTTAACGGCCATGAACGGCATTGTTGAAGAACACCAGATCGGCAAGTCCTTCGAAGAGGGCCTTCCCTTCACTGCCTTATTGGTTGTGTTCTTTGCCATTGTGGCGGTGATTCACGAACAACACCTGTTTAATCCGATTATTGCTGCAGTACTGGAAATGGATGAGGCGGTACAACCCGGCATGTTCTTTATTGCCAACGGTGTGTTGTCAGCTATCAGTGACAACGTCTTTGTAGCAACAGTTTATATTAACGAAGTGAAACAGGCGCTGGATGCCGGCACCATCAGTCGTGAACATTTTGAGCTACTGGCTATTTCCATTAATACCGGTACCAATCTCCCCAGCGTCGCAACGCCAAATGGTCAGGCGGCCTTCCTGTTCCTGCTGACATCGGCGCTAGCACCGTTAATTCGCTTGTCCTACGGTCGTATGGTAATTATGGCAATGCCCTACACGATTGTGCTGTCGATAGTGGGTTATTTGGGCGTTACTTATATGCTTTAATTTCTGGAAATAACACACAAAAAAAGCGCTGACAGAAACCTGCAGCGCTTTTTTTTGTAGCTACGGAAATTTGATTTAACTGCTGACAGGCTCGCCCTCACCTACTAGACTTTCACCGCTCTGATCCAATTCCAGCCACAGGCATTGACCACTGGCCTTTTGTAATTGCTCAAGTGTCTTCTGGTGCTCTGACAGCTCCTCATCATTAGCACGCAGCACTTTTAATGGTCGCCGCTCAGCACTGACACGGTTAATACTTCTTTGACTACCCGCACCGCTCTCATCATCAGCATTCAATCGCAGCGCCGTTTGGCCGCCGGTCATTAACAGGTAAACGTCAGCTAGAATTTCCGCATCAAGCAAAGCGCCGTGCAAATCACGCGCTGAGTTATCGACACCGTAACGTTTACACAGCGCATCCAGATTGTTTTTTTGGCCCGGATGCTTTTTGCGCGCCATCACAATGGTATCGATGATGCCGCAAATCGTATTTACCTTAGGATAGCCCTGGTTCAGCAATCTGAATTCAGTGTCCATAAAGCCCACATCAAAGGGCGCGTTGTGAATAATTAATTCCGCGCCACTAATGAACTCTAAAAACTCTTTAGCGATATCCGCAAACACCGGTTTATCGGCCAGAAACTCCGAGGTGATGCCGTGTACTTCGGCAGCGCCATCATCAATTTCGCGTTCCGGGTTGATGTATTGATGGTAATGCCGGCCGGTCAGTTTACGCCCGATCAATTCCACACAACCAATTTCAATAATACGGTGGCCCTGAGTATGCTCCAGGCCGGTGGTTTCCGTATCTAATACAATCTGACGCATCATTATGTCCTGTTAACGTGCCAACACCTGATCAACACCTTGATTAGCAAGCTCATCAGCAATTTCGTTTTCCCGGTGACCACTGTGTCCCTTCACCCAGTGCCAGTCGATAGTATGTTTGGCGCATTCTTCATCAAGCTGCTTCCAAAGATCAACGTTTTTCACCGGCTTTTTGGCCGCAGTTTTCCAGCCCTTTTGTTTCCAGCCAGTTATCCAGCTGGTAATGCCGTTTTTTACGTATACCGAATCGGTCGTGAGGATGACGTCACAGGACCGCTTCAGACTACGCAGGGCTTCAATCACTGCCATCATTTCCATGCGATTATTCGTGGTGTCTAACTCGCCGCCAAACAGGGATTTTTCTTTACCCTGATAGCGTAATAGTGCGCCCCAGCCACCCGGACCAGGATTGCCTTTACAGGCGCCATCGGTGAAAATTTCAACAGCTGTCGAGGAGGTCGTCAAAGGAACAGGTTCTCAGGTTATTGCTGGGGCGAATCATCAAGCGTTTTTATACTGCGCGTCGTTGGTTCGGTTACAGGGAACGTCAGAACGCGCCGCTTATGTTTAGTTTCATGCAACGGCATCATACCTACCGTTTGTTTGCGCGCAACGATGGCATACGTGCTGCCAAAAAAGCAATTATATTTTCGGCCAAGTTGCTCGATTTTACTGTTACTGCCATTCCCCTGAGTGCTGTTAAAGGGTGCTCGGAAAAAGCCATAGTGTGTATGCTCCACCTTAAAGCCCAGCAGCTTTAGCCAGTCATTCAATCTTATCCATGATCGATAACAACCACTCCAGGGCGCCCTACTACGTGGTGTGAGCGTTTTTCGCACACCCATTAAGCTCCAGGGATTAAAAGCCAATACAAACAACTGACCGCCAGAGGTTAAGGCTCGATGGGCCTCGCGTAAAACATGGTGAGGGTCACGGGTATACTCCAATATATGATGAAGAATCACCACATCCTGCGAGCTGTTAGCAATCGGCAAATAACAGGGTTCCAGTAACACATTACAGTTAGGTTGAGGGTACTGATTGTCATCGGTACTGCTGATTTGCGCAAAGGTCTGGTTAGGTATAGAGGACTTTTCAAACAGAGGCTCGCAGCCGGCAATACTAAGTTGTAATAGCTGCACACCCAGCTTGCGTTCCAACAAAGGCGTCAACAACGCCTTCTCATGCTTAATTAACGCTTGGCCGAGCGGTTGCTGCTGCCAAAGCTGCCAATCCGCCTGGTTTTGAACTATTGAGCGAGACCGTTGACCAAAGAGCTTCATCATTATTTGTCGCCACCATGGATTGTTGCGCTCAAAATAGCGAGATCGTTAGTGTGAGCAGCTTTATAGCCATTCGTTTAAAAGTCTCGGATAGTAAATAAGCGCGCTGTTCACTATTATACGCCTTCGAGAAATATTCTGAATTGAGTTATAGAAATCTATGTTAAGTATCACCCCAATACCTGCCTTTAACGATAACTATATCTGGCTGCTGCAGCGAGCCGAAACCGATCGAGCGGTAGTGGTCGATCCTGGTCAGGCAGAACCAGTATTAGCCTATTTACAGACACATGGACTAACGCTTGAAGCCATTTTCGTTACCCACCATCATCATGATCATGTGGGCGGCATTGAACAATTGCTGGCAAATACACCGGTTCCTGTTTTTGGCCCGGTAAACCCCGCCATAAAAAACATCAGCAAAACTCTATCCGAAGGCGATGAAATACAGGTACTGGATGAAACCTTCCGGGTACTGGAAGTGCCGGGGCATACGCTCGATCATATTGCCTATGTAAGTGATAAGCCTGAGCAGCCTCTATTGTTCTGCGGTGACAGCCTGTTTTCAGCAGGTTGCGGCCGTTTATTTGAGGGCACGGCTGAGCAGATGTACCACTCATTACAAAAATACACCGCGTTGTCACCAAAAACCGATATTTTCGCGACTCACGAATATACACTGGCCAATCTTGATTTCGCCATTGCCGTTGAACCAGAAAATCAAGCGCTGCATGATTACCAGAAACAATGCCTACAACTACGTGAAGATAGTGAACCCACCCTGCCCACAACTCTTAAGCAGGAACTTGCTATTAACCCCTTCTTACGCAGCAGCGAAACAAGCCTAAAACATAACGTCAGCAGCCATTTTTCTCTACCATTGACTGAGCCTGTAGACGTCTTTCGCCATACCCGTCTCTGGAAAGATAAATTTTAGCGGCTACTCTTATGAGTAGTTTTTAAATTTACACCCGGGTATAACCTCAAGAATTTCAAACCACTCCTTGAAAATAAAAGCCTTATAATCAATATGTTAAAGAATAAACTTAATTTCTTACTTGCTTCTGCATGTATTGGGTCTGTTATCACTCTGAGCAGCTGTGCAATTCAGGAATCAACCGATCAAGCGAACCCGGGCGATGATCTTCAGGTGATGCGCGATAAACTCGAAGCTACGACTGTGGGTATCGCAGACCAAGCCGAAACGACTACTGACACTGGGTCAATAAGTCTCACCGACACCCAAGAAGCCCCTGTTGGAGATGTCTGGGCTCGCCTGCGTAGTAATTTTAGTTTTGATTTAGAGATTGATAATAAAGCCATCCGCCAACAGCGTAACTGGTACGCTAAACACCCTGAATATTTTGAGCGAGTAGCTCGCCGTGCCGAGCGTTATTTGTATCATGTTGCTAATGCCATTGAGGTGCAGGACATGCCCGCTGAGCTGGCGTTATTGCCTATAGTAGAAAGTGCCTACGACCCCTTCGCCTATTCACATGGGCGTGCTTCGGGTATGTGGCAATTTATTCCTGGTACAGGAAAACACTTTGGATTAGAACAAAACTGGTGGTATGACGGCCGCCGTGACGTGGTGAAATCCACAGAAGCCGCACTTAAGTATTTAAATCAGTTACATAAACGTTTTGATGGCGACTGGTTATTGGCACTGGCTGCTTATAATTCTGGGGGTGGCAATGTGAATAAAGCCGTCAGAAAAAATCGTAACCGCGGCAAACCAACAGATTTCTGGTCGTTGCAATTACCGAAGGAAACCGAAGCCTACGTACCAAAAATGATTGCCTTGGCACAAATTCTTAAAGATCCACAACGTTACGGTGTGGAGTTTCCGAAAATTGCCGATCAGCCCTACTTTGCGACTGTCGATGTGGGCTCTCAAATCGATCTTGCTCAGGCTGCCGATCTTGCCGGCATTAAACTCGATGAACTGTACCTGCTTAACCCCGGGTTTAACCAGTGGGCAACCAGCCCGGATGGTCCGCATCAACTGAATGTGCCAGCCAAAAATGCAGAAAGCTTTAGCCTCAAGCTAGCTCAGTTACCAAAAGAGAAACGTATTAACTGGGTACGTCACATCATTAAATCTGGCGATACGTTAAGCACAATTGCTGCTCGATATCGTACGACTAGCAAGGCTTTACGTCAGATAAACGATATACGTGGCAATAACATTCGGGCTGGAAAACCATTGTTTGTACCCGTTGCCAGTATGGGTTCTGAGCAATATGTACTAAGCGCAACCGAGCGCTTGAATAGCAAACAAAACCGCACCTCACTTTCCAACCACGTAAAACAAACGTACATTGCTCAATCAGGTGACAGTTTTTGGAAAATAGCCCGTCGCTACAACGTTAATACCCGCGATGTGGCACGTTGGAATAACCTTGGCACCACCGACACGTTGCGCGTCGGACAAAAGCTGGTTATATGGAGTAAAGTGGAAAAAACTGCAGGCAACAGCCGCCAGTTAATTCGAAAAGTAGGTTATAAGGTTCGAACTGGCGATTCGCTGGCCCGTATTGCGCAGAAGTTTAATATTAAAATCAGCGATATTGAGAACTGGAACAGCATTAATCGTAAAAAGTACCTGCAGCCGGGGCAGTCTTTGAAATTATACGTGGATGTTACTCGCGCCAGCTTATAACGAAAGTAGGTCATAAAATGGCGCGCTAATCTTCTTTGCTGTCATCAGCACCTGATTGCGCTTCATTTTTTTTATCGCTTTTAGTACGACCGTTTCTTGCCCTGTGAGTCAGGGTTTCATCAACACTACGTTGCAACCATTTAAAACCACTCTCCATATAATCAAGCCCCACCAGCACAGCGACAGTAAGCAGCGCCAACAAAATGCCTAATATATGGTGCCCTACACCAACCACCACACCAATGGCTGCCAATATCCAGATAACAGCAGCCGAGGTAACACCCAGCACCACACCGTCACGGGCAATAATCACACCAGCACCGAGAAAACCAACGCCGGTAACTACCTGACCAATGATTCGAGATGGATCAGAAACAACCGTCGTAGTAGAAACAAGCTCCGTTGCGGCATAAGACATAGCAATAAATATATAAGTAGCGAGGCAAATCAACGAGCTAGTGCGAATGCCAACCGCCTTGCCCATAATTTGTCGTTCGAGTCCGATGATTGAACCGGCCAGCAGCGCACTGCCAATGCCGCCCCACTCCAACGGTATGACACTTAAAACGGCTTCCATAACATAAGGCCTGTTTTGGAGTCTGGATTTATTTGCTGCACTTTCTTTTCTGCGGACTGATAATGACGTCTGACAGATCTTTTTTGCCAATCCGCTGTCATTAACACTCCATATAATTCTATTTTAGGCCGACTAAACTTGTTACGCGACCAGAGATTCCCACTTTTCCTGCTGTGCTTTACCCTGTTACTGGTGTCACCAGTCTTTTCAGTCGCCGCCGACGTCACCAAGGCCCACGGTATTGCCCTGCACGGAGAGCCTAAATACCCTGCCGATTTTCAGCATTTTGATTATGTAAATCCTGACGCGCCTAAAAGTGGCAGTGTCCGACTAATGGGCAGCGGCACCTTTGATACTCTGAACCCCTACACGCTCAAAGGCATCAGCCCCTTTATGTCACCAGGTTTCTCCAAATGGGGTGTTTTTGAGTTAAACGAACCGTTAATGGTGGGCACGGGTAATTATTCACCCTCCGGCGACGAAGCCCAGACGGCCTATGGTTTGATCGCCGAAAGCATTGAATACCCGACTGATCGCAGCTGGGCTATTTTTAAACTGCGCCCCGAGGCACGTTTTCACGATGGCAGAGCCATTACCGTGGAAGATGTGATTTTTTCTTTCCACACCTTGATAGAGCACGGTCACCCACGTTTTGCTCAGGCTTTTCAGGATGTGGCAAAAGTTGAAAAGTTGGCACAGGGACGCGTTAAATTCACATTCAAACCAGGTGATACCCGTGCCCTACCGTTACGAGTTGGCGAATTACCGGTATTATCCAAGGCCTTTTGGCAGGGCCAGGATTTTGAAAAATCATTACTCGAACCACCGCTGGGCAGTGGTCCCTATCGGCTAACCTCTTTTGAGCCCGGGCGCAGAGTCGTGTTTGAACGGGTAAAAGACTACTGGGGAAAAGACCTGCCGGTTAACCAGGGGCGTTACAATTTTGATCAGGTCAGTTTTGATTATTACCGCGATTTACACGTAGCCTTCGAGGCCTTTAAATCCAACGAATTTGACGTTTACCGTGAATATATTTCCAGCAACTGGGCGACCGGGTATGACTTCCCAGCCTTACAGCAAGGACGTGTAAAAAAACTGGAGATTGACCACAGTATTCCCACCGGTTACCAGGCATTTTTCTTTAATACCCGCCGTGAAATCTTTAACGATGTTCGCGTACGTGAGGCCATTGGCTTGATGTTTGATTTTGAGTGGTTAAACCGCTCACTGTTTTTTAACGCCTATGCACGCAACAAGAGCTTTTTTCCCAATACTGAGTTAGCCGCTAATGGCCTGCCAAGCGTCGAGGAACTAGCGCTGCTAGAGCCTTATCGCGAGCAATTACCTACAGCGCTTTTCACAAACGCTTTCAAACCACCTGTCACCAACGGCAAAGGAATCCTGCGCCAGCAGCAACGCCAGGCACTGAAACTGTTGAAAGAGGCTGGCTGGAAGCTTAAAAACAACCAAATGACTCATCTTCAAAGTGGTGAAACTCTGAGCTTTGAAGTGCTATTTGATCAGCCCAGTTTTGCCAAAGTGCTGCTGCCCTTTAAACGCAATCTTGAGCGTATCGGTATCGATATGCGACTACGAAATATTGATAGAACCCAGTTTAAAAACCGCGTCAATCACTTTGATTTTGATATGATTGTTGAGGTATTGGTGCACGGTTTATCACCCAGTTACGAGCTGAATCTGTACTTCCATTCTGAGCAAGCTAACACCCCGGGGGCGCTAAATTACAGTGGCGTTCGTCATCCTGTGATCGATGAACTGGTGGATAAAATCATCGGCGCTCCATCACGGCAACAGCTTTTAAATGCCAGTCGAGCACTGGATCGCGTTTTACTCTGGCATCACTACACCATTCCGCAATATCATCTGTCATACCATCGCATTGCGCATTGGAATAAATTTGGTCGCCCTGCCATTTCACCACCCTACACCTTTAATTTCAGGGACTGGTGGATCGATGAAAAAAAGACCACGACATTAACAACTCCCTAATTCTAAATGGAAGCAATTGAATGCCTCTAGTTAAAAGCTTTGCCTATGCCGCAATTCTTGTGTGCACCCTGCTGAGCAGCAGTTTTTCTGTTGCACAAAGCAAGCCTGTACATGCTTTAGCAATGCACGGCAGCCCTAAATATCCTGCCGACTTCACTCACTTTGAGTATGCCGATCCGACAGCCAAAAAGGGTGGTGAATTACGACTGGCAGCCGTCAGCAGTAGTGGCTTTGATAGCCTGAATCCTTTTATCATCAAGGGGGTACCCGCCGCAGGGCTGACCTTGTTGGGGCGCAGTTATTTCTACGATTCGTTAACCACACAGGCCGATGATGAACCCTTCACACAATACGGGTTAATAGCAGAACGAGTGCAGATGCCAGCAGATCGTTCCTGGGTGATTTTTCATATTAATCCCAAGGCGCGCTTCCATGATGGCAAAACCATTACCTCTGAAGATGTGTTGTACACCTTTGAATTACTCACCACGAAGGGCCACCCACTCTACGCGGCTTATTACCATGATGTTGTAAAAAGTGAGGCACTGGATGAGCTAACGGTAAAATTCAGTTTCCGCAATGGTGACAACAAAGAGCTGCCGTTAATTATGGGGCAACTGCCCGTACTGCCTAAACATTACTGGCAGGAGCGTGAATTCAATAAATCGTCGCTGGAAATTCCTGTTGGCAGTGGCCCTTACCGCATTGCATCGGTAGATCCAGGCCGCGCTATCGTTTATGAACGCAATAAAAATTATTGGGGTAAAGATATCGCGGTAAACCTTGGCCGTTATAACTTCGACACCATTCATTATGATTATTATCGCGACAGCAATGTGGCGCTCGAAGCCTTGAAATCCAATGAATTTGACCTGCGAGTGGAGACCACTTCAAAAACCTGGCATAGCGCTTACACGGGACCACAGTTTGATAGCGGTGAGATGATTAAAGAAGAAATTGCCCACCAAAATCCAACAGGCATGCAAGGTTTTGTTTACAACACCCGTCGAGCGCAGTTTAGCGATCCTTTGGTACGTCAGGCTTTGGCCTATGCCTTTGATTTTGAATGGACCAACAAACAACTTTTTTATGGTGCCTATGCCCGCACGCAGAGTTACTTTTCCAACTCTGAACTCGCCTCCAGCGGTTTACCAAGCCCCGAAGAACTTGCGATTCTTGAACCCTTTCGTGATCAACTGCCTTCGGAATTATTTACACAA
>Ga0209292_1003207_pt1 | contig 18115 bp, 15 predicted proteins | sample GOMGulsemesocosm_2_FD_184634 | JGI IMG/M metagenome (GOLD analysis project Ga0209292, IMG submission 184634) | Methane-oxidizing microbial communities from mesocosms in the Gulf of Mexico - GOM9C Gulf of Mexico (SPAdes) (version 2) | ecosystem: Environmental > Aquatic > Marine > Cold seeps... | reverse complement strand
ACGTTTATAAATGTTTACAAATAATACTTTAGTTCATAGGGTGTTATCAAATTTAACAATTCTATAGAATTACCAATACATTTTTTAATACTTATTACAGTTCAAGATTAATTCACATCAAAATAACACAAATAGTGTTTTTCAACTGGGGCAGATAAAGCAGAAATATTATAATTATCAGACGCTTGGGTTAAGTTTATTAACTCACCAGATCGTGTCACCATTTTAATTTGCTTTACTTGCTTATTATAAGCTGAATTCACCAATTTAGAATTTATAAAAAAATAGTCAATTTCATTACCTTTCAAATCTAAATACTTGATGATTTTTTGCTTTTCTTCATCAATTCGTTCAGGACTAAATTCATTTTTAGAAATAATCGTTTTATATAATTTTCTTTCTATCAAATCTATACTCAGTCTACTTAATAATTTATCGTTAGCAGTTTGCCAAACTTTAATGGCTGATATAATATCAGTATCATCAATATTTGCAAAGTGATTCAATAATTCATCATTCGTTACAAAATCTTCCATTGAAAAATTTTCACTTAAAAACAATTTCAAACTAGGCGTAGCAAATAAATCATGCCCTTTATCAAATAATTCCTTAGCACGTTTTAATATATTCCTAAGCATGTACTCTGAAGATACAACCGTTTTATGCATATACACTTGCCAATACATAATTCTACGTGCAGAAATAAAATTCTCTATAGAATAAATGCCTTTTTCAATAATTACCAATTCATTATCTACTACATTCAGCATTTTAATAATACGCTCACTCCCTACTACACCTTCAGAAACCCCAGTAAAATAACTATCTCTCTGTAAATAATCCAATCGATCCATATCTAACTGGCTAGACACTAATTGGTGTAAGAATTTTTTATGATAGTTATCTGTGAAAATTAATATTGCTAAATCTAATTGCCCATCAAACTCAGCATTCAAACGGTTCATAAATACCAATGACACTTCTTCATGATGAACATCTTTTAACAAAGAATGTTCAAGTGTATGAGAAAATGGACCGTGCCCAATATCATGCAATAAAATAGCAACAATAACACCTTGTTTTTCATCTTCTGTAATCTCTACTCCCTTTTTCTTTAATTCACTTATAGCCTTTTGCATTAAATGCATAGCTCCCAATGCATGATGGAAGCGAGTATGATTTGCACCAGGATAAACTAAGTGAGACATACCTAGTTGTTTTATTCGTCTTAACCGTTGAAAAAATGGATGCTCCATTAAATCAAAAATTAAATCGTTATAAATTGTAATAAAACCGTGAACGGGGTCGTTTATTATTTTTCGTTTGTTAATTTGCAAAGCGATTATTATTATTTAGTACTCTTTACAAATGTAATGAGTATTTTTACAACTCTAACTAATCAATAAAAAAATATGGATACTAGAATTTTATGGGCTGATGATGAAATTGATTTACTAAAGCCACACATTTTATTTCTTGAACAAAAAGGTTATAAAGTAGATACCATAAATAATGGATCTGATGCTGTTGACTTAGTTAAAGAAAATAATTATGATATCATTTTTTTAGATGAAAACATGCCGGGTTTATCAGGTCTTGAAACTTTAGCTAGAATTAAAGCAATCAAGCAATCTATTCCCATCATCATGATTACCAAAAGTGAAGAGGAGCATATCATGGAGGAAGCTATTGGTGGCCAAATTTCTGATTACCTAATAAAACCTGTGAATCCAAATCAGATTTTGTTATCACTTAAAAAGAATTTAAAAACTAAAGATTTAGTTAGTCAAAAAAACACAACCGATTATCAAATACAATTTCGTCAGATTGGTATGCGTTTAAATGACAGATTAGATTATGACGAATGGTCTGATATTTATTCTGAATTAGTAGACTGGGAAATCAAATTAGAAGAAGCTGATGATGACAGCATGAAGGATATTTTTGACATGCAAAAGCGTGAAGCTAATACACAATTCTGTAAATTTATTGATGATAACTATAGAGATTGGTTAGACCCTAAAGAAGATTCACCCATTATGTCGCATACACTTTTAGAAAAAAAAGTAATGCCTTTAATTGGAAAAGAACCTATATTTTTAATTGTAATTGACAATTTAAGAGTGGATCAATGGAAAGTATTAAAGCCATTATTTGCTGAATACTTTAACATTGAACAAGAGGAACAATTTTATTCCATTTTACCAACAGCAACACATTATGCTAGAAATGCATTATTTGCAGGTTTAATGCCTTCAGAAATTGAGAAGAAACACCCCCAATTATGGTCTAATGAAAGTGATGAAGGTGGTAAAAACATGCATGAATCAGATTTATTTAAAACCAATTTAAAACGTCATCATAAAGACGTAAGAATGGGTTATCACAAAATAATTAAGCAAGATTTTGCCAAAAAAATGGTTGAAAAATTTAACGATTTAGTTAAAAATGACATCACTGTTTTAGTTTATAATTTTGTTGACATGCTATCTCATGCCAGAACAGAAATGGATGTGATAAAAGAATTAGCAGATGATGAAGCCGCTTACCGTTCATTAACCAAAACATGGTTTGAGCATTCTCCATTAAAGGACATGTTAAAAAAGATTGCAGCCAAAAAAATTAAAACCTTTGTGACTACTGATCATGGAACAATTAAGGTAGACACTCCAGTAAAAATAGTTGGTGACAAATCTACTAATACTAATTTACGTTATAAAGTAGGAAAAGCACTTAATTTTGATGAGAAAGATGTGATTGTTTCAAGCGATCCAAAAGATATTAAACTACCAAAAGAAAATGTAAGTTCAAAGTTTGTATTTGCTAAAGAGAATGATTTCTTTGCGTATCCGAATAATTATAATTATTATGCGAATTATTATAAAAACACATTTCAACATGGTGGTGTTTCTTTAGAAGAAATGATAATACCGTTTATTGAAATGAGAGGTAAATAAAACCTCTATTTTTAGCGATTTATTACAATGACAAAACTATTTTTTTTAAGTTTTTTAATTTTTAATTTCACTTGGTCTTCTGCTCAAATCACTAATAATTATCACAATTATAGTATAAATGAAGGTCTTCCTAGTTCACAAGTTTATTCTATGACTGAAGATAGTCACGGCTATCTTTGGTTTTTCACAGACCATGGTATAAGTAGATATGACGGGTATAAATTTGAAAATTTCAATAAAAACAATGGATTATGTGATGATGTTAATTTCAATTATTTTAAAACGGGTGATGAAATTTGGATAATTGGTCAAAATAACTCTATCTCTATAATTAAAGGGAAAGAACCAGAATTTAAACCATACGCCTTTAATGACTCCATAAAAAAATACTGCAAACACAACCCAACAGAACTCTATATAGATGAACAACGAAATTTGATTATCAATTTTGAATTTTCCGTAGGTTTTTTAAAAATAGATAACTTTGGACGTGTATTAGAAATCCCACAATATATCCTTAACAGTGATTATAAAAAAAAACATTACACCCATATTTATAATAAATCACTTTCCATCCAAGTTCTGAGTAAATCAAAAAAATATACTTCAAAATCTTTTGTATACAATAGGGTCTTCACTAAATCTAAAGGAGTTATCATAAATCACAATAATTTTGCTTTTATTAAGGGAGATTCAACCATAGAAATTCATAATAAAAGACAAACCAAATTAATTTTTCATAATAATAATGCCCTAAATATTGGTATTCTTGATTCTTCAACCTATTGGATTTCTTTCATTGGAGATGGTTTAAAGTTATACAATACAGGTGGAGAGGTAATTGGTACTTTTCTATCAGGAAAAACAGTCACGTCCTATTATACTGATAAAGAAAAGAATAGATGGTTTTCCACTATCAATAGTGGTGCATTTATGTTACCTGCTAATCAATTCAATAAAATACAAGATATCAAAGCCGAAAGTAATAATATTTCAGATATTGAAATTTCAAATAGCACTCTATATGTAGGTTATAAAACTGGTCGTGTCTACCAGTTAAATCATAACAATTTTAACCCAATCTACGTTTCAAGCTGGATGAAACCAATTCACTTTGCAAATCATCCTAAAAAGAACAGTTTATTCTTTATTGCTGACCGGTCTTTACTTGAATATAATGGAAAATTAAATACCGTTTACACTAATATACCCATAGGTAAGCGTATGAAGTTTATTTACGACTGTACACTTTGCTATTCAGGAGTTTATGGAATTCATTCATTGCTACCAACCATTAACTCTATTAAACATAAAATAGACGACACTTATGATTTTGAAGTTTATCAAGATGATCTATTATTAGCTACTCGAAATGGCCTTTATCAATTTACGGATGATAAAAGAACTAAAATAATGAACAAAAGAATAAACATATTAACCATTATTAATTGCACTCTCTTTATTGGCACACATGGAGATGGTTTATACTTGTACAAAGGCGATACCCAACCTGAAAAATTTAATTCTGATCAATTAAAAGGTAGCTATATTAGCTGTATCAAACAGCAAAACGATACAACGGTATGGATCGGAACAAATACTGGTCTTTTTAAGATAGAATTTCAATCAAATACAAATTTTAAAAAATATTCAGTTTTCAATTTTAACGAATACATTCCAGAAAAAGAAGTAACCGATATAGAACTATTAAACGATACACTTTGGGTAGCTACAAACAATGGATTATACTTTTCAAATGTAAATTCAAAACATACTGTATCTATCAGAAACATCAATTACCATTTGGATATTGAGAACTTAAAGATTAACGATCAAATAAGTGATACCATACGTATTAAAAACTTGAGTTATGATAAAAACAGATTAACTATTAATTATAAAGCTATCAAATTCGAACATGGGCACGATATTAAATATAGATACAAATTAATTGGCCTTGAAAGTGAATGGAACTATAGTGAAAAACTATCTATAACCTACGCAAGTCTCCCACCCGGTAATTATGAATTCATAATTCAAGTGAAAGAAAATAATACCTACTGGGAGACGCAACAAAGAAATCTGATTATTACAATTAATCAACCCTATTGGAAAACTATTTGGTTTATTACCACGATTACTACAGCGATAATTTTATTAATTTATCTATTTTTCAAATATCGAATATTACTATATAATAAGGATATCATTAGAGAGATGTTACGTCATTTTTTGAGAATCATAAAAAAAGACGAAAAAATAATAATCATTAAGGTTTCTGGTTCTGAAGTTAAATTAATAACTTCAGATATTTTATTCGTAAAATCTGACGGTAATTATTTGGAAGTTCACACCGTAAATCAGAAATATTTAACACGTGAAAAAATAAGTAATTTCTTGAGTATCGTTCCTGATCCAATTGAATTTATGCAAGTCAGGCGATCACATATTGTAAGACTCGATAAAGTTACTGAAAAAGGAAAAAAACATATCATTGTAGGAGATGTTACAATTCAAGTAGGCGAAACTTTCTTAGAAAAATTAAAATTAATTGATTTTTCCATAAAATAACAATTGAGTTCGTCACATTTACCAAGGTGTTTCGTCACAAACCTAGTAAAAACGGAGTTTTAAAGAATTAAAATATGAATATTTGAACAACTAAATATTTGTAACTAATTTTTAATTACTAGAACTAAACTCAATAAAAACATAACTACCCACTTATTTTAACAACTTATATAAAGGAATTACGCTTACCCTATGAACTAAAAAGGTAGTCCTTTAATCGGACTACTTTTTTTATTTTAGCAGCTATTTTAATACATGTTTTGACTACAAATAAATATAGTTACCATACATTAATCTTTAAATTGATTGCTTGACAGAACGTCTTTATTTTACAAAAATAAATAATATAAGTGATAGTATTAATGAGTCAAATACATCTTCTAAACACCTTCACAGAAACTCTTAGCAGAGTTTAAACTTCGTCTTTAAAACCTACTTAGCTAGCTTTTATTTAAATCTTAAACTCAAGTAATAAATGTAACTTTTAGACTTGAGTTCTTGATTTATAAATTTTTCAAAACAAAAAGAGAATTAAACTCCCTTAATTGTTTTGAATGGTTTGTAACTTACGTCCTCAAATCGCCAAACAAGAAGTTGTATGAATCACATAACACAAGAACAAAGATATACAATAAATTGTATGCTTAAGCAAGGTATTAAAGTAAGTTTAATAGCTACAGAAATTAACTAAAATAAGTGCTCTATTTATCGTGAAATAAAACGAAATTTAGATAAACGGAATCAAGTATATAAAGCTGATTTAGTACACAAGAAATGCTTGGATAGACATTCAGAGAAGAGTAAGTTTATTCGTTTTCCCGAATCTATCAAGCAAGAGGTTAAACATCTTATCCGAGCAGATTATAGTCCTAAACAAGTTGTCGGTTCTTTAATAAAAAAAGGAAAAAACACTGTTTCAATTGAACGGATTTATCAATATATTTGGTCCGACAAGAAAGCAGGTGGAGATCTATATTCACATCTTAGAAGACACGGTCGCAATTACCGAAAAAGAAGTAACAATATGAACACCAAAGACTTAACAAAAGGTAGAGTTAATATCTCAAATAGAGATAACGTTGTTGAATTAAGAAATAGGTTTGGAGATCTAGAAGTAGATTTGATAATAGGTAAAAATCACAATTAAGCTATATTAACAATAAATGACAGAGCTTTAGGAGTATTGAAAATGAGAGAAGTAAAACCTAAACAAGCGTGTGTTGTTACAAGGGCAATTAAAGAATTATTAGAAGATTCGAAACCATAACTGCAGACAACGCAAAAGTTTGCAGGACATATAGAAGTTGCCGTTTTTTTTAGAAATAGACTACTTCTTTACTAATCCATACCATTCATGGGAAAGAGGTTCTAATGAAAACTTAAATGCATTAATTAGACAATATTTCAAGAAAGGTAGTGACTTTACTTTAATCACTAACCAAAGAATAAAAGAGATAGAAACCAAATTAAATAATAAACCTAGAAAGAGGTATAATTATGCCCCCCTATATTTGTAATGGAAAAATTACTATTTAAACCTAAAGTTGCATTTGTGGCTTGAATTCAGCAATAATAAACTACTTATTATTTAATAAACTTAGTTTTCATTTTTAACAGCCAATCATTAATATCTTGTGACAACTTCAGTTTAATAACCAAAAACCAAAAAGCTAATGAAACTGTCGTAACATTTATTGCAATTTTAACAATTGGACTAGCGTCATAATCGAACAAAATACCAACAATTATAAATCCAGAAATAATGACTATTGATTTGAAATAAGATGAACTAAAAGGCAACAATCTGTATGTTTTATATAAAAATGCGCCTCTTAAAAAATTAATAATAGTCATGGCTAAAAAAGAGGCGATTGCGGCACCAATTATGCCGTAAGCTGAAATAAGTATATAATTGAAAACAATGGCCAAAATAGCTAAAAGCACATTGAAATAGGTATTAAACTTATATTTTTCAGATGTATCAATAACCTCAGCATTCACACCTGTGCCCAATTCAATAACTTTAGCTAAACCTAAAAAGAAAAATGCATATTTCCCATGCTGATATTCAGGCAAAAACTCTAAAACTGGACTTATACAAAACCAACCAACAATAAAAATATATCCTCCTATAATCAACAAATTTAATGCACTTTTTGAATATACTTTTTGAATGTTTTTTAAATCATTATTCTGCCACGATTCTGCCACAATTACGCTTGAAATTCGATAAATGCCTCTTGCCGGAATAGCGATAAGGATTGAGGCAAAAAACATAGTGGAATAGACTCCTACTTCAGCTTTCGATTTAATTATCCCATCAATCATTAACATGTCCACATACTGAATAATTGAATAAGAAGCACCAGACAATAAACCGAATAAAATATAAAATCTAATTTTTTTTGATTCCCCTAACAACTCAGTCGAAGGTAGTTTAATCTTTTTAGTAATAAAAAAGGCATAAAAGAAGGTTACTAAACCGGGCAGTGAAAGTGAAAAGACATAAAAGTAAACAAGGAACTCAAAATCAATTAAGGAATAAACAAATAAACACAATCCTAAAAGGAGAACAATTTTTGATGCAAAACCATTTAAAAACGTTCCAACTACCGTTTTAAATAACATTCGAACATAGCCATCCAAATTTGAGAATATTATTTTAAAGAAAATTAAAATTGGGATTAAAAACAAAAATGGTCGAATTGGATCATTTACGGCTAAATCTGTGAACACAATCTCTTCAAAAAGATAAAAGAATGCAAACCCTATTAAACTTCCTATTAAAGAAAGGAAAATACCCAAAGCCAAAAATCCTGCATGACCATTTTCTTCATTTCTATATTTGGGAAATAGTTTTTTAAGAATTAAAACATATCCAAAATTAAGCGCAATTACAAACACACCTGATTTGGCATCAAGTAACGTTAAAATACCAATTTGAGAAGTTTCCAAAAAAAACGGCATTATTAATCTTGAAATCGACCCAAAAAATGCGCCAGCAAAACTAATTATTGTTGACCTAGTAGCCTGTTTTTGAATTATACCCAAAATTCTTATTTTTCAATAAATTCTTTTACTAATTTTTTAATATTCTTTCGGTATTCTTTATACTTCACTGGATTAGGTTTTGGATCCTCCCAGTCAATAGCAATAGTCTCTTTATTTCTTTTATAAACCTTATATAACCCTAACTTACGTAAACCATAGTTTAAGTAACTATTTGTATTCATAGGGAAATAGCTATCGTCAATTACATTGAATAAATCAATAATCCCTTTAAACCTATTTCTATCCAAATCAGAATTATACCCCATATCCATAAAATAGACTGGTGTTCCCATTGCTAAACAAGGTAATGCACAATGTATTCTTGACGTAATCACCAATTTAGCTTTAGCATACCTTTCCAATAACGCCTCAGACTCTTTAAATTTACCATCAATAGTCGTGGCATCTCCTTTATCCCTCCAATGTGAAATCAATTTCACTTTTGATCTATATTTTTCTGGCACTAAAATATCTAAACAATAGTCTACATATTTTTGATCATATTTGAACATTATAAATGGTTCAACAATTAATATTTCATCACGTTCCACATCTTCACCAAACGGATTATCCAATGTCAATGTAATACAACCTGAGAAAAATGCTTCAATCCCAATTTTTTCTAATTTAGCTTTTGTATCATAATCACGACACCCAATTGGTTCATTTTGTTTATAAAACGGAATATGTTTTTCAGAAATAATTTCGGCATCAGCTCCTTTATAATGTGACGCATGAAAAGATACAAATAACGGATTAATAATATTTGATGGTGGCCATGCTGTTTTATCAGTCGTAAACCATCCATTACAAATAAGATTAACCTCCTCATTATTGTTCGACTCAAATGTATTTACGCCATTACGCGGCACTAAATAATCGATTTGAGGTAGTTGTCTACCTGCTGCAATAGATTGAATTTCATCCCCTTTATTTCTACTGTCAGGATAAGATATTATACCAAATTTTTTACTCATGTACTAGTGAATTATTAATAATCTTATAATATAAGGATTATACTACAATATAGGGCTTAAAGGTAAGTTTAATTTTAAAATATAATCTAAAAATTATTAAATTAATATAATCCTTCTTGAATTCCACTTTTATAGGTGAAAACATTTTAATTCTTGATTTTATACCTTACTTTTACAATTAAGCAACTATATAGTAATCGAATTTAATTAGAATGTCAAAAAAAGTATTAATTACAGGTGCAGATGGGTTTATTGGAAGCCATTTAGTAGAAGAATTATTAAACCAAGGTTATCAAGTAAAAGCCTTTTGTTTATATAACTCATTTAACACGTGGGGTTGGCTAGATTCGTTTACAAAAGAACAGCTTAGTCAAATAGAAATATTTACGGGTGATGTCAGAGATCCAAATGGAGTAAGAATAGCTATGAAAGGTTGCAATATGGTATTCCATTTAGCCGCACTAATCGCAATACCCTACTCCTATCATTCACCTGATAGTTATGTTGACACCAACATAAAAGGAACATTAAACATTATTCAAGCCGCTCGAGATTTAAATATTGAGCGTGTTTTGGTTACATCAACATCTGAAATTTATGGTACGGCCCAGTATGTACCTATTGATGAAATTCATCCCAAACAACCTCAATCTCCTTATTCAGCTTCAAAAATTGGAGCAGATTGTATGGCTGATTCCTTTTTTAGATCATTTGATATGCCTATTACGATTGTGAGACCATTTAACACTTATGGTCCAAGACAATCAGCAAGAGCAATTATACCCACAATTATTACACAATTGTTAAACGGCTTTGAAGAAATAAAATTAGGAGACTTGACACCTACTAGAGATTTATTATTTGTAGAAGATACTGTTAAAGGATTTATTGAAATTTCAAAGTCCACTAGTTTGATCGGACACGAATGTAATATTGCAACAAATTCGGAAATTTCAATGCAAAAAATGGCGGACACATTAATTGAATTAATCAATCCAAATGCTAAAATCATTCAAGACCCAGATAGATTAAGACCATCTAAGTCTGAAGTATTTAGATTATTTGGCGACAATTCAAAATTAATTGAACACACAAACTGGAAAGTTGAAAACACATTAGAAGAAGGTTTACAGAAAACTATAAATTGGTTTTCGAATAAAGAAAACCTAAGACAATACAAAGCAGGTATTTACAATGTTTAATAAATTCATTACTCATATAAGATCAATTCATAAAGTAGACACTGCTTTTTTACCTTTACATGAACCACGGTTTATTGGAAATGAAAAAAAGTATGTACTAGATGCGATTGATTCAACTTTTGTTTCATCTGTAGGAAAGTATGTTGATCAGTTTGAACAAATGATGTGTGACATAACGGGAGCAAAATATGCCATAGCCACGGTAAATGGAACGAATTCATTGCATCTATCCCTAATATTGGCTGATGTTCAACCAAATGATGAAGTTATTACACAATCGCTTACATTTATCGCAACAGCTAACGCCATAAGTTATAGTCATGCAACACCTCATTTTGTAGATGTAGATATCGATACAATGGGACTTTCTCCAAATCTTTTAGATACCTATTTGAGTGACATTTCAGAAATGAAAAATGGATTTTGTTTTAATAAAAAAACAGGAAAACGAATTAAAGCTTGTATTCCAATGCACACTTTTGGACTTCCATTACGAATTGATGAATTAGTTACCGTATGTCAAAAATATAATATTAGTCTTATTGAAGATGCTGCTGAATCATTAAGAAGTACTTATAAAAACCAACATACCGGAACTTTTGGGTTACTTGGTGTGTTTAGTTTTAACGGGAATAAAACAGTGACCGCTGGTGGAGGAGGATGTATTATCACTAATAATAAAGAATTAGCGAAAAAAGCTAAACATTTATCCACTCAGGCAAAAGTTCCACACAAATGGGAATATGATCATGATCACATTGGTTATAATTACCGAATGCCTAATCTGAATGCAGCTTTAGCCTGTGCTCAGTTGGAACAATTAGCAAATTATATAGAAAATAAAAGAGAATTATCAGACCTATATTTTGACTATTTGAAAACTGAACCTGATATTAAATTAGTTAGAGAAATTGAACACTCAAAATCAAATTACTGGTTAAATGCAATTATTCTAAAAGACAGAATCGAAAGAGATAAATTTTTAGAAGCATCAAACTCTACTGGTGTAATGACAAGACCTATTTGGAAATTAATGAGTAAATTAGAGATGTTCAAGAATTGTCCAAAATCTGATTTATCAAATTCGGAGTGGCTTGAGGATAGAGTTGTTAACATAACGAGCAGTGTTAGAATAGTATGAAAAAAAAAGAAATTATATTAATTGGAGGTGGTGGACATTGTAATTCTTGCATTGACGTCATTGAATCAACTAATGAATATATAATTGCTGGAATAATTGATTCAAAGGACAAAGTTGGAGATTCAATATTAGGATATAAAGTCATTGGTTGTGATGATGATTTAAAAGAGCTACGTAAAACGTATGAATTTGCGTTAATAACAGTAGGCCAAATAAAATCGGCTGCAATTAGAATTAAACTATTTGATAAATTATCAAATTTTGGCTACACTCTTCCGGCCATTATCGCCTCAACTGCTCATGTTTCTAAACACTCTTCAATAGGTGAAGGAACTATAATCATGCATCAAACTGTTGTTAATGCCAATACAACAATAGGTGAAAATTGTATCATTAATACAAAAGCATTAATTGAACACGATACGATAATTGGTGATAATTGCCACATCTCAACTAACAGTGTACTCAATGGAAATGTAACAATTGGGAACGAATGCTTTGTAGGCTCATGCTCAACATTTGTCAATGGGTTATCAATAACAAACAATGTATTTATTGGCATAAGTTCTGTAATAAATAAAACAATTCAAGAATCTGGTATATACGCTGGTAATCCTATCAGAAAAATTAAATAATGACTAAAACTTTAATCATAGCAGAAGCAGGAGTTAATCATAATGGTGATATTAATTTAGCAAAAAAGTTAATTGATATTGCTTCTGAAGCTCAAGTAGATTATGTTAAATTTCAAACGTTTAAAGCTGAAAACCTTGTAAACAAATTAGCCAAGAAAGCTGATTACCAAAAAACGAATACTGGGAATAATGACTCTCAATTTGAAATGCTGAAAAAGTTAGAACTTTCCCAAGCCGATCATTACGTTTTAATAGAGTATTGTAAAGAAAAAAATGTGAAATTTCTATCTACGGCTTTTGATTTTGATAGCATAGAATTTTTGAAAAACAAATTAGATTTTTATAAAATCCCATCCGGGGAAATTACAAATTTACCTTACCTAGAAAAAGTAGCCGAACTAAACCTACCCATTGTTATGAGTACAGGAATGGCTAACCTAGAAGAAGTTAAAGCTGCTTTTCATATTCTAAACAGGAATGGAATTAAAAAAGAAAACATTACAATTTTACATTGTAATACGGAATATCCTACTCCAATGGAAGACGTTAATTTGAACGCCATGTTAACTATTGGGAAAGAATTGAACGTTAAAGTTGGTTACTCCGATCACACTTTGGGTATTGAAATACCCATTGCAGCTGTTGCATTAGGAGCAACTGTTATCGAAAAACATTTCACCATTGACAGGTCAATGGAAGGTCCGGATCACAAGGCATCTCTCGAACCCAATGAATTAAATGCAATGGTTTCAAGTATTAGGAACATAGAAAAGGCATTAGGAAATGGAATCAAATTACCTAGTGAAAGTGAGAAAAAAAATATAAGTGTCGCTAGAAAAAGTATTACTGCATTTAAAAACATCAAGAAAGGTGATGTTTTCACTGTAGATAATCTTACAGTAAAAAGACCTGGCACAGGGATTTCAGCAATGAAATGGTATGATATATTAGGAACAACGTCTTTGAAGGATTATAATACGGATGATTTAATATGAAAGTAGCTGTTTTAACAAGTTCACGTGCAGATTTTGGTATTTATTTACCTTTATTAAAATTACTAAAGAAAGATAGTTTTTTTGATCTAGAGATTATTGCCTTTGGTACGCACCTGTCAAAAAAGCACGGCTACACATTAAAAGAAATTGAACACTATCAATTTAACAAAATTCATCAACTAAATACATTACCAAATTCGGATTCAACTTCTGATATATCAAAATGTATTGGAGATACAATTTTAACTTTCTCTTCATTTTGGAACAACACTCAATTTGATTTGGTAATTGCATTAGGCGACCGATATGAAATGTTTGCTGCTGTGAGTGCTTCAAGTCCTTTTAACATTCCAATCGCACACATTCATGCGGGTGAAACTACGTTAGGAGCTATAGATAATGCCTATCGTCATTCCATCTCTTTGTTTTCAAAACATCTATTTGTAAGTAATAACACCTATAAAACAAGAGCAGAAGAAATCACTGAAGACTCCGTAAAGGTGCACAATGTTGGCGCTCTAAGTATTGATAACTTAAAAACAATTGACTTTTTAACTTTAGAAGATTTTAAATCTAAATTCAATATCGACCTATATAAACCAACCATTCTTTCTACTTTTCATCCTGAAACTGTGTCGTTTGAAAGTAATGAAAACTATATTAAAGAGCTATTAACTAGTTTTGAAATTCTAAAAGAAAACTATCAAATAGTGATTACAATGCCAAATACTGACACCATGGGGCAAATGATTAGAGATGAAATAGAAACTTTTAGTAACACTAATCCAGAAATTAAGGTGATTGAATCTTTTGGGATGCTCGGCTATTTAACTTGCATGAAACACTGTAGTTTCTTGTTGGGAAATACATCTAGTGGATTTGTTGAAGCAGCCTACTTTCCAAAATTTGTGATTAACTTAGGAGACAGACAAAAAGGTAGAATAGAAACTAAGAATATTTTTACCACAAAAATTGAGAAAAACGCCATTTTAGAGACTGTAAAAAGAATTGAAACGACAAATGAGTTAGATAACGAATTTGTATATGGAGATGGAAATACAGCTGAAAAAATAATCAAAATTCTTAAAACAATATGATTCAAAAAATTATTATAAACAAAAGTGCTTTCTTAAAAGATGCATTAATTAAATTAGATCAAAATCCTTTAATGCAAACTCTTTTTGTTGAAGATAATACTAAAATTATTGGGACTATTACTGATGGTGATATTCGAAGAGGACTAATTAATGGTTTAAATAACACTAATCCTATTTCTGATTATATGAATAGTTCGTTTACTTTTCTACAAAAGGGCAACTATGATCAAAAAAAGATAGAGGTAATAAAAAAGAATAAATTAGAATTTGTACCTGTTCTAAATCAAGATGGTTCACTATTTAAAATAATAGATTTTACGAGAATAAAAACTATACTACCTATTGATGCCGTTATAATGGCTGGGGGAATTGGTTCTAGGTTAATGCCTTTAACTAAAAACACACCTAAGCCCATGTTAAAAATAAGTAACAAACCAATAATAGAATATAATATTGACTTATTAAAATCATATGGCATTTCAAATTTAACATTATCTGTAAAATATTTAAAAGAAGTAATTAAAGATTATTTTAAAGATGGTAATGCAATACAAATGAACATTTCTTATGTTACAGAAGATAATCCGTTAGGAACAATCGGTGCTGTTAAGCAAATAAAGGGATTTAATAACGATTATATCTTAGTAATGAATTCTGATTTATTAACTAACATAGATTTAGAAGCTATGTTTGCCGAATTAACCAAGGATGATGCAGATATGATTGTGGCTACCACAGATTACCAAGTACAAATACCTTACGGAATTATTGAGTCAAAGGGTAATAGAATAACATCTTTAAAAGAAAAACCTACATACACCTATTATTCTAATGCAGGTATTTACATTTTTAAGAAAGAGTTAATCAATTTAATTCCTGATAATTCATATTTTAATGCAACCGATTTCATAGAGAAATTAATTGATTCATCTAAAACTGTATTACATTATTCTATTAAAAAATATTGGTTAGACATTGGAAAACATGTAGATTTTGATAAGGCTCAAAAAGATGTTCATAGTATAACTTTTTAATTATGAAAAACTTATTAATTACTATATGTGCTAGAGGTGGATCCAAAGGGATACCAGGAAAAAACATAAGAGTTTTGGCTGGAAAAGAACTACTCGCCTATTCGATTGAACACGCTAAAAAATTTCAAAATTACTTAATCAATGATTTAAATCTATCTGTACACATTGAAATATCTACAGATAGTTTAGGTATTAAAGATGTAGCTAAAGCATATGGAATAACAAATACATATTCAAGACCTGACGCTCTTGCAAATGATACTGCTGGTAAACTAGACGCTATTAAAGATGTTCTATTATTCTCAGAAAAAGACAAAAATATAAATTACGATTATATTTTAGATTTAGACGTTTCAGCTCCTATGCGCACTTTTGAGGATTTAAAAGAAGGCTTTAACGCATTTGTTAATTCTAAAAATACTACCAATTTATTTTCCGTTAGTACAGCTAATAAAAATCCATATTTTAATATGGTAGAAAAAAACAAAGAGGGATTTTATAGTTTATCAAAATCAATCGGCACCATTTTATCTAGGCAAGCCGCTCCAGAAGTTTATGAGATGAACGCCTCATTTTATTTTTATAAAAGAGATTTTTTTAATACCGAGGAATTAAATCTTTTTAACCGTGCGCTAATTTTTAAAATGAAACATGAATCATTTGATTTGGATCATATAATTGATTTTGAATTTTTAGAATTCTTAATATTGAATAATAAACTGACATTTAATATATAACAATGAAGGTACTTATCATAGGTTTAGGCAGCATTGCAAAAAAACATATTTTAGCATTAAAACAAATTAATACAAAGGTTGTTATCTTTGCTTTAAGGTCAAGAACTAATGCTTCACAGTACCAAGATATAACAAATATATATAACACAGATGAACTAGAAAATTATGCCTTTGATTTTTGTATTATTTCATCTCCCACTACTTTTCACGCTAGAGATATTGAAAAGATTATTCAATTTAAAATCCCTCTATTTATTGAGAAGCCACTTTTTAGCACATTGGATAACCAACCTTTGATTGATTCAATCAAAACAAACCATATTAAAACTTACGTGGCCTGTAACCTTAGGTTTTTAGATAGTTTAATATATGTTAAAGAAAAAATTATAGGCCGTTCAGAACTAATTATAAATGAGGTAAACGCATATTGTGGCTCATATTTACCTGATTGGAGACCTAATACGGACTATAGAGAATCATACAGCGCAAATGAACATTTAGGAGGTGGTGTTCATATTGATTTAATACATGAAATTGATTATTTATATTGGCTTTTAGGGGCACCTATTAAAACAAACAGGCTATTGAAAAGTAACTCTAGCTTAGATATTTCCGCTATAGATTATGCCAACTTTATTTTAGAATACCCAAATTTTGTTAGCTCGGTAAAATTAAATTATTACAGGCGAGATGCTAAAAGATATTTAGAAATTTTATTTAACGATTTTACTATTTACATTGATTTGTTAACTAACACAGTTTACAAAAATGGAGTACAAATATACTCTTCTGATCAAAAAATTATTGATACGTATAAACCGCAATTGGAATATTTTGTAGAAAACATTTCAAAAACTAGTTTTAATGACATTATTGAAGCTTATGAAGTATTAAAAATTTGTATAAAACTAACACCTAGAAAGAACTAAAAAAACTATTATGTTAAAAGATAAAGTAATAATTGTAACGGGTGGAAATGGACTACTTGGCCTTGAAATGATAAAAAACATTAGGTCTAAAGGTGGTATTGCTATTAATGCCGATATCACAGTAGACACTGATTTAACTAAATATGAATTAAAACTTGATGTCACTTCAGAAGATTCAATACTTGACTCATTTAAAATGGTAAATGCCTATTTTGGTAAAATTGATGGGCTCGTAAATAATGCCTATCCAAGAACTAAAGACTGGGGAAATAAGTTTGAGGACATAAAACTCGAATCGTGGAAAACAAACGTTGATCTACAAATGAACTCTGTTTTTAATTGTATTCAAAAAATAATTCCTTATTTATTAGAATCTAAAGGTAGCATTGTAAACATTGGCTCAGTATATGGTGTAGTTGGAAATGATTTTACAGTGTATGAAAACACTGGTTTAACTTCTCCTGCTGCCTATTCGGCAATCAAAGGTGGATTAGTTAATTTTACTAGATATCTTGCTTCCTATTACGGTAAAAATGGAATCAGAGTAAACATAGTTTCTCCTGGTGGAATTTTTGATAATCAACACCCCACTTTTGTTGAACAATATAACCACAAGGTACCTATGAAACGAATGGGTAATCCTGATGATATTTCTCCTGCTATTTCTTTTTTACTGTCTAATGAAGCTAAATACATTACTGGTCAAAACATTATTATTGATGGAGGTTGGACTTGCATTTAGTTTAAACTCCTGACTACTACTACTACTACTACTACTACTACTACTAC
>Ga0209292_1003205_pt1 | contig 18126 bp, 28 predicted proteins | sample GOMGulsemesocosm_2_FD_184634 | JGI IMG/M metagenome (GOLD analysis project Ga0209292, IMG submission 184634) | Methane-oxidizing microbial communities from mesocosms in the Gulf of Mexico - GOM9C Gulf of Mexico (SPAdes) (version 2) | ecosystem: Environmental > Aquatic > Marine > Cold seeps... | reverse complement strand
CTGAAAGTAAACTAATGGCGCCATAAGCCGTAGACCAATTACTAAAACATAATTGCTGAATATCCATATTTAAAGGCAGCGATAAACTATTATCGTTTAGGCCGTCTTCCACAATGCCGTGAATAGATGTCATCAACTTAATCTCTAACTTCTCACCCTCGGTTATATGCTTCTCACTTGATTTACCAACAACATTAGGCGACTTTGCACAAAGCACACTCTGAAATAATGCCGGGTATAGCATCGCATACATAAGGTAAGTGAAATTTAACAACAGCATACGTGAACGAGCACAGCCGTTAAATTGATAGGCTCGATAGAAAAGATCAGACAACACTTCCATTGAATAATTACTGATAGCTAAGAGTAAATCTTCTTTACCAATAAAGTGTTTATAGACAGTGCCCTTAGAGAAAGGAACTTGTGCGACCACTTTATCCATAGTCAGGTTTTCTATACCATTTTTTTGAATAAGCTGCACAGCGGACTTTATTATAAGCAACTCTCTTTCTTTAAGTGCAGTTTCATCAAGTAATTTAGGTGGTGTCATAATGTCTACTTTTAAGAGTGTGACGATTCGTCACTGACGAATCGTCATCATACGCTCAGAATAATCAAAGTCAATATAAATGTAATACAAATGTACAGGTGAATTAAATTTTATTATCCAAAGTTAATATTTAGCTCTCTTAGATCTTATTAAGAATTTTGGCCTTTCCATAATTTACGAGACACCCATGAAGCTTAAAGTGAGCCCTATTCCATTAAGTTTTGTAGTGCCACAAATAAGGTTTTTGCCGATCAAAACAATAAACGCAAAGGTCAGTTATCAATGCTTTTCAACAGACACTTCAAGGTAAAGAGAAAGGTGCTTTTTACCTTGAATTATTAATATGCATAGCAATGGCTATTTTAATATTTATAGTAAGAAGCTTTATTAGCTCAATCTAGAAAACCAAGCATGTATAAAAAGTGTCTGACAAAACAATATAGGCGCGGTAAATCCAGCGGTGACAATGATATCCTCAACGTAAGGTATTGGAAGAACCGCTACATCTTTTCGAAACACTGATTTATATTGTTCAACTTGTTCTTCTGTCTTGCCAGAGTATGCCAACATTCTTAGCCAAACATCAAAAATATCGATCGCATTAGGTTCTGACATATCGCCGGCTAAATCTGCATTAATAAGAGTGTCGTTAGGCTTTAGGCGCTTATCAATTTCTCGAAAAAATTAGCTTCCAAAGGGAGATCTGAAAAAACCATTTGCATACATAAATGCAGTGCGTCTTTTATTGGAGCTAGCAAACGGTTTATTGACCTACTTTAATGACTTATGAACTGGTGCACTTACCTAGAGATAATATATTCTTTCTAGTATTTGCATCCATTTTTTCGATTGCATACCTCATTGTTGATCGAGTCATTATTCCATAATTATTCTCAATATACTTAACCACCTCATCCTGATGATGAAGGGATGTCGCTTTTAATAGCCAACCGATACTTTTCTGTACCAATTCATTTTCGTCATTAATTAGCAAATCACAATTTTTAAAGATTAGATCTTTATTTAGATAATATATAGATTTGCCTATTTTTCTTTTGACAAATTTAACCCAAACTACATTGCTAGCACGCCGACACCATGAGACATTCGAATATGCCCAATGATTTGTTTTTTCAATTAAGTGAGGGCGAGCAATAAGAAATTGGAAAATCGTTTTAATACATAAATCGTCGACATGAGACCAATTGGAAGTGTAATTTTCTAACCAGAATTCAAAGCGTAACAATAAATCGTCACCATAATGATTTTTTACAAACTTATTAATTAAGCCGAAAGCAATCAATACTTCTTCACTAAACTCAGCATTAACTAAGATATATTCAGTTATAGCAAGCATTTCTAATGCTGTAATTTCAGAGTTATTAGCCTGAAAATTACTGATTATCAATTTAATGTCTGAAGCTGTAGCACCAATACAGTTTATTCCCATAGGGAAATAACGACGACTAGATTCAGCCTTTTCAGCTGTACTTATATTTTTTAGCTCAGTCTTTAGCTGTTTCCAATAAATTTCACACATATTCATAGGTTAGTTTGATCGCAGAAGCCGACAGAAAGTAATGCCGACACCTCAATAAGAGGAAGTTTATAGCTAGCTAAAATGTTGAGTTCTACCCGTTTAAAGTTTTTTTACTACTTCAGCACCGCATAACTCAAATATATTAACGCTCCCTAGTGCCAAGGTAACTTTCATCCCCTTGATGTATGATAAGTGAGGGCCGGCATAATTATTATGTTTAAAACTCGCTTGTAAGTCGATAGCTTTAGCGAAAAAATGAGTATCTGACTTTGCATAAATAATAAATGGTTCTTGCCCCTCTCCTGAAGCGAGAAAAGACCACCTGTTATCTTTTAACGTTACATCAATAGTAAAGTCTGAAAACGAATAATGTCCAACATAACTTTTCAACGTGTTTTTCGCAACAGTGACGCCATTGATAACGTCCATATCAGCAATATAGAATCCAGCAATTTCATCAATAAAAGACTCGGGGCTGGCTCCCATCAAATTGGTAATAACGATAATTGACAGTTTGTCATCTGGGTAAATAACCAACGCAGACCTATCGCCACCAACAGAAGCAACAGCTGAATGCTCTTCTCTACCAATAACTTGCCAACCTAACGCATAGCCGTTTAAAAGGCGATTAAAAGGCGATTAAAGCCAGCCGTTTTCCCACTCTCGAGTACAGCAGGCGACCACAATGCTTTTAAGCTTGAAGCTTCACTTAGTAGCTGTCCTTTTTGCAATGCAATGACCCAACGAGCTATCTCCTTAACATTTGAATTCATACCTGCAGCTGCTCGAAGTAAGGGAGATATCTCATATTGAATCGTGGTTAATTCATCATCGAAAAGATAGGTGTACCCTCTCGCTTGATGAGGGATAACGCCCTGGAAGTGAGCAAAACCAGCTGACTCTGTTCTCTTCATGCCCACTTTTGCCAATTGATTTTGTGCAATAAAATCAGTAAATTTTTTACCACTAACATTTGTAATTATTTTCCCTAATAATAAATAATTAGTCGAAGTATACTGAAATTTGGTATTGGCTTTAGCGGCCACAGGCAAGGTTTTAACTAAGCTCCAAGAAGCTTCTTCGCCCTTCGGTGAAATAAGAGATGTTCCTGACTCAATTTTAGGTAAGCCTGAAGTATTTGTAAGCAGTTGTTTAATTGTGACACCCAACCAAGCATCCGGTAAGTTTGGTATATAGGAGGAAGCTTTATCTGATAATGCTAATTTGCCTTTCTCGACAAGTTGCATAATGGCAACCCCTACAAAAGACTTTGTCATCGAATTAATAGTAAAAACGGTATTGTCAGTGACCGCAATATTATCTTGTATATTGGCGATACCATAATTTGCTGTTTTGATAATTTTGTTATTTTTTACGATGGCGATTTGTAAGCCAGGAATTTTTTTCTCCTGCATTTTCTTTAACAAAAAATCATCTACCTCATCCGCACTAACAGAAAAATTTGATATAGATAGCAAAGCTATAGATAAAGAGATAAGACGAGTAATAAATTGTTTCATAAGATCCTTTTTTATATTGTAAATTAAGTCACACAGTTATCTGAAAAGCAGCTAAAGCGCCCAACTAAGAGGCATTTAATTGTTCGCTAAAATGTTTGAGGCACGAAAAACAGCCAGTTGTGAATTTTCCGTTTAATTGCTTGTTATTGCGCTCTTGATGCCATCGGGTGATCTGGTTTTAATTGAAGTAAATCCCATAAGTTACCGTAAAGATCTTCAAACACTGCTACAGTGCCGTAATCCTGCTCTTTAGGCTCTCTAATAAACTTTATACCTTCAGATAACATACGATTATAATCACGCCAAAAATCATCCGTATTTAAGAATAAGAATACTCGACCGCCTGCTTGATTTCCTACAAAGTCATTTTGCTCAGGCTTCGATGCACGAGCTAATAATAGTGTCACACCATTAGAGCCTGGTGGTGAAACCACAACCCAACGTTTATCTTGTTCTGGTTGATAAGTATCTTCAACAAGTTCAAACCTGAGTTTATTTACATAAAAATCAATTGCCTCATCATAGTCTTTAACTACTATCGCAATGTGTACTATTGATTGTTTCAATTCATTGATCCTTGAATTCAATGCTGATATTACTCAGCGCTACAACGCCTTACTAATAGGCAGATAATACTTGGTAAGCTACGAAGGAGAAAAAAACAACTGTTATTTGTCCGTTTGAATGGCTTGCATGGGTATTTTAGCCAGGCGTTCAACGACTTAACACTTCGATAACATCATCACTTAACAGATGCTCTTTTCCCTTAAAAACATCAAGAGTTCCTGGTGCCGATTTGCTATTACCAAGAAGGCTGACGTAACAACGATATATATATTTACCATTAGTAAATGAATAATGATGATTACCACCACTTCCTTCGAATACCCTTTTTCCTCTAAATAGAACTAAATCAGGTTTGTCAGTCGTTCCTTTATCAATACTCCAAGATGCATAACGATAATTTGAATCACCAAGGTCATCAATACGTATATGAAATTTAGTTGTTTTCCATTCTAACATCGGCTCTACATAAGAACTTATAGTCGAATGTAAAGTTTGCTTTTGTTTTTCGATTAAACTTGCTTTAAGCTCTTTTTCTTTTGCTGTTTGATAATTAATTGATCTGATTTTTCCATTTGAATTTAACCAAAGTTTACCATTTGATAGCATAATTCCTCTCCACCCCATCATGCTCCAGTCTTTATCTAGATTAGAATTCGCTATTAAATCAATCAACTTATCATCAAAGATCTCATCAAATCGAACAATCAATTCCTCTCTACTTTTAATGGGAGGTACAAGTGATTTTCGGTTTAAGGGGTAAATAATTAGAGTAGAAATATCACTTTTATTTAGGTCTTTAAATGCACTTATAATTGGAGAAATATCATCATGATATTTCTTATCTATAGCAAATGAACTTGATGTGGAAAACAAAGTAATAACAATAGTAATTTTACTTAAAAACTTCATATATACTCAAAACTCCGATGTGCTCTATAACGCCAATTTAAACGGCTGTAAACTGTGTAGCGAAACGAAACCGATCAAACGGTTAGCAGTATCGCTTTAAATTTTTGTCAAGTGTAACTACCAGCACACCTTTGATTTGAATGCATATTCTCTGATTTTTACTTGGGCTGGAATAATATATATGACAGCTAAAACAATTACTACTGACCACTGTAACGAATCACTAGCCACAAATAAATATGTAGCAAAAATGGCCAAAGATATACTTAATAATAAAGAAAACCAATAAAAGAATTTCCAGAACCATAGCTTGAACAAAGGCATATGATTGATAGAACCATATACACCAAAGCTAAATATTACAGAAAGCATAAGAGGCAAATATTGACTAGAAAAACCACCGCTATCATTAAGTAGCCTCTCAACCAATCTAGCTACACCAATAGCCAAAAAGATGAAGATGTAAAAATACCAGATATATTTCATAACTTTGCTTTATATAACACCCATTTAAGGGATTGTTTAATAGTTTGCTAAAATGTGTAACGAAGCGATACCGAGCAAACTTGTAGCAGTCTCGCTTTAAATTGTTAGCTGTATGTTACCCGAATAAATTTATTACTAGGTGGTAAGAGAAATAAAAACCAACAATAATGCCAATCGGTATGCCTACCCATTTAATAATATTTTTAATCTTTGGTGATAAATCAGGATTGCGACTCATATCAGTTCCTTTTATTTATAGATATTATAATAACTTGATTAAAGTTAAAGCCCTCGAATCATAAAATTATTTCAGCCCTCAAGAGCTATACTATTAGTTTACTAGAAGTTACTAGTTTGAAATACAGCTAACGCCCCACTTAGAGGCTTCTAATTGTCGGATATAATGAGATCGAAGCGGAACCGAGCCAACAGTTACTTTTTGTGTGATCCTGTTTATTTTCTTTTTAGCTCTCGTTACCTCTGGGTGGAGATGGCTAAAACGCCACCAGCACTCACAAACATGGTACCAAAGACTTTTCCTAGAGCACTACCTGATACATATTGCTTAGTACCTGCCTTTAATTTTTGGCTCAAAAGAGAATATGAAAGCAAACATAAAAAAGAGCACATCATAAGAGTGACAACCAATATTAAGAATTGTGTTAATAACGGTTCAGACACCACAATAAACTGCGGAAAAAGTGCAGAAGTAAATATTATTGCTTTTGGATTTGTTAGTGAGATTAATAACCCTTGTGAATACAGACTCCAAGCATTAAATTTAGCTTCACATTTACTATTGATTGTATTTAATTGTACTCCACTACGCCAAATTTTTATCCCCATATACAACAGATATAATGCCCCTAATATTTTTATGACAGTAAAAGCTGTTGACGAAATCATTACCAATGCGCTTAAACCTAAAATAGAACATGCGGACATTATAAAAAGACCAGTAACATTCCCTGCTGCCGCAATTAACGAACGTAATGTACCAAATTGAAGGCTATGCGTTGACACTAGTAATATTGCTGGCCCAGGAATTGCTGCAGCAACAAAAGCGATTGAACAAAACGCGAGCCAATTTTCAAAGTGCATAATAATTCCTTGTAGAGAGCTAACACCCAAACAACAGGCTAAGTAATGGTTGGCTAAAATGGATCAAAGCGAACAGCCCGCTGTTTTAAAGTCCTGCTTGAGCTTTATATGTTTTTTCGGCGATAAACCACAACCCAAAAGTATATTAATATCGCAATTAAATTTAGAAAATACAAAATAAAACCAATTAACCAACGATGACCAGTATCATCATTTTCTATAAAGTCTTCTAGCATTAATGTCCAAAAGCCAATAACTGTAATAATTAACAAAGGAATACCGACTTTCTCAGCTAAATGGGCTTTATTCCAATTAACGTATGTATAGTCATCTAAATACCCCATTAGAGCTGCAATAAGAATAACAACGACAACAAAAGTGTACCAAAAACCTGCAAGTATTTTCATAAAGCTTAAACATATAACGCCCCACTAAGAGGCTTTTAATTGTTGGTTAAAATGTGAATTTCAAAGCGGAACCTAACCAACTGTTAAAGTTCTGCTTGAGTGGATTGTATGGATAATACACCCACCTTGTTAGCTTTGCGTTACTGTGAAGCTTTTTCTCGAGTAGCAATTTTATGTATTACCATGAAAGAAATCACAACAGAAAGCCCAGCTAAAAAACCTTGAATTAGTTCTAAATACATACCTGAACCAACCCGATTAATAATGATTGAAGTTAATATCATAAGGCCCCCAACTGAAGAAAGTGCTGCTATTTGTTTATTTGATTTTTCCATATTTTATACTCTCCAATACTTATTAATTGCAACTAAATTTAGCAAGCTAACAAACTTGTCCTGCTTGAGTGGCTTTAAACTAAGAGGTTTTACACTGAGCCAGAAATGGCTTTTCCCCAAACACCTTGTAAGTATGATGTGGCATAAGTAGTGTTGGCGTTTTTTTATTAATAGCTATATGAAAAACGAAACCACATTCTTTTCCGTTATCTAACCCAAACTTAAATCCATCTCTAGTTTGGCTACCTACATAAGTAGCATTACTAAAATTAAGTGGTGAACTACAGGACTGTTCCAAAGGCCAAGTACCACTAAGATTTAATTTATCAATTTTGACATTTAATTTGTCATTATTCTTGATTATCTCAATTTCAACGGAAAAACCTCTATCATTAGGGTAATCAGGGTGAGCTAAACATTTAATTTTTTTTGCATGATTGTTAAAGCTAATTAAAACTAAAACAGTAGAAATCAATAATCTTTTCATAAAACCTTATAACGCCGTTTTAAGCGGAAAGTAATGGTTGGCTATTATAGAGATAAAAGCGAACAAAGCGAAAAAAAGCCAACCGTTATTGTCCGTTTGAATGCCTTATAAAGAAGTTTAAACTCCTTCTAGACCTTCAGCAAAGCCGAGCATAAATTCCAAACCTACAAAACCAAATGTAATAGCTACTGCACCTAATAACATAAGGTTACGGTTGTTCTTTTTATAACCGACAGTTGTTAATACAACAAACACTAAGAATAAAACTAGTTGAATAATATCCATTTTTAAAACTTCCTGATTAGAATGACATTTCTTTATAACTGCCCATTAAGAGGCTTTTAATAGTTGGTTAAAATGTGAAGCACAGCGGAACCTAACCAACTGTTATCAGTGTGCGTTTAAGCAACTTGTTATAACTTTATACGGCGTCAACAATTTTAATGATTTGTATTTTATCTTCCACTAATTTAACAGTGAAAGTAGACCAAACCGTGCTTCTTGCCACTTTAGAGTAGCTTTTAACTGTGAACTCGCCCTTTGTTGAAGAAAGAACTTTAAAATCAAAATTATCAACTTCTTGGTTCTCATGAGAATTTTTTATTTTTTCAAAATACTTAGTAATCAGGTTAATATATTCCGTCTTGTTGTAGAAAAGAGTAAGACCTTGTGCACTTGAGCCAATATTTGTTTCTACTCTTAGAGCATCGGATAGATACTTAAATATATTCTTCGGATTGTCTTTAGTCTCTTGAAGCAAAAGATCATGAAAACCTTTTAATTTTGATACATCAAGCTTTTCCCCGTAACTCTGAACTGACATAAAAAGAAATATAAAGACAAATAATTTAACGAACCTAACCATTCAAAACACCTAAAGTTATAGCCTCACTAAGAGGCAAATAATAGTTGGTTAAATAAGCGACGTAGGAGCAAAAACCAACTGTTATTTATCCTGATTAATTTGCTTGTTATATTTTTTTTACACACTCTTGTTTATATTTATCAATTTTCTCCAAAGCGAACTTATGGAGAACATCATTGACAGTAAAAAACTCAACTGGCAACTTATCTAGCCTTTCCATGGTGTACTCGACGCCATCACGTTCAGCTACATAAGTGGCTTTATTCTGGTAGATTGATTGAACGATATAGCTAAATTTTGGAGGGTTGCAATCAGGTAAGTTCTTAACACTTGTAGCACTTGCATACACCACAAAATCTGTCCAGAGTTTATCCTCATTTTGCCCCCAAACACCGTAATTATGTATCCACCTTTTCATAACACCGTCGTGGTAATATTCATGTCGTGAGAAATAATATCCGTCTTCACTTCTGACGGTATATATCTTTCGGTGCTCAGTAGAAGTGATATTTTCTCCAATCCATATTCCAGTCATATCAAGATCATTGCTAAATGAGAGACAAGAAAATAAAAGGGTCATTGTTGTAATAACTATTTTGGTGATGTTCATCCAAACTCCATTTGAAATATAACGCCCAATTCAAGGCAAAAAATACTTGATTAAAATAAGCGACACAGGAACAAAACCAACTGTTGTCCTGCTTAATTGGCTTATGTATTGATAAACTGCCAACTGTAATAAAGAGCAATACCAAATATTGAATGTATTGCAAAATTTTGAAGCCTAACGATGTTCGGTTTAGGAGCCTTGACTGCGCATACCCCTAGACCTAAAGCTGGTTGTAATATAAACCACGGAGATATTATTGTTACTAAACCAAAAAACCAAGCTGTGGTTAATGATGCGCTGCCCTCAAAGCCCCACATGACCATAGCAACATAAAATGTCGCATACACAATACCTATAAAGTAATGGAATGACCATCCTAAAACATTTTCATATCTAATTTCAGAGGAATCACCAACAGGATTATGGACAATTTTTCCTTTGGGAATGTGTCCTAGCCACCTCCCAACCATAGCCCAGTTGGTTCTAGGAAACTTAAGAACTCTATTTGAGAATGTAGCCCAAACATCCATTATTACAGTAGCGAAAATACCTATTACCAGTATTTTAAATAAAACTTCCATATTTAACTGCATACTCCGACTAAATACCAACGCCTCATTAAGAGACTAAAAATAGTTGGTTAACATAAGCGACGAAGGAGAAAAAACCAACTATTTTTGTCCTGCTTTATTGACTTAGGTACGCATTTCGACACGCCATGGTGGGTTTAGACGATTTTCTCCTGCCCAGTAAAGCTTTATTTTATTACCAGAGGGATCATGTAATATAGCTTCGCGCCACAAGTAACTTTCGTCTGTAGGCTCTTGATCAAAATGGAAACCCTTAGCCTTTAAATCATTAACCCAATCATCTAACTTCTCATGTTCAAAGTATATGACCGTACCACATACTATTTTAGAGTTTTCTAATAGCAGTGAAAATGTTGAATCTCCTTCGGGACATTCAAAACGTGCGTAATGAGGAGCATCCACTATTTGTATAAAACCAAGATCGCGATAGAACTTCGTCGACTTTCTCATATCATTTACAGGTAACGTAACTTGATATAAATTCACCGAAGATCCTTGTGTAACGCCGTTTTAAGCGGCCAATTGCAGATGGCTAAAATGTCTGAAGTACGAACAACAGCCAACTGTAATTTGTCCGACTTGAAAACCCTTTTTAGGCTTTTAATAACCTTTAGCTGTTTATAGTTACTTCACCACTATTGGAATCGTAATCAACTGTTAAGCTTATTTGCTTGTTATAGATATAAGTACAAGTATTGCCACCATTATATGTCGCCTCAAAATCACTGGAATCATCACCTGTCACCAATGCACCTTGTGAATCAAGAACCGCCCTCCAAACATCTACGCAATCATTTTCACTATTTAGTGTTAAACTATAGCCTCTTGTGTCAGCGGGGTAACCAGCCCTATTTACACTTAAATCACCTCCTGCAACAGGATCTGAAATCTCTATAAAATCCTGCACGGCTTGATTATTAGCGCGTATTAACCAAGCAAGATGCACTTGGTTAACACCACTTTTAAATGCTGCTGATATCCCTAAAAATACAGCTTCATCTGCATCATCAGTTAAATCGACAAACTTAGGTACTGCTGTAGCTGCCAATATACCTAAAATTACGATAACTACTACCAATTCAATTAACGTAAAACCTTTTTGTTTATACAACTTATAATTCCTCTAAAACTTATTAAGTAACCCAAAAACTGAACCTAACGCCCAATTAACAGGAAAAAATAGTTGGTTAAAATAAGCGACGCAGGAGAAAAAACCAACTGTTTTTTTGTCCTTGTTTAATTTTTTGTTAGCCAGCTATTGCACACAGTTTTAATTTCATAGGCTGAACAGATAATTCTGAACCTTTACGAAGGGCTTCTAATGCGCCGTAAGGCTCAAAACCATAGGTTTTATATAACTTTACTGCCGTTTTATTAATGGTTGTTACCGATAACGAAACATAATCTAAATTAAGTTCATTTGACCACGCTATGATGTTTTTAAGCAATAAACTACCTACACCTTGACCACGAACATTCGGAGAAACCCACATTTGATAAATATGAGCAGTTTTATCTCGAGGATTATGAAGTAACCCCCAAGCTAGACCAACTGCAACCCCGCTTAGCTCTGCAATAAGTGGTAGAGCCGATTTAAACATATTACCTAGGTCAAGACGAGAAACCCATTCATCACGTGAAAAGGAAAACTCTTTTTCATAACTACTACCAAAAGAGTCTGGTGAGTCTTGAAGGGAAAGAAGACGAAGCTCTCTGTATGTTGACCAATCCTCTTTATTTAAAGCTCTAATATTGAAACTACTCACCTAGCTTTCCTTTGCTGCCTAACGCCCCACTAAGAGGCTTTTGATAATTGGTTATAATGTGAATCAAAGCGGAACCTAGCCAACTGTGTCAAAGTCCTGCTTGAGTGGCTTATACATCTCGATCCACAGACCAAGGAAGCAGAATATACAACAGCGAATGAAATACTAAGCTCACTATTGACATCCGGGCTACAAAGAACAAATCAAAATCATTAGCGACTATTGGGTTACCTAAAGCGTATGAAAGAATTAAAGTAAATGTTCCTAATATAGAAAATAAAATAGCTTTAATTATTATATTAAACTGCATATCCTCCAATTTAGAATACACAAAAACTGATGCAACAACTGAAAGTAACATGAACAAGATATAAAATAGAAACAAAAGATATGAATAATTTTCATTGGAAAATGATTCAATGACAATATACGTAGCAATAGAAGAAAGTGCTATTGTTACAAATTTAAAAGTTGCTTTTAAATTTGTAACAAATCTATTTTTTAATGATTTTTCCAAGAGTGCTCCATGCAACTAAAGATGTATAACGCCCCACTAAGAGGCAAATGATAGTTGGCTAAAATAGAGAGCGAAGCGAACAAAGCCAACTGTTATTTGTCCTGTTTGAGTGGCTTATACGTTTTACCCTGCCTAGATTTATAAAGCAACAATGCAAATAAACCAAATGATACAAAGCCAAATGCTAAACCTATACTCGGCTCACTATGCCACATCCACACAACTTCTTGTGAGTCAAACTTGAAAGAAGCAGACATACCCAATGTAACGATTGCTGGTATTAAAAGTTTAGAGTTGTATTTAGGTTTCTTTTTTATTTTTACAACTTCATCAGGAGCACTAACTAGCAAATCTTCTATTTTTATTTCATAGGCTGAACAAATCGATTGAGCTGACTCTTGAGAAGCAACACCTGATTTCTCTATTCTTTGAATAGTTCTCAAACTTATATCTGAGACCTCAGCTAAATGACTTTGTGTCCAGGCTCTAAGGTCTCTTTGCTGTTTTAGTTTATCTACGCTTAATTGCATATCCATATTTATTTCCTCACTGTTAATAGTTAAGAGCACTATTGCGAAGAAACACCTTTTTTAAAACGTCATGTATGTGACAAACTCATATTATAGTACGACACAAATGTGACATAAACGTATAACGCCTTGCTAAAGCGGAAAATAATGGTTCGCTATAATAGCGAAGCGACGGCCAACTGTTATTTTTCCGTTTGAGCAACTTGTTATACAAACTCAACACCTAAACTTTTTTTGGTGTCACAAGCATTGTATATTTAGTTGATTTATACCACCAAGTTAATTCAGATTTATTACCCCAGTTTGTATTTAACGTGATGTCGCCGACAGGTAGTAATTGTTGTTCTTTATCAAAGTCATAAAGTTTCACTGTAACCTGAGGTAATCCATTTACATCAACAATCCGAAATGTAGCTTTAAACTCATTATCCTGTTGATAATCAGCCTCTTCGTTGTAATCAAAAGCAATTTCAACTTTAGATTCAAGGTTACTAATTGTATCTTTTGCCGGTATTGTCATCTCCGTTAGTTCGAAGTTAATTGAAACTGTTTCATTGGCAGCAAGCACATTAGTACTTAAAAGTAGCATTGGTAATAATAGTTTTTTCATTAGTCATCCTTAAATATGAATTAGGCAAAATGCCTATGGTTTGTATAACGCCGTTTTAAGCGGCGAGTAATTGTTTGCTAAAATGTGAAGCGAAGCGAAACCGAGCAAACTGTTAGAAGTCCGGCTTAAAAACCTTTGTTCTGTTTCGTGACGCCTACCTTGTTTTTATTTTAAAGACAAAGAGTGAATTATCTTTGCCGGTAGCTACCAGCAGATGCCGGTTATCGCTAGTGAGAGTAATTGATGATATTTTCTTTAATTCGTCATCACGCACGCTTAATAGTTTGTTCTTAAAACTGAGTCTTCCATTATCTCCCACCCCAAAGAAATAAAGCCCGATACCAGACTCGCCTGCCGAATAAACTATTGAACCGTCAGACGATATCGCCAAACTACTTGCACCTTCTAATCCCGATCCTCCAATATCGGAATTATTTATAGCCTGCAAAAATGCATATTGTCCAGTATCCACTTTATGAAAAACTACAATAGCATGACTTCCTGCACAAGCGATGTATAAAAACTTTCCATTTGGTGAAACAACAATCTTTTGAGGATTAACAAATTGCGTTACTCCATCAGCACCATTTTTTATAACTTGCTTAACGAGTAACCCCCCCTCTTTGCTTCTATCAAAAATAGTTAATTGATGTTTTTCAAATCCTAAGACATACAGTTCATCGTTCAAGGGAGATAATGCTAGGCTAATTGGTTTACCCAAACTATCTTCAAGTGGTTTAGCGTTTTTTATCGTCCTATTAAAAATAACCTCCTCATCCGGAGTTATATCAAAAATAGAGATGCTGTTACTCATATAGCTTGCAACCAACAATTGCTTTTCATTAATAGTGTTGACTATATCCCAAGCACCAAGCAGGCCTAGAGTATCTAGCTTACCAACAGGCACATTACTATCAAACACTCGTGTATAACTTAGACCATCGCTAATAGTCTCATTAAAACTATAATCTCTATTCTTTCGGGAAAATAAGGTTAAAGCCCCATCATAAAACCCAGTAACGACTACTTGATTGATATGTTCCAAATATATAAGACCGGAAGCACCTTCAAGTCCATTTATGTTAACAGAAGAGTTTTTAAACACTTGGCTTAAAGTCAGGTTGAAATTATTGTCTAAATTGAAAACGGCAAAAGCATTATCATCTCCACTAGATACAAAAACTTTAGAATTATCTGAGGAAACCTTAATACTTCTAGGGTTGCCTAAACCATCAGCGCCATTAACATTATCTTTTAGTATTTGAATGAGCTTAAGATCGTCAATTGTATCGGCAATTGAAACATTAAAGACAGCTGTTGTAGTAAAGATAAAAAAATATATTAATTTTTTATAATTGAACATTAACTCGATACTCTCATAGAAAACCAACGCCGTTTTAAGCGGCGAGTAATAGCTTGCTAAAATGTGAAACGAAGTGGAACCGAGCAAGCTGTTACGAGTCCGACTTGAAAACCCTTGTTATGTTGCTTTACCAAGCATCATTCTTGTCACCAAACCTGATAATCCAACCTGTTAAGTATGCTGCTAAAAAAAAAGTTGGGGTTGTTATTATTTCAGGTTTAAAAAACCATGAACCAAATGCAATTGTGAGCAAAGTGAACTCCATGATTTGTACATGACGCCTAGAATTAACTCCGAACATATTAGCCCTGAACCACCAAGGTAATTTTTTCCATTTATCTGTTTCTTTATCTATCACGGTAATCTCCTCTGTTAATTTTGAAATATTTACTTCAAATACAGAGGCAAGACATTTTAATGTTTCAAGACTAGCTTTTTGACCACTTTCAACACGTTGGATTGTACGAACATTTAAACCCGAATATTCAGCAAGTTGTTCCTGCGACCACTCGTTTTTATCTCTTAGCTTTTTTACAATCATAATAATTCCTCGTCACTCTGTGAGGCCATAATCAATCAAACAGCTCACTGTCGGCAACGACTTGACCCCGACAATGCCACGACTTTTCAACATAACGCCCCTATTAAGAGGCTTTTAACTGTTGGTTATAATGTGAAGCGAAGCGGAACCTAACCAACTGATCAATGTCCCGCTTGAATAGCTTGTTATGGCGCAATTAACTCCGAACTAATGTCCATGTATGCTGTTATAAGTCCATTAGCCTGATAACCGTATGCTACTACGCTTGTTACAACTACATCATAGTTTTGATAACAAAAAGAGTAATTAACTAGATCATTGTTTTTATTTGGGTATGCTGCAATTTTACTAGACAAAACAGGCTGGCCTTGGCTACTTTGTATTTCTATGAAAAGTCCATACTGCTCAACTTTTCTATGGTATTTATTAATTGTGATGTTCGTACAAGTTTTTGACGATTCTTTGTACTCATTTTTGAGAGAAAAACCAAATTCATTCGCATTGTCGTGTGTAATAAGAACTTGATGCGCTTTTATACTTGTTGCTGATACTTCAAAAGCAAGCAACATTATCAATACTAGAAATTTACTCATAAAGCCTCCTTGCGCTATAACGCCGCACTAAGCGGACTAAAATTGTTGGTTATAATGTGTAGCGAAGCGAAACCTAACCAACTGTTTTAGTTCCGTTTAAGTGCCTTGTTAGTTTTGCTAGAACACCGTATAAGCTAAGTTTGTATTTTTAATTTGGTTTGTGATAATACAATTATTAAGAAGCTCTACTTCAAAATTTTCTGCATAATCATGAATTATATCCAACATTACTGCCTTATCAGAATATGGGTGAACACCTAGTGTCCACATACTACGAAGGTCATCATGACTGCCTTTTACCTTTGATACTTTGCAAGTATCTTCCATCATTCCACGAATACAAGACTTAACATTTGAATTTTGTTTAATCTCTAATGCTATATATTGATCCAAAGCTGAATGCTTTTTACGAAATATAAAGTCAATTGCCATGAATTGTCGATGCCGAGCCTTTCGCTTATCAATCGAATACTGGTACTCTCTTTCCCAGTAACTTACATCAGCTTGTGCCTCAAGGAATATAGAAAACTCAACTTGAAGCCATATCTCCCAGCCAGTGATAGGCTTACGTTCAATCAACTCAAAACGGTTTTGTATGTGTTCTTGTTCAAAGAACTTCTTTAATAATAAAGCAACAAAATCAAAATCTCTTTTCAAAATTTAAACACCAATCTAAGACAGAAAACTAACGCCTCACTAAGAGGCAAAAAATAGTTGGTTAAAATTAGCGACGCAGGAGCAAAACCAACTGTTTTTTGTCCTGCTTGAGTGACTTGTTATATACCGATTTCTCAAAAAGGCTTTTCTATCCTTTTACGCAACATGTTTGGATCCCAAAACTGCTTATATTCATTATTAGTTTTCCCATCAAAATCACTCAAATATAAACTAGTCCAGTCGATAAAATACCCTAATGATATTGCAAATGCGCGCGCATCTAATATATTAAACAGGCTCAATTTGTCTTGGATATTTGTATAGATTTCCATACTTTTAGCGGTATCTATATCGTAATCCATAGAAAATACAGCACTTTCTGTATACCAGTTATAGTCTCTCACTTTTTCTACCGGAATCAAACCTGACGAAAACTGTTCAGCCAAATCCAACGCAACTCGAAATTCTTCATGTGGTAGAAGGTGCAAATAATGCTTGCAGCAATCAATAAAATACAACTGCAACTCGATTTTGAATTTTTGTTTTAGCTCATCAGTTAGCGCAGATAACATTTCAACCGCACTTTCCGAGTTACTCCATTGTTGATTATTCATAAGGTATATAACGCCCCATTAAGAGGCAAATAATTGTTGGCTAAAATAGGCGACGAAGGAGCAAATAGCCAACTGTTATTTGTCCTTTTGAATGGCTTGTTATATGCCTATTTAGAATTAAACAACATGATAATGCCTATTGTTACAGCAATAGAAATAACACCAGCAACAATACAAAGGCCATCATTATTTTGATTTGGTTTAGGATACTTACCAATAGTAATAATTTTTAAAATAACGTAGCCATACCCATAAACAAAAAACTCTATAAATGCATCAATAATGATCCACTTTAATAATCTAAAAAGCCCTCGACCTAAACCTTCTGCTACTTCTTCCATAGTTGATACAATCCTTTAGGCATATAACGCCCCATTAAGAGGCTTTTAATTGTTGGTTAAAATGTGAAGCGAAGCGGAACCTAACCAACTGTTAAAAGTCCTGCTTGAATGGCTTGTTAGTTGCCTTTATGCACATTATTAGCAAAATCCACCAGCTCTTGTACTAAGTTGTCACCAGCAACCAATGGTGAAACTAAATTATGAATATACTCTATTCTATCTTCAGTTGATAAAGGAAGCCAATTGCTAGAGTGTATGTTTGAAAGCCTATTTTTAAGATTATCTAGCCTTTCTAAATGGCTTTCAAGTTGACGCCACTGATTCCAGTTCAGAATTTCATTTTCATTAGACTTTTGGATGATAAGTGCAAAAACTTTGTCGCATAAACTTTTAGAAAATGGACTTCCTTGAATATCATAATCATTAGGTGAATTATTATATTTGGCTTCAAATAAAGCTCTATGCAGCGCTTTAAGCTCCCATTCACTTTCAAACTTTAACTCCATGTTATCCCTTGGCAACTAACGCCCCACTAAGAGGCAAATAATAGTTGGCTATAATAGAGAGCGAAGCGAACAAAGCCAACTGTTATTTGTCCTGCTTGAGTGGCTTGTTAGCAGTCTTTTA
>Ga0209292_1003204_pt1 | contig 18127 bp, 17 predicted proteins | sample GOMGulsemesocosm_2_FD_184634 | JGI IMG/M metagenome (GOLD analysis project Ga0209292, IMG submission 184634) | Methane-oxidizing microbial communities from mesocosms in the Gulf of Mexico - GOM9C Gulf of Mexico (SPAdes) (version 2) | ecosystem: Environmental > Aquatic > Marine > Cold seeps... | reverse complement strand
AGCATAAGAAGGTGAGACTGAGCGTAAGCTACCTTTTCCAGTGTGGAATGAAGGTTCCCAAACTCTATCCTTGTATCGACCTGTTTCCATAAATTCCACTACTACTTTCATAACGTACCTCTATATTGTTGGTCTTACGATGGCCTATTTCGACGCGAATATCGTCGTCGCTATGGTCACTCAGAGGGTTAGTCGTAAAAAGTGCCCCGTAAGTTCAAATATAACTCCCCTTATTTCAAATGAAACTAAGGGCTATTTTCTTATTCTTTTATTGCCTTGATTCGGATAATAAGTGCAGCGGTGATTATTTTATATTGATGACGGAAATAATTATGCTTTTGATTACAGCTAGCTAGCGTAGCTCGACTGACATAAGGGAAATTAGCAACTAAACTATTAGCAACTAGGCTATTAACAGATAGAGAATAAAATAACCTATACTCGATCACCATTTTAGCGTTCCTGAGACGTGTTAATGTGCAAGGCTTAAATTAATCAGTCTCGCTGTACGGCACATTCGGGAGGAGGAACCGTATGAGAGATAATTCTGCCATCGAAGCGTACCGTAAAGATCATGGATTGGAACAACTTACTTACCACACGGTTGAAGAGATTCAATCTGGTCATTTTGATTTAGATAGGGCGCAAGCTTTTCTCGCTTTTCAAGCGCGTATCAATAACGAATTACTCAATCACAAGGTGATCACGGCTAATCCCTATACCCAGTGGTTTTGCGATGCGTCACTCAATGATGCACAGATTAAACAGTTGATCGTGCAATTTTCGGTTTTTTCCAATCAATTCCTCGTCGCGCAGCTGGAGAAAATGCTTAATGCCGAAACCCTTGAAGAGATGCGCGCCTCGAAAGAAATATTAGCCAATGAAATTGGTGTTGTGTATAAAAATCCGAAGCGCAACCGTGCCGCAGAATTAACCCAGGATGAACGTGATTTTGGTGATATCGAAGGTAGTATTGATGGCGGTGCATTTCATTTTAAAGCCGCGCATTTTGAACTGTTAAGTCAATTAGCGGATTATTTTGGTATCGCCTTTAATCAAATTGGTCGACGTCAGTTTGGCTCTGCTAAGACTTTATTCTTTTGTGATGAGTTAGTACGACTTTATGGTTCGGCAAGTTATGCTACGTCAACGGCTGCTTCTTATGCGGTGGAGAATTGGGCGGCAGCAGGGTTTTGGGATGAACTGGTCGCTGGGTTTAATAATTATCGCCAAACGCGGGAGCTGAAAGGTTTACCGCTGACCTTTTTTACCTGGCATGCCAAACTCGAAGCTAATCACGCTAACCATACCCAGGAAGAACTCGAAGCTTATTATTTTAATAATGAGGTTGATGAAGAACATTTTATTGTCAGTGGTAATGAGATGCTTGATGGTGTGTATGCCTTTTGGCAAGGGCTTGATGAAGAAAGAAAACGTATTCATTAGAATTCTTAGTTTAGTGATTATTCTGCGCTGGGTTATTTGTCTGCGTCCGGTTGCTGTTCTGGCGCAGCGTCGAAAAAGGCGGGTAATTGAATACAGTGCTGATAGATACGGTTGATTGTTGGATAGGGGGTCATATCCAGCTTAAACCGCAGCGCGTTATAAACTTGGGGGATCAAATAGGCATCAGCTATAGTCAGTTGGTCGTCGTAACAATAGTGGGTACTGCCTTTTCTTGCTAGCTGCGCTTCAATGGCTGCAAACCCTTTTGCCAGCCAATGGTGATACCAGATCATTTTTTCGGTACCATCGCAGTCGAAAATGTCTTCGATATAATGTAATACTCGCAAATTATTCACTGGATGCATATCGCAGGCAATGATTTGCGTTAATGTACGCACATAAGCGCGCTGGGTTAAATTGATTGGCAATAATGCTGGTTGCGGGAAAGCTTCTTCTAAATATTCAATAATAGCGCCTGACTGAGTGATTATTTGCGTTTTAGACTCTGGATCTACAACATCAAAATTCGGCGCTGTAATATCAAGACTTGGCAGCAAGCCTTGTGGATTAACAGTTAGGTATTCTACCGAGTGCTGCTCTCCGCCATTACGCACTAAATGTATGGGCACAATGGTATAACTAATCTGCTTTAAGTTTAAGACGATCCTAACCCGGTAAGCGGCTGATGAGCGGAAATAGCTATAAAGTTTCATTTTGTATCTCCTTGTTATTTATCCTGTTGGTTTACGAGAATACTACTCTCTGTTCAATCGCGCCGAAAATGGATTGTCCCGTCTTATCAAGCATTTCAATTTTAACGCTGTCGCCATCCTGTAAAAAGGGCGTGGTGATCTCGCCTGTGGTTATTTTTTCCAGCATTCTTTTTTCTGCGATACAGGATGAGCCTACTGTGCGGTCACAATTAGACACCGTGCCTGAGCCGATAATCGTGCCCGCTGTTAGGGTGCGGGTTTTTGCTGCATGGGAAATTAAGCGCGGGAAATCAAATGTCATATCCGTGCCTGCGTCAGGGAAGCCAAATAATGTTTCATTGAGGTAAGTACATAAAGGTAAGTGTAACTTGCAACCATCCCAGGCATCGCCGAGTTCATCAGGGGTTACGGCAACGGGTGAGAAAGCGGTGGACGGTTTGCTGTGAAAAAAACCAAAGCCCTTAGCTAATTCACCCGGGATCAAATTACGCAGTGATACATCATTAACCAAGGTGATTAATAAAATAGAACGGCTGGCTTCTGATGTTTTTAATCCCATATTTACATCACCCGTGATCACCGCTACCTCAGCCTCAAAATCTAATCCCCAAGCAGGGTCTAACAAGGGAATATTGTCTTTCGGGCCTAAAAAACTATCGCCACCGCCTTGGTACATTAATGGATCAGACCAAAACGATATTGGCATTTCAGCGCCTCTGGCTTTACGCACTAACTCGACATGATTGACGTAAGCGCTACCGTCAGCCCATTGGTATGCTCTGGGTAATGGTGATTCCAGTTGGCAATTTGAAAACTGAATAATATCGTCTAATGCGCCGTTATTTAATCGTGCATAATGTGCTTGTAGCTGTGGCTCGACGACAGCCCAATGCTCTAGCGCCCATTGTAAATTAGCTGCTATGGATGAAACACATACCGCCGTTTGTAAGTCTTTACTCACGAGATATAAGCAGCCATCTCTAGAGCCATTTCGTAATGTTGCTAATTTCATCCCAACCTCTCGTCAATGTACTCGTTAAGTTTTGCATCTGTTATAAGCGTATTTTTATAAGAACGATTTTTATAACATCATTCTTTCCAGCTATCGACATAACCTTGCCATTCCACATCTTGCATAAGCGAGCCAATATTCAAACCATCGCGGGTATCTATCATCACTGCTACTTCATCTGTTTCTTTACGTTGTGATTTGCAACCTGTGCGATAGGCCTTGGGGTGAGGGCCATGCGTAAAACCACAAGGGTGGAAGGTCAACATACCGGGTTCAATATTGTCGCGGCTAAAGAATTCGCCTTGGTGATAAAAGATAACTTCATCAAAATCATCATTACTGTGATAAAAAGGCACTTTCAATGCACCTGGGTCGGTTTCCATTGGCCTGGGTACGAAAGTACACACCACAAATCGGCTGGTTACAAAAGTGGAGTGCGCCGATGGCGGCAGATGAAAACGGTGGCTCATTAACGGGCGAATATCTTGCCAATTGATCCTGACGACCGATACATCTCCATGCCAGCCCACCACATCAAGCGGGTTGAAAGGGTAGTCAATGACAGATAGTTTATTAAAGCGTTTAAAAACCACTTGCCACGGCTGTTCATCTTGTTGTTGCAGGTAGGCTGCGTCTATCTCTGGGGTATCCAATACTGCTTGATCAAATATCGCATGCTGGCCGACGATGGTTTTATCGGGTAAACCATAATAATCATTAGTGGCTTCGATCATCATTACTGTTATCGGTTTGGCTGGCTCTAGACGCCACAAACAAGATCGTGGAATTAATACATAATCGCCTTGTTTAATGCTTAAGTGGCCGTAATCACAAAATAGTTCGCCGTGGCCTTGATGGATAAATAGCAGATCATCCCCGTCAGCATTTCTGACTAGGGTTTGCATGTTGTCATTACATTGCCAGAAGCGGATCTGACAATGGGCATTATGTAATACCAGTGGCGCATCCCAAGGTGAGACCTGCGAGTAGGGCAGTTTTAATAAATTATATGCTCTTGGCCTATGATCACCTGACCAAGCACTCCAGCCTGTCGGTGGATGTTTATGGTGCAGGTGTGTTGCGGGTCCATAGAATCCTTCCCGACTGACTTCGCGCTCAAACACCCCTTGTTCAGGCAGGTCTGCATGCGCCTGCCGAGAATGGGTGCCTTTGCGTAGTGGAAAGCTGATCCTACGGTTCATAATATTTCCTCTTGGCCTCTGCGTTTATTTATCTTTCGTCGAGAGCACACCACGCGTGACCTGGTCTCTTTCAATGGATTCGAACAAGGCTTGAAAATTACCTTCGCCAAATCCTTCATCCCCTTTGCGTTGGATAATTTCGAAGAAAATAGGACCAATTAAGGTTTTAGTGAAAATTTGCAGTAATAGGACTAACTTGCCATTTTCTACATGACCATCAATCAGAATACGATTTTCTCTTAGTTGCTCAATTGCTTCATGATGACCGGGTAAGCGTTCTGTGATCATGTCGTAATAGGTGTCGGGTATATCCATAAACTCGATACCGCTGGCTCTTAACGTCGACACGGTTTGATAAATATTATCCGTGCCTAAGGCGATATGTTGGATCCCTTCGCCGTGGTATTGCTGTAAGAATTCTTCAATTTGCGATTTATCATCACTGCTTTCATTGATGGGAATACGTAGATTACCGCAAGGGCTAGTCATGGCGCGGCTGCGCAACCCAGTCATTGTGCCTTTAATATCAAAATAACGGATTTCTCGAAAGTTAAAGATGCGCTCATAAAATTCAGCCCATGGATCCATATGGCCGCAATGCACATTGTGAGTCAGGTGGTCGATATAAGTGAGCCCTGCAGATTTAGACAGGTCTTCAGTTTCACCGGTTAATTCAAATTGTTCCTGGTAAAGCCGTTTCCTGACATCATCATCGACTAAATACAACAAGCTTTCGCCAATGCCGTAAATCGCCGGTACACCGAACTCGAGAATTTTACGCTTGCACGGTTTGGCTTCACGGTTCAATGCGTGCTGATACGCTTTGTCGGCATCCTTTACTTTGAACCCCATGGCACAGGCGCAAGGACCATGTTGTTTAGAAAAGTCAGAGGCGAAACCACGACCTTCTGTACTGACTAAAAAATGGATATTACCTTGTTTGAACCAAGTTAACGGTCGTGTTTGATGCTGGGCATGAGGATGAAAACCCAACTGTTGGAAAAGCATGGCTAGTTGTTTTGGATCGGGAGACGAGAATTCGACAAATTCGAAGCCTTCGGTCCCCGCAGGATTACTAAACAGCTGTTTAGTATCATCATATGCGTGGTCCATTTTGACCTCCTTCGCAGACTATCGAGTTGCAAATAAGCCTGCAAATTTAAAAGGAACGTAGAGCTAGTATGGATGAGTTATTGTGGTTCTGCCTAATATAGGCCTCCAACTACATGAGCAGGCTGCGTCTGTTGCAATATCCTGGTTAATCGTAATGTTTCACTCGACGATATTTTTCGCTTTCCCTTCATAACCTTAGTTATACCTATAACCAAAGTTATAAGGTTTTGTAACAACATGATAACACTTGGGAAAAACTTAAGATTAGCATCAAGTCTTATTGTTTTATCATGAATTGAACCAATGTATTACAAAAGTTATACATTGTCTGGTGTGTTGGTTGTACTTGTGTTCTCTTTGTTATTCATGGTGTTAGGTTGTTTTACTGAGTTGGCATTAATGCTGCAAGTAACAACTTATTAATATCTTGATAACTCTCGTAGGGGAAGTACATGAACAATGACTTTAAACCAAACATTAAAACTCGGATAGAAAAAGATCTGCTCGGAGAGGCTTTCGTTCCTGCGGATGCTTTATATGGTATTCAAACGTATCGAGCAATTGAAAACTTTAAGTTGAGCGGTGTACCAATCAACCATTTTCCCGAAATGATAAGAGCATTAGCGACAGTAAAGCAAGCTTGCGCGCTGGCAAATAATCAACTAGGGCTATTATCATCAGAAAAGTTTAATGCGATAAAAACAGCCTGTGAACAGCTGCAACAGGGTCACCATCATGATTCTTTTCAGGTCGACATGATCCAAGGGGGCGCTGGTACCTCTACCAACATGAATGCCAATGAAGTGATCGCCAATCTCGCATTACAAGACTTGGGCCATTCATTGGCGGATTACCAGCATTTACATCCTAATGATGATGTAAACAAATCTCAATCGACCAATGATGTTTATCCTTCTGCCGTTCGTCTTGCCATTTTATTGAGTCACGGGGCATTAGTTGATGCCTTAAAGTCATTGCGTGATGCGATGGCTGTGAAAGCCGATGAATTCTCTGACGTCATCAAAATGGGCCGAACTCAGCTTCAAGATGCAGTGCCAATGTCGTTAGGTCAGGAATTCCAGTCATTTGCCACTACATTAAACGAAGATGTTGACCGTATTGCCCATTTATCAGAGCTATTAACTGAGGTAAATCTTGGCGGAACTGCAATTGGTACCGGCATCAATGCTCACCATAGCTTTGGCGAAATTGCGGTAAAGGCGCTAAGTGACTTGTCCGGTTTACCTATGGTATTAGCTGGGGATTTAATCGAAGCAAGCTCAGATATGGGGGCCTTTGTGCTGTTCTCCAGCATGCTAAAAAGGCTGGCGATAAAACTGTCTAAAATTGCCAACGATTTACGTCTATTAAGCATGGGGCCTCGTGCTGGTTTAGGGGAAATAAACTTGCCAGCGCAACAACCAGGAAGTTCAATTATGCCCGGTAAGATTAATCCGGTGATCCCGGAGGCTGTATCTCAGGTCGCCTACAAGATCATTGGCCATGACTTATCGGTCACCATGGCAGCTGAAGCTGGCCAGTTACAGTTAAACGCGATGGAGCCCTTAATCGCCTATAGCGTGCTCGATTCAATCGCATTGTTAACCCGTGCTATGCATATGTTTGAACATAAATGCATTACTGGCATTACAGCCAACGTCGAGCATTGTCGTGCTCAGGTTGATAACAGTATTGGCATCATCACTGCGGTAAATCCTTATATAGGTTATGAAAATGCCTCACGCATCGCAAAACTAGCGCTTAGCAGCGGGCGAGCTGTACTCGATATTGTGCGAGAAGAAGGACTCTTAAGTGAAGAAAAGCTCATTGCGATCACCAACCCTAAGAATCTGATAACCCCTGTATTTAGCTAGTTCTAATTAATATTTTATGTAAGTAAAAGGAAGGAAAACACATGAATAGCAAGACCTCAAAACAATCAGATGGATCTAAAGTGATGCCGTTATGGCTTAAAATATTGATTGGCATGATCGCGGGGATAGCCGTTGGCGCTATTTTCGGTCCCAGTGCCGAAGTCATTAAACCGATAGGAACACTGTTTATCAGTGCGATAAAAATGTTGATCGTACCATTGATATTCTGTTCACTTATCGTTGGTGTGACCTCGATGAAAGACACCGCTAAAATGGGCCGTGTCGGGCTGAAAGCTATTATTTTTTATCTTGGTACTACCGCTGTCGCTATTACTATTGGACTCGGTCTGGGCATATTCTTCGAACCTGGTTCTGGCCTGAATATGGTTGCATCAGTTGCTAATGAAGCGAAATCGGCACCGAGCTTGGTCGATACTCTCGTTGGACTTGTTCCTAAAAATCCGATTGGTGCGTTGGCCGCTGGTAACATTTTGCAAATCATTGTATTCGCACTGGGGTTAGGCGTTGCTTTAAACTTGGCTGGCGAAAAAGCACAACCGGTAATCAAAGTTTTTGAAGGTTTTGCTGAAGCTATGTACAAGCTGACTGAGCTGGTGATGAAGTTTGCACCTTATGGCGTTTTTGCACTAATGGCTTGGGTTTCAGGGAAATACGGTCTAGACGTTTTACTGCCACTTATTAAGGTTATCGGTTTAGTTTATTTTGGTAGTATTTTGCATGTTTTGTTCCTTGGCGGTGGTCTGGTTGGACTGTTAGGAAAATTAAGCCCGAACCGTTTCTACAAAGGTATTATTGAAGCGCAAATCATTGCCTTCACGACGACGAGCAGCTCTGGCACTTTACCTGCGAGTATTAAATGTGCGACGCAAAATCTTGGCGTATCTCGCAGCATTTCAAGCTTCGTATTACCGATGGGCGCAACGATTAACATGGATGGTACCGCGCTTTACCAAGGCGTCTTAGCGTTATTCATTGCTCAGGCTTTTGGCATTGACCTTTCAACAGCAGATTATTTAACCATTATTGCTACCGCAACACTTGCCTCTATTGGTACTGCTGGAGTACCGGGTGCGGGGCTTATCATGTTATCGCTGGTACTCACTACAGTCGGTTTACCGATGGAAGGTATTGCCATTGTTGCTGGTATCGATCGTATTCTCGACATGGCTCGTACTACCGTTAATGTAACTGGTGATCTGATGGTTACCCTGTTAATCGGAAAAAGTGAAGGTGAGCTTGACCTCGCTGTTTTTAATCGGGAAGAAACGACAAACACTGAACGCCAAAGTTCAGCGGTTTAGTGTCGATAATCTTAATCAACGTATTCCGACCAATAATACTGGCAGAGAACGTATTCAGATTAACCTCAATATGAAGTTTTAACTCCTACATTAATTTATTCAACTAAATAGCGGCTGATGATGACAATTCGGCCGCTATTTTATCCGTGAAGGTTTGCAGTATGAAAAAAAACAATCCAGGTTTTCCCTTATATATCCCCTATGCCGGACCATCATTATTGGAAACACCGTTACTGAATAAAGGCAGTGCCTTTAGCGAATGGGAAAGGTTTCATTTTAATCTTAACGGCTTATTGCCACCCTTGGTAGAAACAATCGAAGAGCAGGCGCAACGGGCTTATCAGCAATACACGAGTTTTCACGAACCACTCGACAAACATATCTATCTTAGGCGCATGCAAGATACCAATGAGACGCTTTATTATCATTTAATTGAGCAACATATCGATGAAATGATGCCGATTATTTACACCCCGACAGTGGGTGATGCTTGTGAGCAATTTTCAGATATTTACCGTTGTGCAAGAGGCTTATTTATTTCCTACGAGCAGCGTCATCAAATCGATGATATTTTACATAGTGCGAGCAAAAATAAAGTAAAAGTGATCGTCGTTACTGACGGTGAACGCATCCTTGGCCTTGGTGATCAGGGTATTGGTGGCATGGGTATCCCAATTGGTAAATTGTCTCTTTATACCGCTTGTGGCGGTATTAGCCCTGCCTATACGTTGCCGGTGACATTAGATGTCGGCACCAATAATCAATCACTACTCGATAATCCGATGTACATGGGCAGTCGTCATCCTCGCGTGAGTGATGCTGAATATTTTGAATTCGTTGAGTCTTTCATTCAAGCGGTGAAGCGTCGTTGGCCAAACGTATTGTTGCAATTTGAAGATTTTGCGCAGCCCAAAGCAATGCCTTTACTCGAGCGTTATCGCGACGAATTGTGCTGTTTTAATGATGATATTCAGGGCACTGCGGCTGTGACAGTCGGTTCATTATTGGCGGCTTGTCGTGCTAATGGCAGTAAACTTTCTGCACAAAGAGTTACATTTGTTGGTGCGGGCTCTGCTGGTTGTGGCATTGCCGAGCAAATCATTCTGCAAATGTGTACTGAGGGAATTAGTGAGCAGCAAGCGCGTAGTCAAGTGTATATGGTTGACCGTTTCGGATTACTTACCGATGGCATGCCTGAATTACGTGACTTCCAACAAAAACTGGTTCATTCAGTTGAAGCTCTGGCAGAGTGGCAAACTAAGGGGGATTACGCCACATTACTTGAAGTCATGGAAAATGCACAACCTACGGTTTTAATTGGTGTCTCTGGACAATCTGGTTTATTTACCGAGCAAGTGATTAAGACGATGCATCAAGGTTGTAAAAAACCAATTATCTTTCCACTCAGTAATCCATCAAAGTTGGTTGAAGCTACACCTGAACAAATAATCAATTGGACGCATGGGCAGGCCATTATCGCCACTGGTAGTCCGTTTGAGCCTGTTGAGTTCCAAGGTAACAGTTACATTATTCCTCAATGTAATAATAGTTATGTTTTTCCGGGGCTGGGTCTTGGGGTTATTGCCTGTGGCGCAGAGCGGGTAACGGATGAAATGCTGATGGCGACGAGTTTATGTTTAGCGAACGAGTCGCCGCTTGCTACCAACGGGGAAGGGAGTTTATTACCGCCGATCACTGCTATTTCTCAGTTAAGTAAGCGCATGGCATTTGATGTTGCAAAGGTAGCAATTGCACAAGGTTGGGCACTGAAACTAAGCGATGAACAACTCGCGGCAGCTATCGAAGACAATTTTTGGTTACCTCGATATCGTGACTACCGCAGGACCGCGCGCTAGATAAAACTATACTCACTATTATGGCATTGCTGCATATCACATCCAAACGTTGTGGCTTTGCCGTTATTTAATCGTGAGAGTTGTGTCTAAGCTATAAAATAGGCCGTTGGAATCTGATCTGTTCGGCGACTCAGAAACATTATACTTATTAAAACAATCAGGGTAGTGAATAGAAATTGAGAACTAATAATCACCACGAGTCATTCAATGTTATTCGTCGCATGTTAAAGGGCTTTTTGCTCTGTTGCATGGCTGTTTTTGCTGTCATGGCTGATGACACTACGATGACAAATAAGCGCATCATTATCGGCGGTGATTATTACTATCCTCCTTATGAATTTATTGATAAAGATGGCAAAAATAGCGGTTATAACGTCGAACTCAGTCAGGAAATTGCCGAAGTCATGGGCATTGATATTGAAATTAGGCTCGGGACATGGGGGGATATCCGTGAATCATTTGATAGCGGTGAAATTGATATTGTGCAGGGGATGGCAGCATCAAAACAACGAACGCATCTTTATGAATTTAGCCCCCATACCTTTGTTAATCAGTCTGTTTTTGCCCGTAATGACAGTCCGGTACTCGAGTCTTTAGCCGGCTTGAAAAATACTCAGGTTATCGTGCAACGCAACGGCTCCATGTATGACTTGTTAATAAATGTAGATAAGCGAATTGAGCTGATAGCTGTTGATACCCATGCCGATGCTCTGCGTTTATTGGCCTCGGGTAAACATGATTATGCCGTTGTTTCCAATCTACCAGGTTTATACCTTAGCAAAGAACTTGGTTTATCTAATATTAAACCTGTCTATAGCATCGAAGGGACAAACAAATATGGCTATGCGGTAAAAAAGGGTAATGAAGAGTTGCTCTCGCAATTTGCCCAAGGGCTGGCTATTTTGAAAAATACCGGACGTCAACAGGCCATTTATGAGAAATGGTTTGGCGCTTTGCAGCGCTCTCCCTGGACTCGGTTCGGCTTATTTGCCGCCGCTGTTGCTGTCATGTTGATCTTTGTCAGCACCGGGGTCGTTATCTGGAATAGAGCATTGCGCAAAAAGGTAGAAAGCAGAACTCAAGAGCTGAAGGATCAGCAATTACAATTGCTGCATGCCGATAAAATGGCTTCTTTGGGGGTGCTGGTCTCAGGTGTCGCCCATGAAATCAATAATCCATGCGGTATATTAACCCTCAACTTTCCTTTTGTTAGGGATGTATTTAAACAAATTGAAGAAATATTAGATGAGTATCAAGAAGAGCAAGGTGGCCTAATGTTGGCTGGGGTCGATTATGCTCGGCTGAAAACCATGTTTCCGGAAACCCTCGAAGATATGCATATTGCCAGTCGAAAAATTAGGGCTATTGTCGAAGATTTAAAACACTTTGCCAGTAAAGATAGCTCAGATCTCGAGCTTAACGAATTGCTTGATTTAAACAAATTAGTCGAAGTATCCATGCGTTTAGTTGCTAATCAGATCAAACAATCCACGGATAACTTTTCGGTGCATTACAGTGATAACCTTCCCCTTTTTAAAGGCTCGGGGCAGCGTATTGAGCAAGTAGTTATTAATTTGATCCTCAATGCCTGTCAGGCGTTGAATGATAAAGAACAACAAATTAGTATCAGTACCTTATATGACAGTACACTGCAGCATGTTGTTTTTATCATCACAGATCATGGCGTTGGTATAAAAGATGATGATTTAAGTAAACTAACCGACCCATTTTATACCAGCAAGCGCGAGCAGGGGGGGATGGGATTAGGCTTATCGGTTTCTGCTGGCATCGTTAGAGACCATCAGGGTTTACTTGATTTTAGCTCCACGGAAGGTAAAGGCACGACAGTGAAACTGTCTCTGCCATTGGAACATACAGAGGATGAATTATGAGCCCCAGCTTATACCCCACTTTTCAGGTCTTAATTTGTGATGACGATGTCAGCTTTTTACGCAGTATCAGTTTTGCGATTGAACGGTATTGCGGTGTAAATAATATTATTCAATGCGCTGACAGCAGAGACGTACTTGGACAACTCGCAGATGGCAATGTCAGGGTGGTGTTACTCGATTTAAATATGCCTCACCTTTCTGGGGGGGAACTGCTGCCACAAATCGTCGAGTTATACCCCCACATCTCGGTCATTATCATTAGTGGATTAAACCAGATCACCACTGCGGTGCAATGCATAAAGTCGGGGGCTTATGATTACCATGTCAAAACAGAAGAACCTGAACGGTTAGGTGGCAGCATCATGCGAGTGATTCGATTTCAGGAGTTAGGCTTAGAAAACGAAGCAATGCGTAGTTGTTTGCTAGACAATAAAAATACGTTACACCAAGCATTTACAAAGATTATCAGTGTAGATAATAAAATGCATTCTATCTTCCAGTATATTGAGTCAATATCCAAGAGCCAACAGCCGATATTAATCACTGGTGACAGCGGTGTCGGTAAAGAATTAATCGCGCGTGCAATCCATGAAACCAGTGGCTGTTTGGGAGAACTGGTGTGTGTCAATGTAGCTGGACTTGATGATAACTTGTTTGCTGATACTTTATTTGGTCATAAACGAGGTGCCTTTACTGGGGCTGATAAGGCTCGACAAGGTATGATTGAGCGTGCATCCGGTGGTACTTTGTTCCTCGATGAGATTGGTGATTTAAGCATGGCATCACAGGTGAAATTATTGCGTCTGTTGCAAGAAGGCGAATATTACCCGATTGGCAGTGACGTACCAAAAAGAATCAACGCCCGGGTTATCGCCGCTACTCATCAGGATCTAGATAAAAAGAAAGAGCAGAGTCAATTTCGTAATGATTTATACTACCGATTGAAAATACATCACGTCGATATACCAGCCTTGAAAGAGCGCAAAGAAGACATCCCTCTTTTGCTAGAGCACTTCCTTACTCAAGCGGCAAGTGAGTTTTCCAAACCGATGGCGACGATACCAGCGGAACTGCTGCTATTACTCGATAACTATGACTTCCCCGGTAATATAAGAGAATTACGGGCAATGGCCTATGATGCGATGAGTACACATCAGTCAGGGACTTTGTCGATGACGGCATTTAAAAAAGTTATCGGTACACAGCCTGAAATTAATGCATTATCTCACCTGTCGGAACCGCTATTCAGCGCATTTCCCACCTTGCCTACATTAAAGCAATCCACTGATTTCCTTGTCGATGAAGCGATGAAACGTGCTAAGGGTAATCAGTCATTAGCAGCGCGTTTGCTGGGGATCTCTCAACCCGCTTTAAGTAAGCGGTTAAAAAAATTATCGGCGGAAGAATAAATAATCTGCATCCGTTACTTTAAACTCCATCACGCATGCTGCTGTTTAAAGGGGGGGCTGGTACGTATTCGCGTCAGTGATTATGCTATCATATACATAAGAATGGTTAGATAGTGTTTTACGCATCTATTGGTATTCAAAAATATAAATATATAAAGGGACGTTAATAGTGAAAAAAATGGCTGCTCCACAGGATATGTACAACGGAGCTAAATTTAAAACCAATAAATTTGGTTATGTGAATATCGTCGAATATTATAATTGCCATACCGTTATTGTTGCGTTTGAAAACACGGGAAATATTCGCGCTATCAGTGCTGCAAAACTAAGAAGTGGTAATGTCCCCGATCGTGCTATTCCGCCTGAATCCATCATGGTTGGCGAACGTGTTAAATCGATCAAACATGGCTGGTTAACCATTACTAAAGTCGAGTCTGAAAATATTGTGCTGATGACAAATGCGCAAAATGAAGAAATTCGCATGTTATTACCTGCAGTACAAAAGATGAAAGACAAGTCAGCTGAAATTGAAAACCTAAAATCAGATACAAGTTCACCTACCTCATTGAAAGATTTAACAAAAAGAAACAAAAATGTTAATACTATGGTGAAAAAAATGCTGACTGATTATGGTAAATGAAACCTGTGAGCAAAACTAAATGTCTGATAAGTTACTGATATTCCACTGCTTATTGTCTGTCTTCCCCTTTTCGCCCTCCCTGGCATAAATATAATAAATCTTCAAAACGTTATTTTCTCCATTTTTAATGTTACAAATCACACTTTTATTATAAATGTTTACTTTAGAGATCTGCGTCGCAAGTTCACTGTGGTTTTGTGACGCAAATCTTATTTGGTTTTGCCTCATTCAGTTATGCTTCTTCCACAAACTTTAGAAAACGCAATTTTGCATCCGGGTTAATCCAAGTAGAGAGCAAATCATTATGAAAAAGATTTTAGTTGTATGCGGTAACGGTTTAGGTACGTCATTAATGATGGAAATGGCTGTTAAAGAAGTCGCAAAAAAATTAGGTTTTGACGCTGAAATTGATCATGAAGATTTATCTTCAGCGGCATCAAGTAATGCTGATATTTGGGTCGCGGCAACGGATGTAGCTACTCAGCTAGAAGAAGCGGGCAAAGAAAATATTATCAAATTGGTTAATATTTTCGATAAAGCGTCAATCGAAGCTCAACTAAAAACTTTCATGTAAGGTTAATATTATGGTGAATTTTTTTGAATTTATGCTCGGCTTATTAAAAGAGCCTGCGATCATGGTTGGTATGATTGCCTTTATTGGCCTTGTTGCACAAAAAGCAGATGTTTCGACTATTTTGAAAGGCACAATTAAAACTGTTATGGGTTTCTTAATCCTAGGTTTTGGTGCTGGTGCGTTGGTTGGCGCTTTAAATAACTTCTCTGTTGTGTTTACTGAAGCGTTTGGTGTGCAGGGTGTTATTCCCAATAACGAAGCAATTGTGGCATTAGCGCAGCAAGCATTTGGTTATGAGATGGCACTGATTATGTTCTTCGCATTCGTCGTTAACATTGTATTAGCGCGAGTTACGCCGTTGAAGTATATTTTCTTAACGGGTCACCATACTATGTTTATGTCGATGTTGGTGGCGGTAATTCTATCAACAGCGGGTATTACCGGTACTGCTCTTATTGCGATTGGTGCCACTACTGTTGGTTCGTTGATGGTGATCATGCCAGCAATTGGTCAGCGATATACTGAAAAAGTGATGGGCACAGACCAACTTGCGATTGGCCACTTTTCTACCCTATCTTATGTTGTATCGGGTTATATTGGAGGAAAATTTGGTGATACGTCTAAATCAACAGAAGATATCCAAATGCCAAAAAGCCTGATGTTTTTACGTGATACACCGGTTGCTGTAGCCACAACTATGGCGATATTTTTCTCACTTGCTTCTATTTTTGCCGGTGGTGAGTTTGTTGAAACAGTGTCTGGTGGTCAAAATTGGGTCGTATTTACCTTTATGCAATCGTTAACCTTTGCCGGTGGTGTATACATCGTATTGCAAGGTGTGAAAATGCTGATTGCAGAGATCGTGCCTGCATTTAAAGGTATTTCTGATACGTTAGTACCAGGCGCGAAGCCTGCACTTGATTGCCCTATGGTATTCCCTATGGCACCTAATGCGGTGTTAATTGGCTTTCTCTGTTCATTTGCTGCTGGTCTTCTGACTATGGGCATCCAAGGTGCACTTGGTTGGACCGTCATTGTTGCTGGTGTTGTACCTCACTTTTTCGTCGGTGGTGCAGCGGGTGTTTACGGTAACGCAACCGGTGGTTTACGTGGTGCAGTGTTAGGTTCTTTCGCTCAAGGTTTGTGTATTTCAGTCTTGCCAATGTTACTGCTACCTGTGCTTGGTGGCCTAGGTCTTGAAGCTACAACGTTTGCAGATTTTGACTTTGGTGTTGTTGGTCTGGTTCTTGGTTGGATGGTGTCATGAGTCTATTTGATTTAATTGGTAATGATGGCATTGTTATTACGACGGAAGAAAATCTAACAGTCGATGTCGCATTAGACTTAACTTGTTCTACCCTGTTGGCAAACGGTAAAATAGAAGCAAGTTATGTTGACGCGATTAAAGCAGCACATAAAGAGATTGGTCCGTATTATGTATTAGCACCTAAGATTGCCATGCCGCATGCGCGCCCTGAAGATGGCGTCAATGAAGCTGCATTACAACTTACTGTGTTTAAAAATGGTGTTGATTTGGGCTCAACAGATAATGGTGACGTGTACTTCTCGATCACGTTAGCTGCAATGGATTCAGACAGCCATATTAATACCATCATGAAACTTGCTGAGTTATTCCAAAACGATGATGATATTGAGACGATCATTGCAGCGGGAAACCACGCAGACATTATCAAGATACTCAAAAAATACTAAGTTGAAATGAGATAGTGAATGATAGGAGGCGATAACGAAAGTTATCGCCTTTTTTAATCTTTAAGAATTAATGCTTGTTACTCAATGTTTTGTAACTGCTCGCGCATTTGCTCGATTAATACTTTAAGCTCTACCGCAGACTTAGTGATGTCTGTACTAATCGATTTTGAACCTAGTGTATTTGATTCACGATTGAATTCTTGCATCATAAAATCAAGACGACGGCCACAAGCGCCACCTTTAGTTAAGATGCTACGCGTTTCAGTTACGTGGGCATTTAAACGGTCAATCTCTTCAGCTACATCTAATTTTTGTGCCATTAAGATCAGTTCTTGCTCTACGCGAGTCTCATCTAATTCGATTTTTGCGTCGCTAAATTTCTTTTGAATGCGTTCACGTTGCCACTCGATAATCTCAGGCATTTTTCCTTCAACGAAATCAGCTTGCTCAGTGATACCTGTTAAACGTTGCTCTAACATCGCTTGCAGTTTTTCACCTTCAGAAGCACGAGACTCTAAAAATTCACCCAGCGTTTCGTTGAAAAAGCTTAATAGGTCAGTTGATAACTCGCCCATGTCTTTTTCTGCTGCTTCCATAACGCCAGGCCAGCGTAGGATATCAACAGGATTTAGTTTGGCTTTACCGGCTTTTTTCGATACCCAGTTTGCGCTTTCAATGAGTTTTTCAGCTAACGCTTCGTTTAACTGTAATGCACCACTGTTGGCTGCACTGGCTTCAAAGCGCAGGTTACATTCAACTTTACCGCGTTGTAATTGTTTACGGAAACGTTCACGTAGTACTGCTTCTAAACCACGAAATTGTTCTGGTAATCGGATGTACGTTTCGAGGTAACGTTGGTTAACCGAACGGATCTCCCATACTGCTGTACCCCAATCGCCTTTAAACTCTTTACGGGCATATGCCGTCATACTATGAATCATGTTGAATCCGTTAATTAAAGTAAATTAAGCCAATTATACCCGCAGGTTATTACAACTTGCTATAGCGATAGTTTAGCTTAGCTCATATAATATTGGCCTATCATCATTGAAGAGTTAAAATAATGCGTCCAAGTCAAAGAACATTAGGTCAAGTTCGACCTGTAACAATTACCCGTAACTTCACCGCTCATGCAGAAGGTTCTGTATTAGTTGAATTCGGAGGTACGAAAGTATTGTGTACTGCGACTGTTGAAAATAATGTGCCACGATTTTTAAAAGGTAAAGGCCAAGGTTGGGTAACGGCTGAATACGGCATGCTACCGCGCTCTACGCACAAACGTATGCATCGTGAAGCGGCGCGTGGTGGACAAACTGGACGCACTATGGAAATTCAACGTCTGATCGCGCGTTCACTACGTG
>Ga0209292_1003201_pt1 | contig 18136 bp, 16 predicted proteins | sample GOMGulsemesocosm_2_FD_184634 | JGI IMG/M metagenome (GOLD analysis project Ga0209292, IMG submission 184634) | Methane-oxidizing microbial communities from mesocosms in the Gulf of Mexico - GOM9C Gulf of Mexico (SPAdes) (version 2) | ecosystem: Environmental > Aquatic > Marine > Cold seeps... | reverse complement strand
GCGCGGCCATTGGGATGGCACCGCGAACATCATCAAGAACGGGCGCGACTGGATCATCGACCAGATGAAAGCCTCTGGCCTGCGTGGCCGGGGTGGGGCGGGTTTCCCGACCGGTCTGAAATGGTCCTTCATGCCGAAAGAAACTGATGGTCGCCCGGCCTATCTGGTTATCAATGCTGATGAATCAGAGCCGGGCACCTGTAAAGACCGCGAGATCATGCGCCATGATCCGCATACGTTGATTGAGGGTGCTTTGCTGGCCTCTTTCGCGATTGGGGCGAATAACGCTTACATCTACATTCGCGGCGAATTCATTCGTGAAAAAGAAGCACTTCAGGCCGCGATTGACGAATGTTACGCGGACGGTCTGCTGGGCAAAAACGCCTGTAAATCCGGCTGGGATTTTGACCTCTATCTACACCATGGCGCAGGGGCTTATATTTGTGGTGAGGAAACCGCGCTGCTGGAAAGCCTTGAGGGCAAAAAAGGCATGCCGCGCATGAAGCCGCCATTCCCTGCGGGCGCTGGTTTGTATGGTTGCCCGACCACAGTGAATAATGTGGAATCCATCGCGGTTGCGCCGACAATCCTGCGTCGCGGACCTGAATGGTTTAGCTCCTTTGGGCGTCCCAACAATGTTGGGACCAAACTGTTCGCGATCTCTGGCCATGTGAACACGCCCTGTGTGTTTGAGGATGCTATGTCCTTGCCCATGCGCGAGCTGATTGAAAAACACGGCGGCGGCATTCGCGGCGGTTGGGACAATCTGAAGGCGATTATTCCAGGTGGCGCGTCTTGCCCAATCTTGCCGAAAGACATGTGCGAAGATGCGATCATGGATTTCGACTGGATGCGCGAAAATAAATCGTCCATGGGCACGGCCTGTATGATCGTCATGGATCAGAACACCGACGTGATCAAAGCGATTTGGCGTCTGAGCAAGTTCTTTAAACACGAAAGCTGTGGCCAATGTACGCCATGTCGTGAAGGCACGGGCTGGATGGCGCGTGTGATGGATCGTCTGGTGCGCGGCGAAGCTGAAGTCGAAGAAATCGACATGCTGTTTGATGTGAGTAAACAGGTCGAAGGCCATACCATTTGTGCGCTTGGCGATGCGGCGGCTTGGCCAATTCAAGGCCTGATCCGTCACTTCCGCGAAGAAATTGAAGACCGTATTAAAGCAAACAAAACCGGGCGCATGGGCGCGATGGCGGCGGAGTAATTTGGCCTAATAACCGCGCAGTTTGCGCATGATTTGACACCAGCCAAAAGGCTGCATTTTGAGGGGACAAGAACATGGAAATATTTATTAATTATTCACACGCATTGGCTGCACTGGCAGGCTTTGCGTTGATTGTAATGATCCTGTCCCCTCTCAGCGCTATTCCCAAAGAAAAAGCAAATATCGCACCGGGAAGCACGCCCAGTGGCGATTATGATAGTCAGGCTTATCGCCTGAACCGGGCCTATTTGAATGGCACAGAAACCCTATCTGCTTTTGTCACGGTAACGCTTGTGGCGATGATCGCCGGGGCCAACCCGACTTGGGTGAATTGGCTGGCCTCCCTGGTTCTGATGAGCCGGGTTTTGCATGTGTTTGTACATATTCAAGGTATCGGTCGCCCACATCGCGGACCACGCACGTTCCTGTATGTGTTTGGCTGGGCCTGCATGATAGCGCTTGGTGTTATTGGTGTTGCTGCTGCTCTTTCAGGGGCGACTGCTTAATGAGCTTTAACCCTCATATTGGGACCACGGGGCATGCCTCGTATCGGCGTGATCACGCCGTCACGTCCTGTTGTCGGGGTTTCGTTATTGAATATCAGTTGGGCCAAGCCCCAGCTCCTTTCTATCAAAAGGAGACATCACATGTCTGATATCAAAATGCTTTTCGCTGCATCGGCTTTGTCTATGTTGACTGTGGTTCCGGCTTTCGCAGCCTCGCCTGAATTGGTGCCGTTGGCTGAAAATGACGCGGTAAACAATCGTTTGGTCACGGCAGGGATCGTGCGACGTATTCACAAGCAATGCCCGCGGATCAGTTTCCGCAAGTTTCGCAGCTTTATGTATCTGCGTGGCATTTATAATCTCGCGCAGCAGCAAGGCTACAGCGCGGACGTAATCGAAGCCTATATCGACGATGAAGAACAGGAAGCTCGCCTTTATGTTCACGTAGATAATTGGCTTGCTCAACGCGGTGCTCTTGAGGGCAACGCCGAAAGTTACTGTGCCATTGGTGATGCGGAAATGACCGCTGACAGCCAAATCGGCAATTTTCTAAGGACGGACTAGGACATGACGGACCTACGCAAGATCATCATCGACGAGAAAGAGGTCGAGGTCGACCCGGCCATGACCCTGATTCAGGCGTGCGAACAGGCGGGCGTGGAAGTACCACGTTTCTGTTACCACGAACGTCTGTCGATTGCCGGTAACTGCCGGATGTGCCTTGTTGAAGTTGTAGGTGGCCCGCCGAAACCGGCGGCCTCTTGTGCGATGCAGGTTCGCGATCTGCGCCCTGGTCCTGAAGGCCAACCGCCAGTCGTGAAAACCAATTCACCTATGGTGAAAAAGGCCCGTGAAGGCGTGATGGAATTCATGCTGATCAATCACCCGCTGGATTGCCCAATTTGCGACCAAGGCGGCGAGTGTGATTTGCAGGATCAGGCTATGGCTTACGGCCTGTCGACCACGCGCCACACAGAACCTAAGCGCGCTGTGGATGATCTTGATCTGGGACCGCTGGTTTCGACCGCAATGACCCGCTGTATTTCCTGCACCCGCTGTGTGCGTTTCACATCTGAAATCGCCGGTATCACCCAGATGGGCCAAACCGGCCGTGGTGAAGATGCAGAAATCACTAGCTATTTAAATGAAACACTCGACAGCAACTTGCAGGGTAACATCATTGACCTCTGTCCAGTTGGCGCGCTGACATCAAAACCTTATGCGTTTACGGCCCGCCCTTGGGAATTGCGTAAGACTGAAACCATCGATGTGATGGATTCCCTCGGTGCAAATATCCGTGTGGATACGAAGGGTCGCGAAGTGATGCGTATCCTACCGCGCAACCATGATGGCGTGAACGAGGAATGGATTTCCGATAAAACGCGCTTCGTTTGGGATGGCCTGCGTCGCCAACGTCTGGACACGCCCTATGTGCGTGAAGGCGGCAAACTGCGCAAAGCCACTTGGGGCGAAGCGCTTGGCAAAGCTGCTGAAGCCATGAAGGGCAAGAAAGTTGCCGGGATCATCGGGGATCTTGTTTCAACCGATGCGGCCTTCTCTCTGAAGCAGCTGGTTGAAGGTCTGGGCGGCAAGGTTGAATGTCGTACTGATAGTGCGAAGCTGCCAGAAGGCAATCGTTCTGCTTATGTTGGCACAGTTGCGATTGAAGACATTGATACGGCCGGCGCGATCATGTTGATCGGCACCAACCCAAGCGTTGAAAGCCCTGTTCTGAACGCACGGATCCGCAAAGCTTGGCTTGCCGGTGCGAAGATCGGTGTTGTTGGTGCGAAGATTGACCTGTCCTATGAGTATTTCCACCTTGGCGATGATCGCGAAGCGCTGGCAAAACTGAACGAGGGTGATCACGCGGATGCGCTGAACAAAGACACTGTTGTCATCATCGGCCAAGGCGCATTGCGCGAAGCGGATGGCGAAGCGGTTCTGTCTCAGGCGATGAAATTCGCGGAAGCGACCGAAAGCAAACTGATGGTGCTGCACACAGCGGCTGGCCGTGTTGGCGCAATGGATGTTGCGGCGGTGACTGAGGGTGGCCTTGAAGCTGCTCTTGATGGTGCCGAAGTGATCTACAACCTTGGTTCTGATGAAGTTGAGATCAGCAAAGGTGCCTTTGTGATCTACCAAGGCAGCCATGGTGATCGCGGTGCGCACCGCGCAGATGTGATCCTGCCGGGCGCTGCTTATACGGAAGAAAGCGGTGTGTTTGTGAACACTGAGGGGCGCCCTCAGCTTGCGCAACGAGCGGCCTTTGCTCCGGGAGACGCGAAAGAAAACTGGGCGATTTTGCGGGCTTTGTCTGCGGAACTTGAGGCGACACAGCCTTGGGATAGCTTGGGTGGTTTGCGGACAGCGATGATCGCAGCCGTGCCACATCTTGGTGCGATGGATGAGGTTCCAACAAACGAATGGAACCGGATTCCTCTGCGCAAAATGGGCAAGGCAACATTTGTGAATGCGGTTACAGATTTCTATCTGACTAATCCGATTGCACGTTCCAGCCAGTTGATGGCGGAATTGTCAGCCAATGCTAAGGCGCGGCGCGAAACCGCGATGGCGGCCGAATAATGATGGCTGTGCGGCATATCACAGGGGCGAAAGCCTTGATGCATCTGGTGCTTTTTGCATCGGATGCAGTGCGTGTCGCAGCAGATCTGTACTTAGATTTGGTACGGGGACGTAATAGCGTGAAAAACACACAAGACCACCAAGGTGGGTTTGTGTGTTATATGCGCAGAAATATTAAAATTGAGGCTGGCGTTTGGCGGGGAGATGCTGTTTACAGCACTCCAACGGCGCTGCCGTGTGGGAGTGGTTTAATCAACGGAAACGTTGTGCGGACAGCCCGTGCGGAAACTGACATACCGACGGTATAAGAGGCAACAGATGGTCGAATTCTTCACCACTACAAACTTGGGCATTACGCTGCTGATCATTGGTCAGTGTCTGCTGGTGCTTGTTCCTATTCTGGTGGCTCTGGCCTTCCTGATGTACGCTGACCGTAAGGTCTGGGCGGCTGTGCAAATGCGCAAAGGCCCTAACATTGTTGGCGTTTTTGGGTTGCTACAGAGTTTTGCAGACTTCTTGAAATATATCGTCAAGGAAGTCGTTGTACCGGCGGGCGCTGACAAAGCGGTCTTCTTCCTAGCGCCGATGACAACTTTCGTTTTGGCAGTGATTGCTTGGGCGGTTATTCCGTTTAACCCTGGTTGGGTTCTTGCGGATATCAACGTCGCAGTTCTGTATATCTTCGCGGTTTCATCGCTTGAAGTTTACGGCGTGATCATGGGGGGCTGGGCGTCAAACTCTAAGTACCCATTCCTTGGTTCCCTTCGCTCTGCTGCGCAGATGATTTCTTATGAAGTTTCCCTCGGCCTAATCATCATCGGTGTGATCATCTCGTCCGGTTCCCTAAACTTTACCGGCATCGTCGCCGCGCAGGATGGTGCTTATGGCATCTTCTCATGGTTCTGGCTGCCGCATTTCCCGATGGTCTTCCTGTTCTTTATCTCGGCGCTTGCCGAAACCAACCGTCCACCGTTTGACCTTCCCGAAGCGGAATCCGAACTGGTTGCGGGGTATCAGGTTGAATATTCATCCACGCCCTTCCTGCTGTTTATGATCGGCGAGCTGATGGCGGTTGTGTTGATGTGTGCCTTGACCTCGCTGTTGTTCTTTGGCGGCTGGTTGTCACCAATTCCAGGCCTGCCAGACAGCATCCTGTGGCTTATCATCAAAATCTTGTTCTTCTTCTTCATCTTCGCGATGGTGAAGGCGATTACCCCACGCTACCGCTATGACCAGCTGATGCGCATTGGCTGGAAAGTCTTCCTGCCTCTGTCACTGGGCTGGGTTGTTCTGGTCGCGTTCTTTGCACAATACGGAGCCTTTGGCGGTGCTTACGCACGCTGGGCAGTGGGAGGCTAAACGATGTCTATGGATTATACACGCGCGGCGAAATATTTCCTGCTGATGGACTTTGTAAAAGGCTTTCAGTTGGGTCTGAAATATTTCTTCGCCCCCAAGGCAACCCTGAACTACCCGCAGGAAAAGGGGCCTTTGTCCCCACGTTTCCGTGGTGAACACGCGCTGCGCCGTTATCCAAATGGCGAAGAACGTTGCATTGCCTGTAAACTGTGCGAAGCGGTTTGCCCGGCACAGGCGATCACCATTGACGCGGAACCCCGTGACGATGGTTCACGCCGCACAACACGCTATGACCTTGATATGACGAAATGTATCTACTGTGGTTTCTGTCAAGAAGCCTGCCCAGTGGATGCGATCGTTGAAGGGCCAAACTTCGAGTTCTCAACCGAGACCCGCGAAGAACTGTTCTATGACAAAGAGAAATTGCTCGATAACGGCGCCCGCTGGGAAGCTGAAATCGCACGCAACCTAGAAATGGATGCACCGTACCGATGAGCACTCCAACAAACCCTTTCGCCGCCATGATGGAACAAGCCCAAGCGCAGATGGAGGAAATGGCGAAAGCTGTGAACCCAGCGCTTGAGACATTTTCTGCGGAAGGGTTCGAAAAACTGATCCCGACCATGCCGAAAGATTGGATGGAAGGAATGTTTGGGAAAGGCGCGTCGTCAGATGGGCTGGATGCAAAGACTAAACTTTTGCTAACGCTGGCCGGGCTGACCTGCCAAGGCGTCCAAGCAGAAATGCCATTTCGGATGGCTGTACGACATGCGCATGTTGCTGGTGCGACTGTGCAAGAAATTTCAGAGACCATCGCAATGATGGGTATGTTTGCAGGTTTGCCCGCCTCTGCGCGCGCAGCGAAACTTGCACAAGACGCGCTGGCTGACAGCACGAAAAAGGAGACAGGCGAATGACAGTCGCTGATTTCGCATTTTATCTTTTTGCCATCACAAGCGTGATTGCGGGCCTCCTTATGGTGATCAGCCGTAATCCCGTGCATTCGGTCTTGTGGTTGATCTTGGCCTTCCTGTCTTCAGCGGGCCTGTTTGTGCTGCTGGGCGCGGAATTCATCGCGATGCTTTTGGTTATCGTCTATGTGGGCGCGGTCGCGGTTCTGTTCCTGTTTGTTGTGATGATGCTGGATGTGGATTTTGCTGAACTCAAAAGCGGCATGGCGAAGTATATGCCAGTCGCGCTTTTGATCGGTGTGGTGATCCTGATGGAACTGGCCATGGTTTTCGGCAGCTGGGAAACAGCCGCAGAATCCGAAAGCCTGCGTCAGGCGGTCACTCCTGCAGTTGACGAGATGCACAATACCGTCGCGCTGGGTCAGTTGATTTATGATGATTACATCTACCTGTTCCAGGCCTCTGGTCTGATCCTGCTGGTCGCTATGATCGGCGCGATTGTTTTGACATTACGTCACCGCACGAATGTCAAACGTCAGAACGTGGTTGCACAGATGCACCGCGATCCGGCTGAGGCGATGGAATTGATCGACGTGAAACCGGGGCAGGGGCTCTGAGATGAACGCTTGGCTGATCATCGGGATTGCGATGATCGCTTTTGGAATATCGCTTCGGGTCATGATGGCCCGGAGTGGCAAGAATAAAAAGAACGAAGAGAAGAAGGACTAAGGGACAAATGGTCGGACTTGAACATTACCTGGGCGTAGCGGCGGCTTTGTTCGTCATTGGCATCTTCGGGCTTTTCCTGAACCGCAAGAATGTGATCATTCTGCTGATGTCGATTGAATTGATGTTGCTGGCGGTGAACATAAATCTAGTGGCGTTCTCCAGCTTTAGCGGCGATCTCGTCGGGCAGGTGTTTACGCTTTTCGTGCTGACAGTGGCCGCAGCGGAGGCCGCGATTGGCCTTGCGATCCTTGTTTGCTTCTTCCGCAACCGTGGCACTATCGCGGTTGAAGACGTCAATGTAATGAAAGGGTAAGGGGACATGGAAAAAATTATCCTCTTTGCCCCGCTTGTGGGCGCGCTGATTGGCGGCTTTGGCTGGCGGATTATCGGTGAAAAGGGCGCGCAATACGTCACAACAGGTTTGTTGTTTCTGGCAGCGCTTTTGTCTTGGGTCGTGTTCCTAGGCTTTGATGGCGAAACCCGCCTGATCGAGATCGCGACTTGGATCCAATCCGGTACATTGGACACATCTTGGTCGATCCGTCTGGATCGGTTGACCGCAATCATGCTGATTGTTGTGACAACGGTATCGAGCCTCGTGCATCTCTATTCTTGGGGCTACATGGCCCATGATGTGAACTTTGACGAAGCAAAGGGCGAGAATTATCGCGCTCGTTTCTTCGCATACCTAAGCTTCTTCACCTTTACCATGTTGATGCTGGTGACTTCTGACAACTTGGTTCAGATGTTCTTTGGCTGGGAAGGTGTGGGCGTTGCGTCTTACCTATTGATCGGCTTCTACTATAAGAAGCCCTCAGCAAATGCTGCGGCAATAAAAGCTTTTGTTGTAAACCGCGTGGGTGACTTTGGCTTTGGGCTTGGCATCTTCGGCCTGTTTTACATGACGGGTAGCATCAACCTTGATGATATCTTCTTGGCGGCACCAGAACTGGCGCACCAGAACATCAGCTTCCTTTGGACTGAATGGAACGCGGCGAACTTGTTGGCGTTCCTGTTGTTTGTCGGTGCGATGGGTAAGTCAGCACAGCTGTTCCTGCACACATGGTTGCCGGACGCGATGGAAGGCCCGACCCCAGTGTCAGCCCTGATCCACGCCGCGACCATGGTGACTGCTGGTGTTTTCTTGGTCTGCCGCATGTCGCCGCTGATGGAATTTGCACCTCAAGCCACCACTATCATCGTCTATGTCGGCGCAACCACTGCGTTCTTTGCGGCAACTGTTGGTCTCGTGCAGACCGACATCAAGCGCGTCATCGCATATTCCACCTGTTCGCAGCTGGGCTATATGTTTGTGGCTGCTGGTGTTGGCGTTTACTCTGCAGCGATGTTCCACCTGCTTACCCACGCTTTCTTCAAAGCGATGTTGTTCCTCGGGGCCGGGTCTGTGATCCATGCGATGCATCATGAACAAGATATGCGTAACTATGGTAATTTGCGTAAGAAAATCCCGTTCACTTTCTGGTCCATGATGATTGGCACGCTGGCGATCACCGGTGTTGGTATCCCACTGACGACCCTTGGTTTTGCAGGCTTCCTGTCTAAAGATGCGATTATTGAAAGCGCTTGGGGCGCGCATACTGCCGCGGGTGGTTATGCCTTCTGGATGCTGGTGTTTGCCGCGTTTATGACGTCTTTCTATTCTTGGCGTCTGATGTTCATGACATTCTTCGGCAAGGCGCGCGGCGATGCACATACGCATGACCACGCGCATGAAAGCCCACTGACCATGCTGGTGCCGCTAGGTGTTCTGGCGGTTGGTGCGGTGTTTGCCGGTATGCTTTGGCTGTCACCATTCTTTGGTGACCACGATGCGGTGAACAAATTCTATGGTGTGCCTTCACATGAAGTTGCTGCCGTTGAGGGTGGTCACGGTGAAGAAGCTGCGACTGATAGCCATGGCGAGGTTGTCGTGGCTGATACGCACGGCGAAACTGCGGATGCTGGCCATGGCGAAGCGGCGGCTGAAGAACATGCAGCCGGTTGGACGCTTGGTTCGGGTGCAGTTTATACCCACCCAGACAATCACGTGATGGATGCGGCGCACCATTCCCCGAAATGGGTTAAGGTTTCACCGTTTATTGCGATGCTTGCGGGTCTGTTGCTGGCGCTGTGGATGTATATCTGGAACCCAACCCTGCCGGGTCGTTTGGCAAAAGCACAGCCGCATGCGTACCAGTTCCTACTGAACAAATGGTACTTTGACGAGATCTTTGATTTCCTCTTTGTGAAACCTGCACAGGCGCTGGGTCGCATCCTTTGGAAGCGTGGCGACCAAAACATAATTGATGGTGCGCTGAATGGCGTTGCCATGGGGATTATCCCATTCTTCACACGGCTCGCGGGTCGCGCGCAGTCCGGATTTATCTTTACCTATGCCTTTTGGATGGTGATCGGCGTTGTGGTGCTGATGACTTGGCTTACGATCAGCGGAGGGGCTGAATAATATGGAAAACCTTCTTTCCATCGTCACATTTATTCCGTTACTTGCAGCATTGATCCTCGCAGTATTTCTGCGTGGTGACGATGCCGCAGCACAGAAAAATGCTAAGGTGCTGGCGTTGATTGCAACATCGGCGACCTTCCTTCTGTCGATCTTTATCCTGACCGGATTTGACGCGTCCAACACGGGCTTTCAGTTCGTTGAGGAACGTGAATGGATCCTGGGCCTGAAATATAAGATGGGCATTGACGGGATTTCGATCCTGTTTGTGATGCTGACAACATTCTTGATGCCGGTTGTGATCCTGTCCTGTTGGACAGTCACAGATCGCGTCAAAGATTACATGATCGCCTTCCTGCTGCTGGAAACACTAATGCTTGGTGTGTTCATGGCGCTGGACTTGGTTCTGTTCTATGTCTTCTTTGAAGCGGGCCTGATCCCAATGTTCCTGATTATCGGGATCTGGGGCGGAGCGAACCGTATTTATGCAGCGTTCAAATTCTTCCTCTATACCTTCATCGGCTCTGTGCTGATGTTGGTTGCGATGATTGCGATGTTCTTGGATGCGGGCACCACAGACATTCCAACGCTTCTGACACATACCTTTGATACCGGCAGCTTTAGCCTTCTTGGCATGCAAGTTGTTGGCGGTATGCAGACCCTGATGTTCTTGGCCTTCTTCGCAAGCTTCGCGGTGAAAATGCCAATGTGGCCTGTTCACACATGGCTTCCTGACGCACACGTTCAAGCGCCAACTGCGGGTTCTGTTATTCTGGCGGCGGTTCTGTTGAAAATGGGTGGCTATGGTTTCCTACGTTTCTCACTGCCGATGTTCCCGGTTGCATCTGACCTGTTGGCACCAATGGTGTTCTGGTTGTCCGCGATCGCGATTGTCTATACCTCGCTTGTGGCGCTGGTGCAGGAAGATATGAAAAAACTGATCGCCTATTCATCCGTGGCCCACATGGGTTACGTCACGATGGGGATCTTTACGGCGAACCAACAAGGTATTGATGGTGCGATCTTCCAGATGCTCAGCCACGGTTTCATCTCTGGTGCGCTCTTCCTTTGTGTGGGCGTGATCTATGATCGTATGCACACCCGTGAGATCGATGCCTATGGTGGTCTGGTGAACCGGATGCCAGCTTACGCGCTGATCTTCATGTTCTTCACCATGGCGAACGTTGGCCTGCCCGGCACATCTGGCTTTGTCGGCGAATTCTTGGTGCTAGTGGGAATCTTCCAGGTCAACACATGGATCGCAATGTTTGCGACATCCGGTGTGATCTTATCGGCGGCTTATGCACTGTATCTCTATCGCCGCGTGGTGATGGGAGAGCTGATCAAAGAGGCGTTGGCAACCATTTCTGATGTGACACCGCGTGAGAAGCTGATCTTTGCACCGCTTATCTTCATGACCATCCTTCTGGGTGTTGCGCCATGGTTGGTGACCGATATCATCGGCCCATCTGTCGAAGCACTTGTTCACAACTATCACGAAGCCGTCCCTGCCGTCATGGCAGAGGTCGCGGCTCCGGCATCGCATTAAGGGGCCTGTGCTATGATTTCTCAGGATATTTCAGTAGTATTGCCGGAAATCGTGCTGGCAGTATACGCGATGGCAGCGCTGCTTTTCGCGGTTTACACCAGCAAGGATAAGCTTGCGGGCGCGATCCTTTGGGCAACGGCGGCAATGTTCACCGTTGTGGGCCTTTGGATCGCATTTTCCGGGCCGGGCACACAGACTGCGTTTAACGGTGCTTTCAATGATGATGCTTTTGCACGGTTTGCCAAAGTTGTGATCCTGCTATCTGCGGCTGCGGTTTTGGTCATGGGCCAAGATTACATGCAGAAGCGTGACCTACTGCGCTTTGAGTACCCAATCCTGCTGACCCTTGCTGTGGTTGGTATGATGATGATGGTGTCTGCGGGCGACCTTATGGCGCTGTACATGGGGCTCGAGCTGCAATCACTTGCGCTTTATGTTGTGGCGTCATTGCACCGTGACTCTGTGCGCTCCACCGAAGCGGGCCTCAAGTATTTCGTACTTGGCGCGCTGTCATCTGGTCTGCTGCTTTATGGTGCGTCCCTGACCTATGGTTTCGCGGGCACAACCTTGTTCTCGGGCATTCTGTCCACTATGCATGATGGCCACGCCAGCCTTGGTCTACTGTTTGGTCTGGTGTTTATCGTTTCTGGCCTTGCGTTCAAAGTATCTGCCGCGCCGTTCCACATGTGGACGCCTGACGTTTACGAGGGGTCGCCGACACCAGTAACGGCCTTCTTTGCAACCGCTCCCAAAGTTGCTGCCATGGGCCTGTTCGCCCGTGTGGTGCATGACGCTTTCGGCGGTGCATCCGCTGATTGGAGCCAGATTATCGCGTTGCTGTCAGTCGTCTCTATGTTCCTCGGTGCAATTGCGGCGATCGGTCAGACCAATATCAAACGTCTGATGGCTTACTCCTCTATCGCGCACATGGGCTTTGCCATGATGGGCTTGGCGGCTGGTACAGCGTTTGGTGTACAGGCGATGCTGGTTTACCTCGCGATCTATGTGACTATGAATATTGGTACCTTTGCCTTCATTCTGTCGCTGGAAAAAGATGGCAAAGCTGTTACAGATATTTCGGCGCTGAACCAATATGCCAAAGTTGAACCTTTGCGCGCCTTGGCCATGCTGGTGCTGCTGTTCAGCCTTGCGGGTGTTCCGCCAATGTTGGGCTTCTTCGGTAAATTCTACGTGTTGCAAGCTGCGGTGACCGCGGGCATGTCATGGCTGGCTGTTGCCGGTGTAATCGCTTCCGTGATTGGTGCGTTCTACTATTTGCGCATCGTGTACTTCATGTACTTTGGTGACGAGAGCGACGCGTTGGACAAACCAACGTCGCCGGTACTTTGGACGGGGCTGATGGTTTCTGCCGTCATCATGCTGGTTGGTATCGTGAACCTCTTTGGGGTGGAGCCAATCGCAGCAGCAGCGGCGCAAGCCCTTGTCAACTAAATGGCCTGATGGGGTGGGCCGCGTGGTCCTCCCCTCAGTCGACAGTACAAATGCTGAAGCGATCCGTCTGGCCCCGACACTTGCGGGGCCGACATGGATTCTAGGCCTGGAGCAAACCAAAGGTCGGGCCCGTCGTGGCCGTGGCTGGGTTGATCCAAAAGGCAATTTTTCTGCAACTCTCGCGCTGCGCCCGGATGGCAAGCCCGGCGACGTTGCGTTGTATAGCTTCGTCGCAGCACTGGCGCTTTATGACGCTTGTGTTGCGGCCACAGGGCGGGCGGATGCCTTTGCGTTGAAATGGCCCAATGATGTGCTGCTCAATGGTGGCAAGCTGGCTGGGATCTTGTTGGAAAGCGCTGGCACCGCAGGGCAGGCTGGGCTTAGTCATCTTGCGGTTGGCATAGGCGTGAACCTTGCGGAGGTGCCGATGGTCGCGGGGCTCGAACAACGTGCTGTGCGTCCTGTCAGCCTACGTGAAGCGGGCGCGGACATCACGCCGGAAGCATTCCTTGATCTACTGGCACCGGCTTTTGCGCAATGGGAACAACGCTTGAGAACTTATGGGTTCGGACCTTTGCGGGAAGGTTTTTTGGCCCGTGCAGCGCGTCTTGGTGAAGTCATCACCGCCCGTACAGGGACGGCTGAAATTACCGGTACTTTTGAAACAATTGATGAGGCGGGCAGCCTGATCTTGAAAACCACTGCAGGACGGCAAGCCATTGCCGCCGCGGATATTTTCTTCTGAGGGAAAGGATGCAGGATGCTTCTGGCCATCGACTGCGGCAACACCAACACTGTGTTTTCAATTTGGGACGGGAGTGAATTCCTCTGCACCCTGCGCACGTCCACCCATCATTCGCGTACGGCTGATGCGTATTTCACTTGGTATACAACGCTGATCAGCCATTATGGTATCAAGGCGGATATCACTGATGTGGTCATCAGCTCAACCGTGCCACGTGTGGTTTGGAACCTGCGGATATTTGCGGATCGTTTCTTTGATTGCCGCCCGTTGGTGGTTGGGAAACCTGAATGCTTGCTGCCGGTTACACCCCGTGTTGATGAGGGCACGCGTCCTGGACCCGATCGTTTGGCCAATGCGGCGGCGGCTTGGGATCGCCATGGCGGTAATGTGGTTGTTGTCGATTTTGGCACGGCTACGAACTTTGATGTGGTCGCAGAGGATGGCGCTTATGTTGGTGGCGTGATAGCACCGGGCATCAACCTGTCGCTGGAAGCCTTGCACCAAGGTGCGGCAGCCCTACCACATGTGGATATTTCACGCCCGGATAAGGTCATTGGGACCAATACCGTTGGCTGTATTCAATCCGGTGTGTTCTGGGGATACTCGGGCCTGATCTCGGGGTTGATTGATAAGATTAAAACGGAATATGGCCAGCCGATGAAAGTGGTCGCCACCGGGGGGCTTGCCCCTCTGTTTGAGCAGGCTGAGGTCGGCTTTGACACGATTGAAGACGATCTGACCATGCATGGTCTGACTGTCATTCACAAATATAATAAGGATGCTGGCACTCTATGAGCAGCAATGAACGATTGATTTATCTTCCCCTTGGCGGCGCCGGGGAAATTGGCATGAACGCCTATGTGTATGGTTACGGCCCCAAGGGCAAGGAACGTTATATCCTTGTCGATATCGGCGTAACTTTTCCAGATATGGACAGTTCCCCCGGTGTGGATCTGATTTTTGCGGATATTGCATGGCTTGAGGAACGCAAGGACCGCTTGGATGCGATCTTTATCACCCACGCGCATGAAGACCATGTTGGTGCCGTTGGCCACCTGTGGCATCGCTTAGAAGCGCCGGTTTATGCGCGTCCTTTCACGGCCTATCACGCGACCCGCAAGATGGGTGAACAGGGTGCGCCTGAAGATCAAGTGATCATTGCGCAGCCGTGGCCTGCGATGATTGATGCAGGACCTTTTAAAGTTTCCTTTATGCCGCTGGCACACTCGATCCCGGAAAGTTCTGGTCTTGTGATTGATACGCCTGCGGGCCGTATTGTGCACACTGGCGATTTCAAAATGGATGAAACGCCACTGGTGGGCGAAGCGTTCGATCCAGTGATGTGGGCGGAAATTGCAAAACCTGGTGTGAAAGCTTTGGTTTGTGATTCGACCAATGTGTTTTCACAACATGCAGGCAAATCTGAAGCCTCTGTTGGGCCTGAGATCACCAAATTGGTATCCGACGCGCGCGGCATGGTTGTAGCTACGACTTTCGCGTCAAACGTAGCACGAGTCAAAACCTTGGCCGATGCTGGTGTTGCTGCTGGGCGTTCTGTTTGTTTGCTGGGTCGTTCCATGCGCCGCATGGTCGAAGCAGGCCACGCAACGGGTGTATTGACCGATTTCCCAAAAACAATTTCACCGGAAGATGCACGTGAATTGCCGCGTGAAAATCTAATGTTGCTGGTTACCGGAAGCCAGGGTGAACGCCGTGCGGCTTCTGCGCAGCTTGCGCGCGGGAAATATCTGGGCCTGACGATGAAAGAGAACGATTTGTTCTTGTTCTCATCCAAAACCATTCCAGGCAATGAGCGCGGTGTGATCAAGATTATCAACAGCTTCTCTGAGATGGGTGTTGATGTGGTCGATGATCGCGCTGGTATTTATCATGTTTCTGGCCACGCGAACCGGCCGGATCTTGCGCTTGCGCATGAGATCATGAATCCAGACCTTGTAATCCCAATGCATGGCGAGCACCGCCACCTACGCGAACATGTACGCTTGGCCGCAGAACATGGGCGCTCAGCGGTGCTGGCGGTGAACGGCACGATGGTTGATATTTCGCGCGGTGGTGACATCGTCGATTCTATTCAGACTGGTCGCACCTATCTGGATGGGTCTGTGCAAATCGGTGCGATGGATGGTGTTGTGCGTGATCGTATTCGCATGGCGCTGAATGGCCATGTGTTGGTAACATTGATCATTGATGAAAAGAACGAACCCCTTGGTGAGCCATGGGTCGAGCTAAAAGGCCTGCCTGAAACAGGGCGTTCCAATGCTGCGTTACAGGATGTTCTTGAAGCGGATCTGGGGCAGTTGGTGAATCGTGCAGGGCGTAAAACGCTGCGTGACGATGACGCGTTGGAAGAAGCCCTGCGCCGTGAAGTGCGCCGTTCTGCCAACAACGAAGTCGGGCATAAGCCTGAGGTAACCGTCGTGGTTAGCCGCTTGGCCTAAAGTACGGGGGGGTGGGGGCAACCCCACGCCATCGTCTAAGACAGAATGAAAAAAGCGCGCCGCAGGATGCTGGCGCGCTTTTTATTTTTAGATATTGCCCAGATTAACTGGTGCGGCGTTCGTCAAAGCTGAGGGCGATGAAGCTTGGCATATGTTCGCCCATGCCAAGAACGCGATTGTGACTTTGCCTGTTGTCTTGGCCTTTTCCACGCCCGCGTCCGCCACGATTACGTGGTTGGGTCTCGGCCTCCTGAGACGGAGAGGGGGCAGGCGTAGCATCTTGTACCGGTGCTGTTTCTTGAACTGCGGCTACGTCTTGAGTGGGGGCCGCGTCTTGTACCACGGGAGTGGTTTCAGCAGCAGCCTCTACAGGATTCTCTTCACGTGGTTTACGACGTGTCCGGGTGCGCTTTGGCTTTTCGGCCACAGCTTCTTCGGTTTTGACTTCGACTTCAGGTGCAGCTGCTTTTTGCAAAGGATTTTCAATGCGTGGGATAGCTTGTTGCACAAGGCTTTCAATGGCGTCGAAATTCTTTTCATCAGACGGGGCACAAAGCATGTAAGCGGTGCCCGTACGCCCAGCACGACCAGTGCGGCCAATGCGGTGTACGTAGTCTTCCGCATGGCTCGGCACATCGAAGTTGAACACATGGCTGACGTTTGGAACGTCAAGGCCACGGGCGGCAACATCAGATGCACAAAGGAAACGCAACTTGCCGCTACGAAATGCGTCCAGTGTTTCCATGCGCTTACTTTGGTCCAGATCGCCGTGGATCGGAGCGGCATCATAGCCATTTTTATTCAGAGACTTAGCTACAATATCGACATCTGATTTACGGTTGCAAAAGATGATCGCATTTGTGCATTTATCGCCTTCAGAATCGATCAGAGCGCGCAATAAGTTACGTTTTTCAGTTGCCTGACGTTCCTTGCGTGACGATTTGAACATCACCACGCCTTGGGTGATCATGTCATTGGTAGTCGCAGCGCGAGCCACTTCAATGCGTTCTGGGGCAGACAAAAATGTATTGGTGATGCGTTCGATCTCAGGGGCCATAGTGGCCGAGAAGAACAGTGTCTGACGGGTGAAGGGTGTCAGGCCAAAGATACGTTCAATATCGGGGATAAAGCCCATATCAAGCATCCGGTCAGCTTCATCCACAACCATGATCTGTACGCCAGTTAGCAGCAGTTTACCGCGCTCAAAATGATCAAGCAGACGGCCAGGAGTTGCAATCAGAACATCAACGCCGCGGTCAATCAGGGCGTCTTGTTCTTTGAACGATACGCCGCCAATCAGCAGAGCTTTGGTCAGTTTGACGTGTTTGGCATAGGTGTCGAAGTTTTCCGCTACCTGTGCTGCCAATTCACGTGTTGGGCACAGTACGAGCGAGCGTGGCATACGCGCGCGTGCACGTCCACGGGCCAGCATTGAAATCATAGGTAGTGTGAAAGAAGCTGTCTTACCAGTGCCGGTCTGGGCGATTCCCAGAACATCACGGCCCTCAAGAGCAGGGGGGATGGCACCGGCTTGAATGGGAGTCGGGCTTTCGTAACCGGCTTCATCAACGGCTTTCAGGACCTTGGGTCCAAGATTTAGATCACTAAATTTTGTCATTATTATCCATGACTTGCAGGGCGTATTCCCTGGCCCTGCTGAACAGGGGATTTTCGGAGCGTGCGACCCGCGTGGCCGCCGGTGCGATAAGATGCTCCAGACGCGAAATCCCTAACGGGTTTTCGTGGCAAGGTCAACAAAATGCCAAGCAGAGGGCGACTGGACCTTACGGTTTGCGCGGCGCTGGTGCAACAGTGCCGCGCAGGGATGATTATACCATCATTTCTTTTGTTGCAGATAGTGTGACGTCTGGATAGTCGCGTTCGACGCGATCAATGTCCCACTGCATGCGAGTCAGAAAAACAACATCGCCGTCGTTGTCATAGGCGATATGCTGTTTATTGGTGTCGGCGAATTTTTCCACGGCGGCTTTTTCACCATGCACCCAACGGGCGGAGGTGAACTGGCTGGCGCTGAAGTTTACGGGCAAGCCGTATTCTAATTCAATGCGCGATCCCAAGACTTCGAATTGAAGTTGCCCAACCACGCCGACGATGAAGCCGGAGCCAATCGAAGGTTTGAACACTTTTGCTGCCCCT
>Ga0209292_1003199_pt1 | contig 18143 bp, 20 predicted proteins | sample GOMGulsemesocosm_2_FD_184634 | JGI IMG/M metagenome (GOLD analysis project Ga0209292, IMG submission 184634) | Methane-oxidizing microbial communities from mesocosms in the Gulf of Mexico - GOM9C Gulf of Mexico (SPAdes) (version 2) | ecosystem: Environmental > Aquatic > Marine > Cold seeps... | reverse complement strand
AGACCGCAACATACTATCGAGCGCTGGGACCTTGAAAAAGGGAAAGTAATCGGTGTAGTACAACGCGACGCGCAGGACTTTTCAGAGATATACCTCGAAATTGAAAAGCTAGTGTATATCACTGATGACAGTATCACCGATGTACCAGAAGGTATCGGACTGTTCCGCCACATTGTAGAAACGGTTGATAAGCTAAAACGCTATGAGCAGTTAGAAGCGTTCGGCTTTGAAACAGACCTACGCGGTATCCCGGTAGTTAAGGCACCGTTAGAAGATTTAGCGGAATTAGTACGACGCGGTGAGATAACGAAGGCAGAACGCGACGAGATTCTATGCCCACTGAAAAGCTTCGTCTCGAACCATATCAAGAGTGCTAAGTTAGGCATGATGATAGATTCTAGCGCCTACAGAGCCAAGGACACGGCGGAAGCAGTCTCAGGCAAGGACAAGTGGGGCGTAGAGCTTTTAAACGGTTCTAGCTCTTCTCAGGAAGCGATAGCGGTAGCGATTAACAGACTTAACCATGAAATTGCGCGATTGCTCGGTGTTGAAGCGTTGTTACTGGGTGCCGACGGCCGTGGGTCAGAAGCGTTATCACGCGATAAATCGCAGAACTTCTTTTTAATTGTTGACTCTACGTTAATGGAGTTGGCGGAATCGTACAGGAAGTCTATAGTTACAGTATTGGGCGAACATAATGGCTTGGACTTACAGAAGAAGCCTAGCTTTAAACCGGAAGCGATTAAATTTAAAGATGTTGAAGAAATTACAACAGCTCTTAAAGACCTTGCAAGTGCAGGCGCTCCGATTATGGGCGATGACCCTATCATTAACGAGATACGCGATTTACTTGGCACCTCACGTATAGACTTGGTACAGGTTCTTGACGACTTGGCGTTAACGGGCAAAGAGCCCCCGACACCAGATGACATAGAAGCCGAAGTCGATAAACTATTAGGAGGTAAATAATGGCTTTAGTTGTAGGGACAAATAGTTACGCGCCCCGAGCGGATGCAGACACGTACTTTGCGGACTCTATCCGTGCAGCGACGTGGATTGCCTTTAGCGAACCTCTGCGCGATTCGGGAATGGTGGAAGCCACCCGAGTTCTAGAGCGTATGCGTTGGCGTGGAGAGAAGGAAGTTAGCACCCAAACGTTAGCGTTTCCGCGTACAGGTCTAACAGGTCTTGAGGGTGAATCAGTTACGCCCGCACAGTCGCTATTAGACGTAAGCGAGGCACAATTCGAGTACGCGCTTACACTGTTATTGGACGCGTCAGTACTGGAAAGCGACGACGCCACAGGCTCTAATATTAAGAGCATGAAAGCAGGCTCCGCATCAATGGAGTTCTTCCGTGTTACGCAGGGTACAAGATTCCCGGTCATCGTTATGGATATCATCGGGCATTACCTACTAGGCAGTGACGCAGCACTCGGGTTAACGCCGTGTGTCAGTGGGACAGATGTAGAAAGTGGCTTCACGGACAAGGACGCCTTCGGATATAGGAAACCTCTATAATGTCGCAGTTACCTAACATATTTAAGGCGAATATCGCCCAGCTACTAAACAAAAACATGGGGCAATTGGTATTCCCTCTCACCCTTAAAAAGCAATCTACGAGCCGCGACCCTAGTGACTCTACGAAGCAAATAACAGTCGTTACAGAACACCCCGGGAGGGGCTTCGTGGACGACAACGCGCTTCGATACCGTAGTGGGACCACGACGCAGTATAGTGCTAAAAGTATCGGTATTTTAGGCGCGAGTTTACCTGATGGTATCTGCCCAGAACCGGGGGACCTTATCTTCATTGAAAACGAGGACCATACAATCGCAGAAAAAGGCGTAGTGCGGGACCCGGCGGGGGCGTTGTTCGAATGTGTAGTAGAGTAGAGAAGCAGGACGACATAGACCCGCTATCGCGTATAGACGGGTTAGTAAGTGAATTCGAGAAGGACTTTGCCGCCGCGTTCTTAGTACTCATGGGCTCAATTAAAAGTGAGCTGATATTAACCGAGATAGCAGACCTAATCGAACAGGGCCTTTTAACCGAAGCCCTCGAAAAGGTGGAACAGTCCATAGCTAAGTTCTCTAACGTGGTGGTATCAGCTATCGCCGCGTCAGGGGAGAGTACAGCAGAGTTCCTACAGTCGGCGCTCAAGGTGATAGTAAGCTTTGACCAGACAAACGAACATGCTGTAAGCGCAATGCGTGATACTAAGTTAAGAATCATGCAGGGCCTTGGTGAATCGCAGATGCAAACAATACGGGAGACATTAATCGAGGGCATCGCTAACGGTGATAACCCTTTAGAACAAGCGCGACGGTTCCGAGATGCTATCGGGCTAACGCCTAACCAGAATAAAGCGGTTGCGTCGTACCGTAGAGCCCTTGAGAGTAATAGCGCGGCAGCGTTAAATAGAGCACTACGTGATGCAAGGTTTGACCGTTCAGTTGAAAATGCGATATCCTCGGGTGAGCCACTATCAGCGAAGCAGATTGATAAGATGGTCAATCGCTACATTGAACGCAGTGTAAGGCATCGAGCGGAAGTGATAGCACGAACCGAAGCCCTAGCCGCAGCGCATAAGGGTAATAACCTTATGTACGACCAAGCGGTAGCAACGGGCATCCTCGAAAGAGAAAGGCTATTGCGAACTTGGAACCGTGCGAAAGATAACCGCGTCCGTGACACACATGACGGTATGCAAGGGCAGCAACGGGGACACGGTGAAGCGTTCACCTCTGATGCAGGCATATCGCTCATGTACCCGGGGGACGAAACAGCACCGGGCAACGAAACGATACAATGCCGTTGCCTCGTAACCACACGACTTTTACCAATAGGCCAAGTAGCCGGAGTAACTATAATATGAGTGATAAGAAATACACGTCAGAAGGCAGTGTCTTCAAGCAAGACGCGAATCAGCAGATAATTGGTGGTTGGTTCAGCGTGTTCAAGATAGACGGCGAGACTGTGATGGATAGCGACAATGAAGCCGTTGACATCGCTAGTTACCGCAAGGTGTACGTTGACTTCTCGAAAGAGTACCGCAGCGCGAACTTTGACCACGCGGGCGAGTCAGTGGGCACCCTCATTGATAATATCTTGATTGACACCGAAGAATTCGCTAAAATGCTAGTTCATGAAATAACAGGTATTCCGATGGATGACATCCCGGTACAAAAGCTGGGTCACTTCGGAAGTTTTCAAATCCCCAACGCAGACGATTACGAAGATGCGATTAAGAACAAGTTGATGTTCAGCATTGAAGGTAGTTGCACCCGAGAGGTTATAGAGTAATGGCACCAAAGAAAAACGTAAAGAAACTGACGCCCCATGACGACGGTAAGCCGCGTACTATGGTGATGACTAAGCTAACTGCGGTTGCCCTCACAGCCCGTGGCGCTAACCCTCATGCGGACGTTACCTTTTTTAAGTCCCACAAAGATGATACTATTCAACCAGTGGATAAGAGCGGCGACCTTGTTGACTTGCTAACTAGTTCAAATGAAGGGCATCAACACGGTATTCGTGTGCGCTTTTACGAAGATGGTCTATACTTAGATGTGGGCTATGCCAGCGGCAATGCTTCGGACTCGTCGCACTACCATTCCGTCGTTATTGACGCAGCGGGTAACTTCGTTGTAAGCGAGAATGACGGGCACACCCATGACATATCCGCAGTGGAAGTACAGAGCTTCCTTTTAGGTTCACTAAACAAAACCTTTGATTATCTAGAAAATCATGGTAATGTTAGCGACCTAGAAGACAGTTTAAGTAAGACCACTGTATTTAAAACACTTGGAGAAGACCGAATGACTTTAGAAGAGCAACTAGCGAAAGCTAAAAAAGATTTAGGCATCGCGAAGACGGCACTAAAAGCGGCCGTCAAACTAGGTGGTCTAACGGACACCGAAAAATCGCACCACGCGAAACTTGGCGAAGAAGGTCAGGAATCATTCTTAGGTAAGTCGCATACTGAACGTGCATTAGACATCGAAGAAGCTTTGAAAGCTGACCCGGTAATCTATACGGACGAGTCCGGCACCGAGTTCCGCAAGTCAGATGACCCACGTATGGTGAGCATGGCTAAACAGAACGACCAGCTAACTAAACGCTTAAACTCAGAAGTTGAAGCGGGCGCAGTAGCTAAACTCGCAAAACGTGCTGACGAAGAGCTAGGCAACTTAACAGGTAGTGTAGAAACACGTTCAGCTATCCTCAAGTCCGTTGATGCTATCGAAGATGAAGCGTTGCGTACCGAAGCTATGAAGACCCTTACGGCGTCAAACACAGCGGCCGGAAGCGCTTTTGTAGCCAAAGGCAAAGGTGGTCCGTCGTCAGTTAGCGCGGGTGGTTCAGCAGATGACCAGCTAGACGTATTGGCTAAAGAGCATTTAGCCGCGAACGCTGATTCGACGTTCGCTAAAAGTTATCAGGCGGTCCTAGCAACACCAGCGGGTGAAGCCCTTTACAACGAGAGCCTAAACGCTTAAGTTAAACCAGATTGGAGAGTAAACAATGGCATTAGTAAACGCAAAAGTAGCAATCTCGTTAGTAGCAGCAGCGGACCTATCAGCAAACCAGTTCCGCTTTGTTAACGTAGATGCTAACGGCCAAACAATTGCAATTACCGGAATCGGTGAACGCATGGTTGGCCTGCAAGAAGACAAGCCCGGTGAAGCGACAGCAGCAGCAGGCGAAGTATCTGAGGTATCTATCTCAGGTGTTGTAAAAGTAATCGCAGGCGCTACAGTAACAGCAGGCCAAGAAGTTAAAAGCGACGCGTCAGGTCGTGCAATCGACGCAACTGCCCGAGTGGCTACGCATTTTGTTGCAGGCACCGCATTAACGGGTGGCGCAGTGGGCGAGCTAATTTCAGTACTGATTAGCAAATATCAGCAAGCGGTATAACCCTAATTTAATTTAATAAGAGCTATAGGAGCTTTGATTTATGAATCCAACTAAAGGCGACGTCCATGTAAACCGCCCGCTGACCAACATCTCGGTAGCGTATTTACAAGACCAAACGAACTTTATTGCTGACCAAATCTTCCCGAACATTCCGGTAAGTAAACAGTCAGACCTTTACTTTATGTACGACCGCGGTTTCTTCAACCGTGATGAAATGGAAGAACGTGCGCCGGGTACAGAATCAGCGGGTGGTGATTACACTATCGAAACTGATACGCCGTACTTTGCGAAAGTGTACGCGTTCCATCACGACATCTCGGACCAACGCCGTGCGAACACCGATTCGGAATTAGCCCCGGATAGAGAAGCGACGGAACTTGTTACACGTAAGGGCTTAATCAAGCGTGAACGTCTATGGGTTTCTAAGTTCTTTAAAACAGGTGTATGGACTAACAACCGTAACGGTGTTTCTGCGGCCCCTACCCCGGGTACAGAAGTGTTACATTGGAGCGATGCGGCCAGTACGCCAATTGAAGATATTCGTACGTCGAAAACTACTGTGTTAGAAAGCACTGGTTTTGAGCCGAATACTTTGGTACTAGGTCAGAAAGTTGTTGATGCGCTAGCCGACCACCCAGACGTAGTAGACCGCGTTAAATACGGTCAAACTGCGGGCGGCCCTGCGATGATTGAATTGTCAGAACTTGTGGCACTATTCAAAATCCCACGCATCTTCGTGATGAAGTCTATCGTAAATACTGCGGCGGAAGGTGCTGCGAACGTGCATAGCTTCATCGGCGGCGACCACGCGTTACTAGTGTACTCTGCGCCAACTCCGGGTCTTATGACGCCGTCAGGTGGTTATACGTTCTCATGGACTGGCTTCTTAGGTGCTCAACCACAGGGACAACGTATTAAACGTTTCCGTATGGAACACTTATCGTCAGACCGTGTTGAAATTGATATGGCCTTCGACCAGAAGTTAATTTCTGCGGACCTTGGCTTCTTCTTCAACGGTATCGTTGCGTAAGAACAACCTGTAAAGGTTTAATGACTATAGGCCCTCTACGCGAAGTTTAGGGCCTTTATTTTTTCTAAGATAAGGTAAGAACATTATGGCACAACGCCCACAATTTGATAGCCGTCAAAAATTCGTAATAGCCCGTGAACTAAAATTCGCAGGCCGCCTATTCAAAGAAGGTCAAGAGTTCCCTTGGCGTAGAATTGGCTGTAGCGTACGTCGTCTTGGACAACTGTATAACGCACGTAAGCTGAACATGCTAGAAGCACAATCGCCAGTAACAGAAGAAAAGCTATTAGCGATGGAACCCGAAGTTAAGCCAGTAGTGGAAGAAGTTAAAAAAGAAGTAGTAGACGCGTCAAAAATTGATGCACCCGCAGCCGACGAAGTGGAAGCGTCCACAGAAGTTGCAGACAAGCCCAAAAAAGACAAAAAGCCGAAGCTGACTGACGAGCAGAAAGCGAAGAAGAACGCACGTCGTAAAGCAGCACGTAAAGCAGCTAAACTAGCAGAAGCCAAAGGGGAGTAATAGACTATGGGTAAACCTTATACGCATTTATTAAAGGGCCGACTACGCAGCACGAAGGTTATCGCCCTCGCTGCGGGCGCGGCTACGATGACATTGGATGTGGACCCATCATACCGCCATTCGTTCGCTGCGGTTGAATACTATAGCGACGCGGAAGGGACTACAGTAGTGTCGCCAACAGCGGGCACGGAAACGTACACGCTCATAACGCCACTGCTACCTAGTGCAGAACTAACTTTCACGGACAACGTGGTAAACTCCGCGGATGATTGCCTAGTCGATTGGTCAGCTAACATCAATACTGTCAAGGTGGTATTGGCCTCGGTGGATGTAGCAACACACGTCCGCTTACGATTCATAGGTAATATAAGCTAAGGAGGTCCCTACATGGGAACAATTGCTAGAGCATATAGTAAGGGCGGCGGAGCCGCTAGCCCGACAACAACTAAAGGCGACCTGATTGTTCGAGGGGCTTCGGCAGACGAGCGATTAGCAGTGGGCACCGATGGACAGGTCCCTACAGCAGACGCCGCGAGCCCGAGCGGTATTAAATGGGAGACTCCCGCAGCAGGCGGCGGCGCTCCAAGTGCGGCGTTTATCGAAGATGACACAAACGAATCACATGGCGCGGGCTTTCAAGTTATCTCATTTAATACTGAGGTGTACGACGATAACGACTTTGCTACCTTGGGGACTAATGATGATAGGCTGACTGTACCAACAGGTGTAACTCGCGTTAACATTAGTTGCTACCTTGAGATTTCAGCCGGGGTGGCAGCGGGTACGGGTAATCGACTGTCAATACGCCACAAGAACAGTGGAGGTACTGTTATAAGAGAGGTAGCGGGTCATTCAGCAGACCACTTCTATGACACCCCTCGTATATCTTGCGCGGGGATAGGCATACCTGTAACGGCGGGGGATTACTTCGAGATATTATCTATCTTCGAAGACTCAACAGTTACCCTAGCATATCGGTCATTTAGCATACAGGTGGTGTCGTAATATGGCTATCCATAGAATGAACGGCTTTGGTAACATCGCGAACGACAGCGCAGACCTAGTAGCTACAGGTTGGTTGTTCGCCACGGGTACTAGAGCCATCGCAGGGGGCCGCTTCGGCGGCAATGGCTACAAATTCAACGGTGAGGACCAAGTCCTTAGCACGGATGTAGGCAACTTCGTCGCTCAACGCCGCTGGGGCAACTCTTGGTGGGCGAACTGGGCGAACATAGGTGCTGATAGCAATATATGGCGTATGGCCCGGGACGCGTCCATTGGGGGCTCTATGCCGAGTGCTACAGATGGTCACGTCACAGTTAGGCTCAAGTCCGATGGGGCGTTAGAGTTGTACACCAATAGCTCCTTACGCCAAACAACCGCCACCGGGGTAATAACCACGGCCACGGACCACCATATCGAAGTACGGGTGTTTATTGATAACTCCGGGACAGCGGAAGTGTGGGTCGATGGTGTCTCTGTGCTATCCTTCTCAGGTGACACGGAACAATCGTTCGCTAGCCCTACAGGTATGTTCATAGGCGGCGGCTTGTCCACGGACTGCGTGATAGATGACTTGGTCACTGTCAATGGCATTGTTACAGCGTTAGGCTCGCACCAGATACACGAACTGTTACCAGATGGCGCAGGCGATAACGCAGATTGGACGGGCACTTTTGCAGACGTAGACGACCCACTAGGTTCACCAGATGGCGACACGACCGTTATCACTACGCAGACGTTAGGCGACAAGCAGGACCACAACTTCGGAGCCCTTCCAGTAAGCCCAACAATCAATACAATTCACGCGGTCGAGATAAAGGCCATTGCGCGTGTAACGGAAAACTTGCCCCGGGATGTAGTGCAATATACTATCTCAGGTGCAACAGAAACAGACGAGGCTACAAAGGCGCTAACGGACACATACGTAACGCAGGTAGACCAACTTCTCTTAGACCCTAATACTGCCGCAGCATGGACCGTAGCAGCAGTAAACGCGCTCAAGGTCGGCGTTAAAGTAACAACTTAATCAAGAGGTACACAACATGGGAGCATTAATAGAAAAGGCGTACGGGCCGAAACATTTAAAAAACAGGATTATTGTTAGTTCGTTCCGAGACTTACAGGGACTATTGGACAGTACTAAGATGTACTTCCTCGACGGCATCATAGATATGAAAGGAGTCTCGATAGAAATACCTGCGGGAGGGCTAACGCTATCGGGGTACTCTTTCGATAACTCTAAGCTTATTGATAACACCAGCGATTACGTGATGTTCACTTCTCCGGTGGGGGGCAGTGGGGACTTGTTGGGTATGGACTACGCAATCGAGGTCACGGGTGCTAACTCACAAGTCTATGACATCTTTTCAGTCACAGGCTTTGAGGCTTTCGAGTTCTCGCGAATCAACTATAACGACTGTACGTCACTAGGTAAGATTACAAACTACCGTCAGGGGCTAGAACTGGGTACGGGCCGCTTCGGGGGCTCACCTTCCTTAGAACTCGATGGGGTATGGGTCGGCGGTTATCGTATTACGACGTCTATTGTTCGTGGCCTCGATAACACTAAATCAGCACCCCTTTTTAAAGCAGGCCCAACCTTTTCAATGGCGTCACGTTTCTTAACAGATATAAACGCCGACTTAGGCACACTAGCGCCGTTGCTTGACTTCACCCCCGCTAACTTCCCTAACGCGTCTACGCTGCAATTAAATGGTTGTATCATAACGCGGAATACCGTTGTTGACCCGGGTGATACTACGATACTGCCAAACATAGATAACACAGCCTTGGCGAGTGTCTTTAGAGATAACATTGGCGTCAATAATACTTTTGAAGGTGGCGAGTTAAGGTCCACCGTAGAAGTAACGACAGTGATTAACACGATAGACGTTTATGAAGACTTGGCAGCAACATGGACAGCGTCTTCGCTACAGCATTTTGATAGCCCCGCTAACGGTCACATACGCCACATTGGCGACTCACCAAGGGACTATAGCGTCGCGGTAGATTTATCAGTATCGGGTACAGCCGCAGAAGTAGTAGAGGTTAGGATTACAAAATGGGACGATTCCGCGTCATCGTTTGTGCCTGTCAGTACACAGCAAAGACAGATGAACGCACTGCTACCTATTGGTGGTGGCCGTGACGTGGCGTTCTTCAATCTCAGTGCTAACACTACGTTGGATACTAACGACTTTGTAAAAATCGAAGTACGGAACAAGACGTCAACTAATGACGTACTAGCCGAACTGGATTCGCTAGTAGCAGTGGAGACTAGATAATATGCCGAAGGATGATGCGGAACATGTTACCACGCAGCTAACGGCCTTTACAGAGGACGTGATGCAGCAGATAACCCTAGAGGTTACAGCCCAACTTGGAGAGGATACTCCCGTTGATACAGGTTGGGCGCAAGCGAACTGGGTCCCTAATATTGGTTCCTCTCACACGGGAACTGTAGGGACAAAAGAGAGCGTAACAGCTACGGCGCAAGAGGAGGGAATCGCTAAGGTGTTGGCGACTTACAAGTTACCTGCTATAGTTTTCGTATCGAACAATGTTTCGTACATCGAGAGACTAAATGCGGGTCACTCAGACCAAGCGCCTGTAGGCTTCGTACAGATTGGAATATTAAAGGGGATACAAGCGGTAGAAAAAAGGGTATGATAACCGAAAGGCAGGTACATTATGGCAACAATTAACGAAGCCCGAAAGCTGATGTATGATAAATTCATCGCTGGATGGGGTGCTACGACATTGATTGACACCGACAACGGCGAGTTTGTAGAGCCCGAGTCGGACCCTTGGGTACGCTTAACAGCCCGGGGACAAGAAGGCGGGCAATCGTCTCTTGGTAAGAAAACAAACAGACGATATGAGCGACAAGGCATATTTTTTGTGCAAGTGTTCACACCCGTTAATACGGGTACGTCAGAATCAGATACCTTAGCGCAATTGGCTATGGATATTCTAGAAGGCGAGAGGTTGTCTAGCCAAGTTTGGACAGGCAACTCAGTTAACCGCGAAGTCGGGGCTAAAGGTAAGTGGTACGCCACGAACGTTGAAACCGAATTCACTTATGAAGAAATTAAATAGGAGCCCGACACATGGGTAGAGTACTCACGAACAACACGTCACTAGCTGTGGCGATTGAACAAACTTTAGGTATCCTCCCGGTTACGCCAGTATGGGACCTATTAGAACCTAACTCGATTGGTGCCTTCGGTGCGACGATTACCACGGTGGCCCGTAGCCCTATTTCACGTAACCGACAACGCCGTAAAGGTACGATTACCGATTTAGACAGCGCAGTAGATTTTGACGCAGATTTAATCGTGTCGCATTTTGACGCCTTCGCAGAAGGTTTCGTTTTCGCGAACTTCTTAGGTGAAGTAGACCGTACGCCGTCAGCAGTAACCGCGACAGAGTACACGGTAGACTCGGGAACGACACTGCCAGTAGGTACGTTGGTCCGTGGTGTGGACTTCGGTGTACCGGGTAACAATGGCCTACATGTTGTGAATGGTGTGCCAACGCCTACAGCAATTACCGCAGCAGGTCTAGCGACCGAAGCGACACCCCCTGCGACCGCTCGCGTTGAAGTGGTAGGCGTTGAAGGTGCAACGAGTGATATCACTATCACCAATGCCGCCGGAGTAATCACGCTAGGCAGTACAGCGCTAGACTTTACGACGTTACCTATGCAAGTAGGTGAGTTCATCTTCCTTGGTGGTACGGCGTTAATTAACCGCTTCTTTGCGTCACCAAGTTTGGATAACTCCGGTTATGCACGTATCGTTTCTATCGCAGCTAACGCGGTTGTCCTCGATAAGGCGACAGAGACATTTGTTACCGATTCGGGTACAGGTAAAGAAATTCAAATCTTCTTTGGACGCTTCCTTAAGAACGTACCAACGGATGACGCGAACTTCTTAGAGCGTTCGTATCAGTTCGAGTTAGAATACCCGGGTCTAGCGACTAATGGTGTCGATTCGAAGTATGGCTACGCTAAAGGTAACTTCTGTAATACGATGGCCGTAACGGTTCCGTTAGCAGATAAAGCGACTGTGGCCTTTGCCTTCATCGGTACAGACACACTACCGCCAACAGAAACCCGTGCGAACGAAGCAGAAAACGCAATCGACCCATCACGTACAAGCGCGTATAACACCACTACTGACTGTGCGCGTTTGCGTATCACTCAAGCGGATGAAACGGGCCTAACGACGGACTTTAAATCGCTAACGGTTACGCTGAACAATAACGTGTCACCAGAAAAAGTGCTTTGTAACCTCGGTGCGAAGTTCATGAACTACGGTAACTTTGAAGTTAACATCGAAGCACAGCTAGTGTTCACGGATAGTGCAGTAGTTGACGCCGTTCGTAATAACGAAACAGTAGCAATGGACTTCGCTGTTAAGAACGATGACGGTGCTATCATGTTCGACATCCCCGCAATGACGCTAGGCGGTGGTGATACAGAGCTCCCAGTGAATGAGTCAGTGTTGATTAATGTGACGTCTGAGGCGTTCCAAGACCCAACGACAGGCAACTCCATTGGTATCTCGGTATTCCCATTTGTTCCGGTGCTGTAGTATGAGCATTGAACTTTGGCCCGGTGCCTAAATAACCCCACGATTCGGCCGCTTCTTGCGGTCGTTTTGTATCTGCCTCAAAATAATATTTGCATTAATTCAAAACTCGTCTATCCTTAATTTAAGTCAAGAGGACTTACCCCCTATAATTATTGGAGAATAACAAATGGCTAACTTTTCCCATCTAGCAAAATTAGAAGTATCTGGCAACAAAACGGTAGACTTCGCCATCTTTCAGATTGAAGGTGCGCCCATTCTACATATCGTAGCCGCGTCGGAAAGTAACCGCGCTTACTTCAATGAGCTTCTACGTAAAGGCGGTAAACGTCAGGCGAAGAAAAAAGTTAACGCGGACACGGTTAAAAGCAATCGTGAAGAAGACCGCGTACTATACGCAAAGCATATCGTTAAAGGCTGGACAGGCATTAAAGATGATGCAGGCACAGTAGTTGAATTCACCGAAGGCGAGTGCCTTGGCTTCCTATCAAGCCTACCCGATTGGATATTCGACGAACTCCGTGCATTTGCCTCGGACCTACAGAACTTTATTGAAGCACCTATCGACGTAGAGGAAAAAGCAAAAAACTAAGCGAGCGTCTACTATGGGACTTGCGTTACGCACGGGACGGCTTTTCTATCGAGTCGTCGATACGCAAGAATAGACAGCTCCCCCAGTGGTACTTGGACGAACCGGAAATAGAATCACAGGATGTATTCTACATAAAAGCCTTTTACGATTTAAACACATGCCGAGCGGGTGGAATGGGCCTTTGCCCTATCCCTTGGCGTGACATTGTCCACTATGCAGAGTTTTATGAGTTAGACTGTGATATAGTGGAGGCGTTTATAGATATTATCCGTGAGATGGACGGGGCTTATATGGAATGGCAGAACGCAGAAGCCGAACGTAAGAAGCCTAAACCCAAGCCACCACCACCAAGATAGAGGGCAAGTACATTATGGCAGATTTTCGAATACGCGTCATAGTGGACCCGTCGCAAGCAACAGCAGGCACCGACAAAGTAAAACGGGGCCTGACAGATGTAGAAAGAAGCGCGAACAGATTGAGAGATACAATTGCTCGCGCTTTTAGCTTTGCGGCTGTTTCATTTGGCATACAACAAATACTCAAACTAGCAGATGCCTACGTGACCCTAACAAACAGGGTCAAGGTAGCGACTAGCGGTGCCGCCTTCTCAGGGCAGGTATTGGACAGGGTATTTAAGATTGCAAATAACGCTAGGGCACCCGTTGCACAATTAGCGTTCTTATACCAACGTATATCCGTGGCCTCCGATGAACTCGGCGCGTCACAAGAAGATGTACTCAAATTCGTAAACGCAACAGGTCAGGCACTAGCGGCCCAAGGTGGTACAACTGCGGAGGCGGCAGGTTCGCTCATTCAGTTATCACAGGCCCTAGGTAATGCCAACATTCAAGCGCAGGAATTTAACTCGCTTGTTGATGGTGCGTTCCCCTTAGTTCAAGCAGCAGCCCGAGGAATTGACGAGGCGGGTAACTCTGTGTCGCGTTTACGTGGGTTAATCATTAAAGGCCGAATTACTAACGAACAATTCTTCAAAGGTATTCTAAGCCAAGCCGATTCATTGGAAGCCGCGTTCGCTCGGACTACTCCAACAATCGCACAGGGCTTCGTGGTCCTGACTAATGCAATGACGCAGTTTATCGGTGAAGCGGATAGCGGAATCGGTTTGACCAGTTTAATTGCAAGCTCGCTACTATCGCTAGCGTTTAACTTGGATACAGCGGCGCAAGCAGCACAAGCGTTGACTATCTTCCTCGGCGTAGGCGGCTTGGTTAAAGCTCTAGCCCTCGCTAAAGCAGGCGTAATCGCGCTGACAGTAGCAATTGCAGCGAACCCTATAGGTTTCCTACTTGTTACGGCAACTGCGGCCATATCGACGCTGATAGCCTTTAAGGACGAGATTAAGTTTACAGCGGAAGGCGTTTCGACGTTTGCTGACGTAATCACCGTGCTTATGTCTAGGGCCCGCATAGAGATTGAGAACTTTAAAGCGGCGTTCTTGAATATTGGTAACTTCATTGGCGACCAGTTTGCACCAGTTATCAACCTCCTTACACCCGTGTTTAACGAGATAGTAGGTTTCTTCGACGACATCGAGTTTTCGTTTGCAGGCATCATCATCGCGGCGGCACGTACGATTGATAAAATCATCGGGATATTCCATGGTGGCATCAAGGTTATCGCGTCGTTGTTCGAAACACTCCCGGGCATCATGAAGGAAGTGGGTATCAATATGGCTAACGCCTTATCCGAAACCATTGGCGGCCTTGTTAATGACCTAATCACGAAACTAAACTCTATTGGTGACTTCGTAGGCTTGGACCCTATCGACCTAATCAACGCACCGCAGTTAGAATCGGTGACAGGTGCGACGTTCCTTGATGTTGGTAAGGCAGCTCAAGAAGCGTTTATGAAAGGCTTTAACCGAACTCAACTCGAAGACCTAGTCCGCGGCTTAGTGGATGAAGTAGAACGAGTGGGTAAACTGCGTATCGCTAACCAGCCTGCACCCGAAGCGGATGTACCATTACCGGGTGCGAAGGTTAAACCTCTAACTATCGACCCAGCGGTTCAAGGCGAGATTGACAGCCTTGAGAAGCGGACGGAAGCACTAACGCTAAATATCCGTCAGCGCGAGATACAGCTAGCAGTACTAGCGCTAGAGTCAAAACTGCGCCGGGGGCTAAACGAACTAGAAGACAAAGCCTTAAGACACGCATTACAACTGAATCAGGCAATGCAAGACCGTGTGGATGTTGTCGATGGGTTACGGGGGCCTTTGCAAGAATTAGCTGTTAGGCAGAAGACGTTAAACGAGTTGTACGACGTAGGTGTGCTATCTGCGTCAGAGTTTAAAAACGAAATGATTGCATTACGCCTAGAACAGGCTAACCTTAATATAGAGATGGGTAACGCCTCGTTTGTTGACGGTTTCCTTATTGGCATAGAAAGTATGCTAGATGCGGTTAGGAACTTCCAAGCAGAAGCAGGCCAAGTATTCGGGGAGTTCTTTACCAGTACTTCGGAAGGCTTCGCAACGGCAGCAGCAGACGCGATTATATTTGGTGATAGCTTCCAAGACGCCATTGGTGATGTAGCACGAAAAGCGCTACGTGATTTACTGGCAGGACTTATCCAACTAGGCATACAGTATGTGCTTAACGCGGCTCTAGCGAACACCCTTGGCGCGGCATCCGTTGCATCGTCAGTAGGTCAAGCGACAGCAGTTGCGTCGGCATGGGCAACACCAGCGGCGTTAGCGTCATTGGCTACGCTCGGTACTAATGCGACAGCGGCGAGTACAGGTATTATCGCTACGGTCGGTTTGGCAGAAGGTCTAGCAGTTGCAGGCTTCGCTAATGGTGGTGATGTTCGCGGCCCGGGTGGTCCACGTTCGGATTCTATCCCAGCGATGTTGTCTAACGGCGAGTTCGTAGTTAACGCTAAATCAGCGGCGCGTTTCCGTCCGTTGCTACAGCAGATTAATAACCCGTCAGCGTTCCAAAATGGCGGACAAGTTGGTAGTGCTGCGGTAGGTACAGGGCAAGCAGCGCCACAAAGTAACACGCCAGATAGCGGCGGTATTCGCATCGTGAACGTAGTAGACCCAGCGATGGTAGAAGACTTCTTAACTAGCTCGGACGGTGAGCGCGTTTTAGTCAACACTATCGAGCGTAACGCAAGTTCACTTAATCAGATATTGAGGAATAACTAAACATGGCTTTTGAAACTGGAACAGCAACGGGACCCGCGAATTTATTTTCGCTGTTCCGCACATTCATTACGTCACATGCTGACCTGTTAGACCCAGCGGGGGACTTGTCCGTCCCGTCATGGGCTTGGTCAGAGCTAAAGCATACCGTGGATGGTGACGACGAAGAAATATACTTACGCGGTCCGGGGAATAACCTAGACCAAAACATCTACGTTAACACGGCCTTCGGGCCGGACGCTGCGGCGGGTTCTGATGCGTGGTCGTGGGATACTCGCGGGGCTACAGAGTTCAACACTAACGACACTTTGGTGGCACAGCCCGGGGTGGACCTTAATAGTAAGGTGATGCCATTGAGCGACCAAGCGGTACAATATTGGTTCTTTGCCAATGGTCGCCGCTACATCATCGTTGCGCAGGTCACAGTATCGGTTTACTCGACTACTTACGCAGGGTTCATTAGCCCGTTTGAGCCTGTCAGTGCAGCGCTAGCGTATCCATACCCGCTGTATATCGGCGCGAACATGGGGCAGCTAGGGCTACGTTTCTCTAGTGAGTCTAACGCGCTACACCGTTCGTTTTGGAACCCTGCGTATAACACCGATACTACAGGCTCGGCGGCAGTGTTCTCCGCGGGGAACGTATGGAGAGGGATATCCAACTACGGCAACCTCGGGGTAAACGAAACGAACTTAGACATCCCGCCACTTGTCGGGGGTACAGAACCGTATAGTAACGCTAACGGTATTGGGGCCTTCCAAGTGGATAACATAGAACCTTTGCTCGGGGGTGACTACTTGCTAACAGATGTGGAAGTGTCCCACGGCGACGAAGATTGGCACGGGTATCGCGAGCGTTTCGGGGTCCTAGATGGCGTCGCACATATCTCGGGTATTTCACAGGCGGTACTAAATGAGGTTACAATTGGCGGAGACACGTATATAGTGTTTCAAGAAGCCTTTAGAACAGGCCAAGGTAACTACGTAGCAATTAAAAAGTAAGGGCATAACAATGGCACATGAAACAGGTAGCGCAACAGACCCAGTGGACTTACTAGATAAGCTCCGATTATTCTGCATTGCGCAGAGCATAACAGTTAATGAGTACCGCGCCGAAGGCACAGCCCCGGGGCAGTTATTATCCGTGTCGTTTAACGGTGGCTTCTTTAGCATCGGCTTCGTGGTTAACGCTACTACGGGGGTAGAAGGGTACAGACTAACACAGGCGTCGGCTTACGCTGCATCTACAGCGTGGGGCTCACAGGCGGACGAAACAGACGCCACAGGCCCGCAGGTAACTCCGTGTTACGGTGTGCTAAACGGTGGGGCGATTGGTACATATCACTTTTCGTACTTTGCAGGCGGCGTAGTGATGGTGTCGTTCATCGCTAACTCCGGCTCTTGGCGACATTTCTGCTTCGGCAGCCTTGAGAAGTATGGGACGTATACCGGGGGCGCTATTATCCTCGGGCACTTCATTGAATTTAACGCGGGCCTTGATGACCCCTACACAGGCGAAAATGTACCTTTTGGTATGATGCCTTCTACAGGGTTTTCGAATCAGTTTGGGGGTTATGTACGTGTTGACGATGGCGGTGTTCGGATGCTCAAGCTAGGTCTTGCGGGGTCGATTCCAGTGGCTACTAGAATGTCCAGCAACCAGCACATACAAGCCGCGGCGAATAACCGTATTAACGGGACGTCTCCCTCTACTCCGACGCAGGCAACGTCATTGCACCCTATTTCCTTTGCGGTCCCTATCGCCTCGGGGTCTACGAAGTTCTCGCCTATCGGGGTTCTACGCGATGTGCGGTTCTGTAACATTCAGTATTTGGATAATGAACAGGTGTTCGATACTGATTGGTTAGCGTTCAGCCAAGGCGTTAAAAATGACCCTGATGCTAGACCCGGTACAGAAAACACGGGCTACTTAGGCTTAACGGTTAAGGTGCTATAATGGTGGACATCTATGTAAGTACATCACTAGTTACGGAGGCCCCTGCTAACGGGGCTAACCCGGCTTTAGAAACGCGTGACCCTGCGCCGTCACAGATACCGTTTAGTGTCTTGGGCCTAGAGCAGCAAGGGCCGCTAGTTAACAACTTCCCTGTAGTTTGGACCCCTGTAGTTAGTGCCGCTGAAAGTGCGTTGGATTACCGCGACGACTTCTATAACCGCATCCGCTATCTACCAGAACGTCTAGACCTTGGCCCATTAGTGAGCGGCCAAACACGGGAGCTGTTAATTTGGAACCAACACCCCGACGCGAGAGTACTGGACGGGCTAACGCTGATTAATGGCGCGGGAATCGAGGTTA
>Ga0209292_1003197_pt1 | contig 18152 bp, 16 predicted proteins | sample GOMGulsemesocosm_2_FD_184634 | JGI IMG/M metagenome (GOLD analysis project Ga0209292, IMG submission 184634) | Methane-oxidizing microbial communities from mesocosms in the Gulf of Mexico - GOM9C Gulf of Mexico (SPAdes) (version 2) | ecosystem: Environmental > Aquatic > Marine > Cold seeps... | reverse complement strand
TATGTTGAATCGCAAAGTGCTGCTCTGGCATAACATTACGAATAAGACTGTTAAGTTGTACTTCGCCAAAAGCACCACGTGAACGTTTATCACTAAGCACTTCTTGTAGGCTAACAACATTGTTCGACAGCTCGGTTATTTTTTTCTGTGCATCATCAATTAAAGCTAATCGTTGTAAAATATCATTAAATGTTTTAGTGGTTTTATCAAAACCTTCAGCTAAACGTTTTTCTACTTGCCCGTTAATCTCTTTTAAACGTGTATCGGTTGAAACCGTTAATTGGTCAATGCGTTTTGCCATTTGTTCACTCGATGCTTGCAACGATTTAGTTAAATCTTCACGGCTTAATTGTGTGATTTTATTAAGGTGTTCAACAAGTTGGTCAACTGACTTAAGCTGATTTTGGTTAAATGTCGTTTGATGCTCATGTAACGCTCGATTGAGCTTATCGCTATTGGCATGCAAGTTTTCAGTTTGTTTCGCGCCTTGATCTGCATGCTGTTGTAATAGCTTAATTTTAAAATCAGAGATTTGTTGTTCAAAATAAGTTTTTAGTGCAGTTTGCTGATTAGCCAATTGCTGGTGATTAAAACCTAACTGTTGTTGTAACTGTTGTTGATATTTCTCTGATAACGCTGAACCAAGAACTATTTTTTCAAGTATTTGTTGAGATTTATCATCTTGCGAGCAAACTTGTTTTGAGAGTTTTTTGACCTTAAAAAATAAAGTAATGTTTACCCAAAGAGAAATAATGATTAAAAAGACGATAAGGGTAATAGACAGTTCTGTAGGAATTTTTTCTAAAAGGGAAGAAAGATCATTAACAAGCATAAAACCGCACAAGAACACTGTAAATATTATCAGTATTAAAGCATAGATAATAACTTAGGTTAAGTTTATTTTCATTTACTTTACCGGAAATTTTTAATAATCATTGATCAAATGGATACGATCTCCCATTTTATTAAGGATAGTAATTTCACCTTCACAAACCGCTATAATTGACTTTTCATCTTTAAATTCATCGGAAATAATAACCCTACCAGTAGCATTCTGTGGAAAAACTCCCACATGGTGCATTAGTTCAAGTGAATTATCACAATAATAAATAATAGTAACGGTGCGTTGCTCAGATTTTGTCATACATCATTTCTAGCTTTTCTAGTTTAATATTCAATTTCATTTAAGTGTAGACAAAAAAATTGAAAACTTACTGTTCCCAAAATAAAAAAGCGCCCAAAGGCGCTTTTAAATATTAATTTTAATGATTAATTAACTTTTCGATTTAGCATCAATTACTTCAATTTTTGCTTTCCAGATAGCCGGGCCAGTTACATGGGCTGATTCGCCTAAACTATCTACCGCAACAGTAACAGGCATATCTTCAACTTCAAATTCATAAATAGCTTCCATTCCCATATCTTCAAAAGCAACAACTCTTGCTTTCTTAATGGCTTTAGACACTAAATATGCCGCACCACCAACTGCCATTAAATACACTGACTTATGATTCTTAATGGTTTCAACGGTTGCTGCGCCACGTTCAGCTTTACCAATGGTGCCAAGTAAGCCAGTTTCTGCAAGCATCATTTCAGTAAATTTATCCATTCGTGTTGCAGTAGTCGGTCCTGCTGGACCAACGGCTTCGTCACCAATAGCATCTACAGGGCCTACGTAATAAATAAACTTATCAGTAAAGTCTACTGGTAATTTTTCGCCCTTAGCTAACATATCTTGAATACGTTTATGAGCCGCATCACGACCGGTTAATATAGTGCCGCTAAGTAAAACAGTTTCACCTGTTTTCCATGAACTAACGTCTGCTTTTTTCAAGTCATCAACGTTAACACGTCGAACGTTTTCGCCTACTTCCCAAGTGATTTCTGGCCAGTCTTCTAATTTTGGAGGTGTTAAATTAGCAGGTCCTGAACCGTCTAAGTGAAAATGTACATGACGAGTTGCTGCACAATTGGGGATCATCACCACAGGTTTTGAAGCGGCATGGGTTGGTACTGAATTAATTTTAATATCAACTACAGTCGTTAACCCACCAAGACCTTGTGCGCCAATACCTAATTTATTCACTCGTTCGAATATTTCTAAACGCAGCTTTTCTTCAGCTGTTTCTGCGCCTCTATCAATTAAATCTTGAATATTAACTGGGTCCATTAGGCTTTCTTTAGCAAGTACGCCTGCTTTTTCAGCCGTACCACCAATACCTATACCTAACATTCCAGGTGGACACCAACCAGCGCCCATAGTTGGCAATGTTTTTACCACCCAGTCAGCAATCGAATCGCTTGGGTTCAACATTACCATTTTAGATTTATTCTCACTACCGCCGCCTTTAGCTGCGATCATAATTTCAAGGCCGCCACCAGGCACCATATCAATATGCACCACAGATGGCGTATTATCTTTAGTATTTATACGCGCGCCTGCAGGGTCTTTTACGATTGAGGCACGTAATGGGTTGTCTGGGTTTAGATAAGCGCGACGTGTTCCTTCATCAATCATTTGTTGTACAGTTAAGTCTGTTTTATCCCATTGAACATCCATACCCACTTTTACAAAACAGGTAACAATGCCAGTATCTTGACAGATAGGACGTTGACCATGAGCCGACATGCGAGAATTAATGAGTATTTGCGCGATAGCGTCTTTTGCCGCTGTACTTTCTTCTTTATGGTATGCTTTCTCTAGCGCTTGAATAAAATCAAGCGGGTGATAATAAGAAATGTATTGTAGTGCATCAGCAATACTTTCAATTAAATCTTGTTGTTTAATGATAGCCATAAGGGTCTCTTTTTATGCAAATCGACAAATGTCGTTCAACAGCATTAAATACGTTACCTATTAGTATAAGATAATTTATAATGGTTGAAAGTTAAAAAATTGCCGATATCATACCCTGCTTGTTATCGAGCTACCACCCATTATCGAGTAAACTCCGCCATGTTCACTATTTCCGCAAAGCCTTTTATCGTAGACAAATCTCTGGATATGAAAGCTATATTCTCTGCCTTTAGCGATCAGCCTTGGGCGATGTGGTTAGACTCTTGTAGCAGTAAAACAGCTAAGGCCCATGTAGATAGCAATTTCGATATTATGGTATGGCAACCAGAGGTAACACTGACAACTCATGGTGAAAACACCGAAATAAGCTGGTTAAATAAATCCTATAAAGAAACGAGTAATGAAAATCCACTAGCCCTTTTAGAGGCAATACAACAAGCGTGTTTTATTGATGCTCATATTGAAGAAAACCCTTTCCCTTTTAAAGCCGGATGTTTAGGTTATTTTTCTTACGACCTGGGTAAGCGTTTCGAAGAACTGCCCCAACAAACAACTCAAGATATTTCATTAGCCGAAATGTCGGTGGGTATTTACTTCCAAGCACTTATTTTTGATCATAAAAAACAAGAATTATGGCTTATTTGTCCAGAGCATCAACGAGCAGATATTACTATTTCAATTGATGACCAGTTAGCAAAAGCCAGTAATAAAGAAAAAAACGCCCCCTTTTCCTTAATATCTGATTGGCAATCAAATATAAATAAAAGCAGTTATGATAAAAAGTTCCAGCAAGTGCAAAATTACTTATTGTCAGGTGACTGCTACCAAATTAATTTAGCTCAACGCTTTCATTCCCATTATCAAGGGGATGAGTTCCTTGCTTATTGCGCATTACGTGAAAAAAACCAAGCACCATTTTCTGCTTTTTTACGTTTTGATGATGCTGCTATTTTAAGTATTTCTCCTGAACGATTCCTACAAAAGCGTGGCAATAAAGTGCAGAGTAAACCCATTAAGGGCACTAAGCCTAGAAGTGAAAATGCTGAAATTGACAATCAAAACGCTATTGTTCTAAAGCATTCTGAAAAAGACCGAGCAGAGAATTTAATGATTGTTGACTTACTGAGGAATGATATTAGTAAAGTATGTATTCCCGGAACGGTCAAAGTTCCCAATTTATTTGATATTGAGAGTTTCCCTGCAGTCCATCATTTAGTCAGTACTGTTGAAGGTGAGTTAGCGCAACCTTTTAAAGCCACTGATTTATTAGCGGCTTCATTTCCAGGAGGCTCAATTACCGGAGCACCAAAAATTAGAGCCATGGAAATTATTGACGAACTAGAACCACATCAACGCAGTATATATTGCGGTTCTATCGGCTATATATCAGCTTGTGGCAATATGGACACAAGCATTACCATTCGTACCCTACTTTGCGAGAACGATAAAACGTCAACCAAAAAGAATATCTATTGTTGGGCTGGCGGTGGTGTGGTTGCCGATTCAAAGGTAGACTGTGAATATCAAGAGACCTTCGATAAAGTAAATAAAATACTACCCGTATTATCTGCCTTATAACATTGATCGTTTTATGGGGTTAGTACCCAATAGATATCAATTACCGCTAAATAATCTACAAAATGCGAGTCAATAAATCATGACGAAAAATGAATTTTTACACAAGTTTCAGTTGTCATCTTTAGCGGATTCTTTACATCAATATAGTCACACGACTCCCTTAAGACCGGCAGCAGTTCTAATTGCTATAATTGAAGAAAACCAGCAACTATATGTTCTATTTACCAAACGCGCCGCACATTTAAAACACCATCCAGGCCAAATTAGTTTCCCAGGAGGTAAGGTTGAAGATTTTGATAACAACTTTATTGCTACAGCAATCAGGGAAGCAGAAGAAGAGATAGGCTTGAATAGTCATGACATTAATATTATCGGTCAGCTTAATCCTTATGAGACTATCAGTGGTTACGTGGTTACTCCCGTCATTGCATTCATCAATAAACAACAAGATTATGTGATGGATAAAAATGAAGTTGATGAAATATTTCAGGTACCATTACAATATTTTCTCAATTTCGATAACCATTATGCTATCAATATAGAACGTCAGCATAAGCCTTTCTCAATTCATTTTATGCCTTACGGCCACCATAACATCTGGGGTGCTACTGCAGTAATGCTGAAAGATTTAGCTATTCACCTTTCATAAGCTTTACAATAGTTTTATAATTTCATCTGTTATTTTGCTATTTTTGTTTTTCATGATGATAGCTTTCAGTTACAATTACCGAAGATAATCCCATCTTTTAACAATTTCAACGAAATAAATTCAGGTTTTTTGTATGATTAGTGTATTTGATATGTTTTCCATTGGCATTGGTCCATCGAGTTCTCACACCGTTGGCCCAATGAAAGCTGCGAAGTTATTTGTTGAACAACTTAAAAAAGATAATAAATTAACCGACACAACTCGCGTGAAATGTGAACTTTTTGGTTCATTAGGCCAAACAGGCATTGGTCATGGCACTGGTAAAGCGGTTATTCTAGGTCTGTCGGGGGAAAATCCTGATACAATTGCAGTTGAATCAATTGATACCATTCTTGAAAACGTCGTAAGTAGCCAACAGCTTTCACTTAATGGCGAGCATATTGTTTCATTCCCTAAAAATGATGCCATTGTTTATCATCGTCGTAAAACCTTACCTGCCCATGCGAATGCAATGACAATTTTCGCATATGCTGAGATACCAGGTGAAGAAAGTATTTTATTATTAGAACAAACCTATTATTCAATTGGCGGCGGTTTTATTGTTAACGCTTGCGATTTTGAAGTTGAAAAAGACAAAGCTTTATCTCTTCATAATAATATCAAACGTCCACATTATTTCTCAACAGCAACCGAACTCATTGATGAAGCGAATGAGAAAAACATCAGCATCAGTACGCTTATGATGGATAATGAAAAGTGCTTAGCTGATGAAGCAACGATTAGAAAGCAATTAGTCAATATTTGGCAAGCAATGAAAGACTGCATTGACCGTGGCATTAAAACCGAAGGTATTTTACCTGGTGGTTTAAAAGTTGCTCGTAGAGCTCCAGCTCTTTATAAATCATTATCGGTTGAAAACAATAACGACCCACTAACAGCAATGGACTGGGTAAACTTATTTGCTATGGCTGTCAATGAAGAGAATGCTGCAGGCAGTCGTGTAGTAACTGCACCAACCAATGGTGCAGCAGGTATTATTCCAGCCGTATTATGTTATTACGATAAATTTGTGAAACCTGTTGATGAAGATACCTGTGTACGTTATTTATTAACCGCAGCAGCTATAGGTATTTTATATAAGACAAACGCATCAATTTCTGGTGCAGAAGTAGGTTGCCAAGGTGAAGTCGGTGTTGCATGTTCTATGGCTGCGGGTGCATTAACTGAAATAATGGGCGGTTCACCAAATAAAGTCGAAAATGCGGCTGAAATTGGTATGGAGCATAACTTAGGGTTAACCTGCGATCCTGTTGGTGGCTTAGTACAAGTTCCTTGTATCGAGCGTAACGCCATGGGTTCAGTAAAAGCTATAAATGCTTCACGCTTGGCTTTACGTGGCACCGGAAATCATAAAGTTCCCTTAGATAAAGTAATAAAGACTATGTGGGAAACGGGTAACGATATGAAAACAAAATATAAAGAAACTTCACGTGGTGGCCTAGCCGTTAACATTATTGAGTGTTAATAAACGTTATGAAGAGTATTTATAAAAAAGCTGATATTTTTTGATCGCGCTTTTTAACAAAAAAAACGACTATAAATATTATTTATAGTCGTTTTTTTAATTCTATTACTGTTTTATATTATTAGCGTACAGGTAATTCGATATTCGCAAACATCTCATCTATTTCAGTATTGTTCTTTAATAACACTGCTTTTGTAACTAAGTCGCGATTAAGATGTGGTGCAAATCGTTCAATAAAATCAAACATATAACCACGTAAGAAAGTTCCTCGTCTAAAGCCAATTTTAGTGGTACTGGCTTTAAATAAGTGGCTGGCATCAATCACAACTAAATCACTATCAATTCTAGGGTCAATGGCCATTGTTGCAATAACCCCTACGCCTACACCTAAACGTACATAAGTTTTAATGACATCTGCATCGGTTGCAGTAAACGCTATTTTAGGTTCCATACCGACACTGTTAAATGCAGTATCAAGTTCAGAACGACCGGTAAAGCCAAACACATAGGTAACCAATGAATATTTAGCGAGATCTTCAATAGTTATTAATTGCTTCTTAGCCAGAGGATGACCAGGACGAACGATTATGCTTCTATTCCAGTGATAACACGGCAGCATGATCAAATCGTTATATAAATGCAACGACTCTGTAGCAATAGCAAAATCGGCATCGCCTTTTCCAGCTGCGTCACTTATTTGTGCAGGTGTACCTTGCGACATTTGCAATGATACTTTTGAATACTTCTTCATAAAACCTTGAATGACATCAGGCAAGGCATAACGAGCTTGAGTATGCGTAGTCGAAATACGTAACTTCCCTTCGTCGGGTTGAGTGTGCTCACGTGCCACCGCTTTAATAGCTTCTACTTTAGATAAGATTTCAGTCGCGATATTAATGACTTCATTACCTGGAGGAGTAACATGAGTTAAATGTTTGCCACTACGACCAAAAATTTGAATGCCAAGTTCATCTTCTAACATACGTACTTGCTTGCTTATACCCGGTTGCGAGGTAAACAAACTTTCTGCTGTAGCTGATACATTGAGGTTATTGTTGAGGACTTCAACAATATAACGAAGTTGCTGCAGTTTCATAATTATACTTCAGAGTGGTTATATGAATTACTTATGCCAAAAATATATACTTAAATGAAACTTTATTCCATATTAATTTTCATTTTTTAACTTTTAGTGAAGATTTCCGCACCAAATGTAGTTTTATTACCACGGAATGAGTTGTGTATTTTGATAATAATAAATTAATCGCCTTAATGGTGTAATTAAGCCAAAATTAATCCTATGTTAACTTATGGTGTATTAAAATCCAACTTACCTTTTAATAGAGAAAACATAAAATAATCACATAAGGCTATGCTAAAGCGTACATTTTTTGTAGACTGCTATAACGATATATCTAAAAAAACAGAGTAGTAAATACTATGGGCATTATCATTGCTTTAATTGTTGCGTTAGTCATCATAGTGGTGGGCGTTAGTGCTTTACAACAGCACAAAGAAAAACAAGAAAAAGAACAACGTACGAAAGCGGCTAAACAAAAAGCAATAATTGATGAAAATGAAGAACTGATTCTAAATCTTGCTAATTTACCAAGTAATCCAAATATTACAAATATTCTTATACGCCGTAGCTTAAATGCGGCTAAAGCGATGAAGGCTATTTTGCCTGAGTCAAAAACAATAAGAAGTAAAATAGGTGAGTTAGAGGCAAGGTTAAGTGCTTCTCAAGATTTAGCGGGTGCGCAGTCAGAAAAAGAAGAAATGTTCATTTTACCTGACAATGAACAACAGCTTGTAAGCATTTTACAAAGTATCAAGAGATTACGAGCAACGCTAAAATCAGAACAGAGTAAAGGTGCACTAGACGCACAGGCTTTCAGCCATGAAGATAAAAAGCTTGATGCTATGCAATTACAAATTGGTGTTGAGAGCTTATTAAAGCGCGGTAATATGGCTTATCAAAAAGAGATGCTGGGATCAGCCCGTCAATATTTCGAAAAAGCGATGCAAACTTTATCAGCTCACCCTATACAAACAGAATACACAACCAATAAAAAAGCTGAAGTTGAAATTCAATTAGAAGAAATAACCAACGCACTTAAAAGCACCAATGCTAAAGATGCTGCGAAAAAAGCTAAAGATCAAGAAGATGACTTGGATATGTTATTTCAGCCCAAGAAAAAGTGGTAATAGCTATTTTTTAACAACACTTCGAACCAGCATGCATTGCTGGTTTTTTATGTCAGGGATAAAATTAAAATGAAAACATCCCCCAGTTATATCCCCGTTATTAACTTACCCTCTTTATTACGCAAAGTTATAAAAGCCTATGCATTAAAAGCAGGAATACGTGATAGTGGCTGTGAACTGTATCGAATAGGTCGTTCACGAAACTGGCAGTTGAAAGCTACCTTCGAACAAATTGAGAAGATTATTGATTTTATTCTTACCTCAGAAGAACCAAGTTGGCAGTGGCTAGCAAGCTATTTAGCTAACCAACGACAAACCTTGAGCCACGATGAACTCATCCGTATAGCAAAAATAAAACCCGATATTACCGTTAATCAATTAATGGCCCGAACAGATTGCACCATAGCTCAAGCGAGAAAAGTAATTGATGAATTAGAATGGCGTGAATAATAGCTAACGAGAAACTATTAACCCTAGCCAAGAACAGGTAATATAGCCGCATATCAACATTTTAATTACGGAAAAACATGGCACTTAAAGCAACAATAAATAAAGCCACAATACACTTGTCGGACATGGACAGAAACTATTACGACACGCTAAATTTAACTATAGCTCAGCACCCTTCTGAAACGAATACTCGTATGATGGTTCGTTTGTTAGCTTATATTTTAAATGCCAATGAGAACTTACAATTTGGTAAAGGGGTAAGTGATGAAGATGAAGCTGCAATTTGGCAAATAAACTTTTCTGAAGAAATTGAATTATGGATAGAATTGGGGCAACTTGATGATAAGCGCATCAAAAAAGCCTGTAATCGCTCTCAAAAAGTTATTCTTTATACGTTTGGCAGTAGTGCCGAAACGTGGTGGAAGCAGTCACAAAATAAACTGCGTTTATTTAATAAACTTTCTGTGGAATGGGTTAGTCAAGAAACGTGTGACGCCTTAACTAAACTTGTCGGCCGCTCTATGGAATTTCAATGTAGTATCCAAGATGGCCAACTATGGCTAACTTCAGGTGACAACACCTTGTTGATTGAAACAACAAGATTACAATAGATATTTGACCAAAACTCCCAACAGCACTAACAATAACAATAATGGAAGATAAAATGACAATAAAAAAACAACTTAAGAAAAACCGGCTAACGATAGCGTTAATTACAGGCTTAACTTTACTGTCTGCTTGTGGTGAACAAGCAACTCCAACGGTTAGCATTTCCCCAATGACATCACAGCAAGTAGTAAAAGACATTACTTACCTTGCTAGTGATAATTTAAAAGGACGAAAAAGTTTTTCTAAGGAAATTGACCAAGCAGGTGAGTTCATTAGCCAACGTTTTAGTGAAATAGGCTTAAGTCCACTTGAAGGTTATGAAGGCTTTGAACAAACCTTCAAAGTAACGAGTATCATGCCTAATGCTTTAACTATGAGTTTAAATGGTAAAAGCATTGAAGCAGAAAACTTAGCAATGGCTAGCACCATCCCTGAAATTTCATGGAAAAACATCAGCGATGTTACTACTCATATTATTGGTGAAAACGATAACATGCGTGAAGTCATTGGGAAGTTAAATCATGACGGTGGTCAACATTTAGTAGTAATTCACTCGGCTCATGCCAAAATGTTTGCTGGTTATAGAGGATATTTTCAACGTGGGCTAACGAAGTTAAACCTTGAACATCAAGGCGCGATCATCATGGTTTTAGCTGATGACAATGAAGTCAGCTCTATAGACGTTAATGCAAGTACAAAAATAGAAGAAAAAGCATTAACCAATATTGTTGCAATTTTACCAGGCACAGATAAAAATCCTGCCACAGCTAAAGAAGTTATTTTGTATTCGTCACATTATGATCACTTAGGCTTAACTCCTGACGGTAAAGAAGTATTTAATGGTGCCGATGACGATGCTTCTGGCACATCTGCCGTTATTAACTTAGCGCAACACTTTGCTAGCAAAGGTAATAATAAACGTACCTTAATGTTTAGCGCTTTTACAGCTGAAGAAATTGGCGGTTTTGGATCTAAGTACTTTTCACAGCAATTAAATCCTGATGATATCGTTGCCATGATAAATATTGAAATGATCGGCAAACCGTCCAAGTTTGGCGCTGGCACCATGTGGATGACAGGTATGGAGCGCTCTAATTTAGGCGAGTTACTTAATGAAAGTTTGAAAAGTAAAAATACTGAGGTGTATAAAGACCCTTACCCAAAACAAGGTTTATTTTACCGCTCTGACAATGCAACACTTGCTCGCTTAGGTGTTCCGGCACATAGTTTTAGCAGTACTCAGTTAGATAAAGATCAGCATTATCATCAAACATCTGATGATATTAATAGCTTAGACTTAGATTCTATGTATAAAGTTATTGAATCCTTGTCAGTTGCTACTCAAGGCCTTGTAGATGGCACAATTACGCCAACACGTATCGACATGAAGAAAGTGCGTGCTCAAGGTAAAATTTACTAAATAATTTTACTGTTTAACTAAAAACCAGCAATATATTGCTGGTTTTTTTATTTTACAACAGCTATTAAGGCTGACAGGACATTTGATATTCTAGATCATTTTGCCCTGTAACGACAAAACCATGACGTAAATATAACGAGATAACGGGGTTGGATAAAAGTACATTCAGTGTCAATGGTAACTCTAATTGTTTTGCCTTTGTTTTAGCTAACGTTAAGACTTTACTGCCTATACCTTTACCCTGATATATCGGAGATATTTGCAATTGCCTAATGTGTAATTTTCCGGCCATCAAACCTAGTTTAATCAAACCTATAGGTTGCCTATCCATCAGAATAATTGACGAATCATCAAAGTATTCATTAATTCGTTCAAGATGTTGTTGTTCAGATAAGTTTAACCCTGCTGATATTAAGTGTTCTCCCATGGTGGCTTTTCTTAACCTCAATAAGAATGGTATATCCGCCTGCTGTGCTTGTCGAAACCCAATCGTTATTTTTTTATGATTTTGCATAGTTTTTACTATAATGTTTTCTCACTAAATCACCCCATTGGTATATAGCTAACCCCGTAATAATCGCAAAAGCACCGACCACTAAGTTAGTATTGATCACCTCATTGTTGAGTATCGCACCGAGTGAAATTGCAACCACAGGCGTGATCATCGTAATTAACGCAACAGTACTTGCTTTTAATCGTTGTAATACATAAAAATAAGCAATGAACCCAACTAATGAACCTATGATCCCTAAGTAAATAACACTGAGTATTGACTTACTGCTCCATGTTTCATATGGAATGTTACCATCAAAAATGAGCCACACTGTGATAAAAAGAGGGATGCTAAATAATAAAGTACCTACGGTAGTCGCCATCGGATTTATAGAGACTTCTACGCTTTTAACTAATACGCCACTTAGACTAAAGAAACTCACAGCGATAAGTACCGAAATTACGCCGATATAAGCATCTGCTGCCAATGATATTTTGTCATAACAAACAATTGCCAAACCAGAAATAGCCACACATAAAGCTAACTTTTTCGCCAAGGATAAAGACGCTTCAGCTAAAATTCGCTTACTGAGCACGCCCGATAAAATAGGTGATAAACCAAATATCAGCGACATGAGTCCAGAAGAGATATACCCAGCAGCTACATAAGAAAATAACATACCACCAAAAACACCAATGGCTGAGAAACTATAAAGTCTTATTGCCTGTTTATGCCAAGGAAGTTCAATGTTGAAAGCTTTTAATAATAAGAATCCTGGAACGACAGCAATAACCATACGCAATAATACAGCAAACGTAGGATGGATTGTTTCACTACTCCAAACAATGCCTAATGGTGTGGTAGACCAAATTATAATGACGGCAAGATAAGCAATTGGAACAGACATTTTAGAACTCCTTTAAACGTGTTTTTAAAATTGAATAATTTAGCGGGAGTAAAACACTGGGGAGAAAAAATAATAACCACAGTGAAGGACTGTGGCTAAAAAGTTAAATAATTTTACTTAGTAATACCACAATAATTCGTTGCCATAGCAAAGGCATACCAACGATTGACTATGACAGTCAGTCGATTTTGGTCGAGACAATTTTGAATGGTATTTAGGGCTATGGGTAACATGTAAATTACAGTTCTTTATTTAAGTAAATTTAATTTATATAAAACAGCACGACGATGTGCGATAAGAAATAATGGCGATATTATTTAAGTAAGTCAATAAGCGTTATCAAATATATTTTGGCTATCGAGTACATACAAAGTAAATAGTGAGCAAATAATAGACGCTAAATATAATTTTTCATCCCCCTTAATGGAAGTATGCAGATGCATTAATACTGAGAAGTACTAGATGTTTGAGTTAGGCCTTACCATAACCGAGCCATAGTATCCGTACCACCACGCTATCCCTTCATCCTTAAAACAAAAAAGCCCTTCATTGAAGGACTTCTTTGAATAAATAAGCTTTATTAGGCTTTTTTCAAATACGCTGAAACTAACACAATGCGCGTACCGTTTACTTTCCCTTCAATATGTTCAGGATTATCGGTTAACGTAATACCACGTACCATGGTGCCCTGCTTTGCAGTAAAGTTGGCGCCTTTTACTTTTAAATCTTTAATTAAGGTAACATCATCACCATCTTGCAATTCAGTACCGTTACTATCGCGTGTTGGACCTTCACGTTCTGCCGCCGCAATACCTTGCTCAGCCCACGTTTTAACGTCATCTTCCATGTAAATCATTTCTAAAGCATCTTGTGCCCAACTTTCAGCCGAAAGTTTATGAAGCATACGGTAAGACATAACTTGTACCGCAGGTTCTTGGTTCCACATACTGTCATTTAAACAACGCCAGTGATTTACATCTAACTCTTCGTCGCCATTAATTTGCGCAGTACAAGTGCTGCATAGGTATACACACTGTTGAGCACTTAGATCACTTGTTGGAGGCACAGGGAAAACAGCTAAGTTTTCTGTTGATGTACATAATTCACAACTAGTATTACTGCGTGCTTTTAAAGCATTTTCGGTAGGCATAATATTATTCCACTGATTTTTTGGAGTATAATTTTTGGCTATTATGCCTGTAAATATAGTGGTTCGCTAGGCACTTAAATGCAATAACGATGAAGAACCTTGATGCTGTACGCTATTATATTGATTAATCACTTGTTGGTTAGCTAATTGATGGCTAGTTTTTGGCCTAGGTTGAATATTTACACCACCGGCTTTAAAAGGAGTCTCTGGAAAGTCCGGCTTTTCAGGGGCCACATATCTTTGCTTCAGCGTTTTTTCAACTATCGACATATATTTGTCGGTTAACCTACCGTTATTCATTCCGCTATAAATAGAGTCATCAAAACTTTCACCCGTAGCTGAAACTACATAGGCATTTAGGGCAGCCTTTTGTGAGTTAATGTAATGCTGTTGAACAGCAAACTGCCAAAGATTTTCTTTTTTTGACTGAATGTCATCACTGATTTCGTTGACCTGATTTTGACCAACAATGGTAACAGTATCTTCAAGCTTCTGGATTGATATGTCAGAGTTAACGTTACTTCTTATATTCGTATTTCGATACGAAGAATATTGTGCAGACTCTTGTCTCGCTGAATAAGTATTTGATTGACTGCTGACTTGATGTGCTGGCGTTATATTAGCAGTCGCTACCCCTTTAGCTCGAGAAACGGGAACATTATAAGGATTGCTGAATGAAGTTTGAGAAAGAGAATTAATCATAAAAACCGCCATCAAGTATTAATTTAATGACGGTATTTTAAGCAGTTTATTAATCGAGTCTGTAAAGCTTTGTTACTTTCATAGGTGAAATTGCAACAAAGCCGTTTTCTTAGAACAGTTAATCTAAATTTTTAGTGATATGGTGCGAAGCTGCTGCAGTGAAAACTACATCTGTAGAACTATTTAGTGCAGTCTCCGCAGAATCTTGAATAACACCAATAATGAAACCTATCGCGACAACCTGCATGGCAATATCGGTATTGATACCAAATAGGCCACAAGCTAAAGGAATAAGTAGCAATGAACCACCAGCAACACCAGAAGCACCACAAGCTGAAACCGAGGCAATAACACTTAATAAAATAGCGGTAGCGAAGTCGACTTCAATATTTAAAGTATTTGCAGCAGCAAGTGTTAATACCGTAATAGTTATAGCCGCTCCAGCCATGTTGATAGTTGCGCCTAAAGGAATAGAAACTGAATAGGTATCTTCGTGCAAATCTAGCTTTTCACATAACGCCATATTTACAGGAATATTTGCTGCGGAGCTTCGTGTGAAGAATGCAGTAATACCTGATTCCTTTAAACAGGTTAGTACTAAAGGATAAGGGTTTTTGCGCATAATAAAAAAGACTATTAACGGGTTCACTACAAGCGCAATAATTAACATCGCCCCTAAAAGTACTAAGACTAAGTGGCTAAATTCACCTAATGTATCAAAGCCTGTAGTTGCAACTGTATTAGCGACGAGTCCCATAATGCCTATCGGTGCAAAGCGAATGACTAACCTAACCACACTTGAAATAGCTTCAGCAAAGTCGTGAACCATGACCTTGGTTGATTCACTGCCTTTTTTCAAAGCAAAACCTAAACCTAAGCCCCAGGCTAAAATACCGATGAAATTCCCTGTAACAACCGCATTAAAAGGATTATCAACAATTTTAAATGCTAAGGTTGATAAGACTTCACCTAACCCTTGTGGTGGGTTCGCACTGGCTCCGGCTAAATCTAAAGTTAATTGCACAGGAAAAGCAAAACTTAATAATACGGCAACTAACGCCGCGCTTATGGTTCCAAGTAAATATAGCCCGACAATAGGTTTTAACTTAGCGTCACTATTCGCTTTTTGATTAGCAATAGAGGAAGCAACAAGCACTAGAACTAATATAGGTGCTACCGCTTTTAATGCGCTAACAAATAAGCTACCGAGCAATGAAAATGATTTTGCGGTATCTGGCGATATTAGCGCTAATACCACACCAAAAACAATGGCAATAATGATTTGATTAACGATATTAATAGCTTTCATTTTTTCAAGCAGCGACTTACTTTCTAGCTGAATATTTTCTGTTGTCATAGTTTTTATTTTTCTTATTGTAGTTAAAAAGTTTAGGAATATTTCGATTAAGTTTTTTACCACTTAACAACGAAGATTGTCTAGTAGTAATTCGATGTAACGCAATATAAAAAGGATAATTAACCTTCCCAGACAATAACAAGCTCTTCAGGTGTATCGTCGACTAAGTATTGCTTACAAATAAACTGTCCCATCACCGCAACAAGATCATCATCATAAAAAATAAATGGTGTTCTTTTTCTCAGCCAGGGTGGCATGGCTAATTCTTGTAGAACTTTTTTCAGTGACCGTGAGTGTTGGCGATATTCAGGTAAACACTTAGGGTTTTGATGAGAAAAAGAAACAGATACAATTTGCCCAGTCTTGGGGGCACGAACATTAGCCTGCCAATATGCTTTTGGGTCTTCGTCTTGATTTCTTATCGAAAATGATAAAGTCCCGAGTTTATCGGGTAATACTAATATTTCATTTTTGGCAACGTCTGTTAAGTTAACAGTATCGTGCCATAAAGAAATATCCTGGAAAATATGAGTTAAATGTAATTCCCCCTTAAAACGCCTAAAACAGCAACTAGCTAGCTGTACCATAGGTGATTTATCGTTTTCAGCGGACAGTTGTAAATGAACTTGATGCAATTGTTGACTACTAGGCATTAAAATATTGTGCTGTGACAAAAAGTACCTAAGCATATTATTAAAACGAGGTAGAGTCAGTGAGAGTAACACTGAAGTATTAAGAACATTCTGTGAAATCTGGCTCTTTGCTAAGTCTTGTTGTGCTAATTCATCTAATAGTTGTTGTGCTTCAAAGCAATGTTCGGCACTACGAGCTATTGTACTATTAATACTTGGCCAACGTTCCGATAACTTAGGTAAAATTTGATGGCGTAAAAAATTACGATCAAAGCGCTCATCAACATTAGACTCATCTTCAACCCAAGTAAGCTGATGTTCTTTTGCATAATGCTCTATATCTGCACGTGAAAAATTGAGTAAAGGCCTAACTAATAACTGTTGCCCAAGTTGCATTTCTTTTTGCATAGCAGAAAGTCCCTTTAAACCAGCTCCTCTTTTGAGTGCCAGTAGAAAGGTTTCAACCTGATCGTCACTATGATGACCTGTAACAATTAAATCTCCAACACTCGCAATTGACTTCAATGCACTGTACCTGGCATCTCTAGCAAGTGCCTCTAGGCTTTTTTGTGCTTGTATTTTTACATTTACGCAGACGATATCTAATGGAATATTTAGTTTATGGCATTGTTCTTTCGCAAATTGTTGCCATTGAACTGAGTTGTCGCTTAAACCGTGATCTACATGACAGACGCGAAGGCGTGCTTTTAAGCGATTTTTGTTTTTTAATGAGGCAAGGCAATGAAGAATAACTTGTGAATCAACCCCTCCGCTGTATGCGATTAGGATATTTCTACTAGCATGTTTTAAAAAAAATGCTTCAACGTACGATTCGATAGACAACATAAAATAGGGCTATTTAAAACTAAAATGCAAACACTCAGGTTTGCATTTTTATTATTTATTGTAATAAGCGATTAACAATAACCGAAAGACATTAATCTATCGTAACGCTTTTCAATTAATTCTTCTTTGGTCAAGCTTTCTAACTCAGTAAGGTTAGCTTTTAATGCTTGTTTTAGATTGGCCGCCATAATATCCATATCACGATGTGCTCCGCCTAAAGGCTCTTCAACGATGTTATCAATAAGTCCTGACTCTTTAATACGCTTGGCGGTTATACCCATAGCTTCAGCCGCCAAAGGAGCTTTTTCTGCTGTTTTCCACAATATTGAAGCACAACCTTCAGGTGAAATTACAGAATAAGTAGAGTATTCAAGCATGTTAACCCGATCACCAACACCGATTGCTAGAGCTCCACCAGAACCGCCTTCGCCAATAACAGTACAAATAATAGGTACAGACAAACGCGCCATAACTTTTAAGTTCATTGCTATGGCTTCACTTTGACCACGCTCTTCTGCGCCAATACCAGGATACGCACCAGGTGTGTCAATAAAAGTAATAATTGGCATGTTAAAGCGTTCGGCCATTTGCATTAAACGTAATGCTTTACGATATCCTTCAGGGCGAGGCATACCAAAATTACGTTTAACTTTTTCAGCCGTTGAACGACCTTTTTGATGACCAATTACCATTACTGGTTTTCCATCTAAACGCGCAGTACCACCAACAATAGCACGATCATCAGCGTAATGACGATCACCAGCGAGTTCATCAAATTCAGTAAATATTCGTGGTAAATAATCCAGTGTGTAAGGACGTTGAGGATGAC
>Ga0209292_1003196_pt1 | contig 18162 bp, 16 predicted proteins | sample GOMGulsemesocosm_2_FD_184634 | JGI IMG/M metagenome (GOLD analysis project Ga0209292, IMG submission 184634) | Methane-oxidizing microbial communities from mesocosms in the Gulf of Mexico - GOM9C Gulf of Mexico (SPAdes) (version 2) | ecosystem: Environmental > Aquatic > Marine > Cold seeps... | reverse complement strand
AGATGGTACAGAAACAGGTAATGGTAATGCACGTTTTGCGCCCGCTTCTTTACATAACACGCCAGCGCGTTCAACTGCGTCTTTGTTACCCGCGATAACCACTTGACCAGGAGAGTTGTAGTTAACGGGAGAAACAACTTCACCCTGTGCAGCAGCTTCACAAGCGGCTGCAATCTTATCATCGGCTAAACCGATAATTGCGTACATCGCGCCAACACCCGCTGGTACAGCCTGTTGCATTAACTGACCACGTAGTTCAACTAATTTAATGGCATCTTTGAATTCAATAACACCCGCACAAACTAATGCTGAATACTCACCTAAGCTATGTCCAGCAATAACAGATGGTAGCTCACCACCTTGCTCTGCCCAAACGCGCCAAATAGCAACGGAAGCTGCAAGTAGTGCTGGTTGTGTTTTATCTGTTTGGTTTAAAGATTCAGCAGGACCTTGCTGAACTAATTCCCACAGGTCGTAACCTAAGGTTTCACTTGCTTCTTTATATGTATCACCAACAACAGGAAACTGCTCAGCAAGCCCTGCTAACATCGTTACGCTTTGTGAACCCTGTCCTGGAAAAGCAAAAGTAAAATTTGACATATTTATTCCTAAAAACTTTAAATGGTTAAAAAGAAAAAACAGGAGCAGACTCCTGTTTAAATTTTAAAAAGTAAATTGTTCCGAGTGAGTTACATTCTAATTAACGCACTACCCCAGGTAAATCCACCACCAAATGCTTCTAATAACACAAGGTGTCCTGGTTTTATTTTTCCTGAACGCACACCTTCGTCAAAGGCGAGCGGCACAGAGGCTGCAGAAGTATTACCATGTCCTTCAAGTGTTAAAATAACTTGATCCATCGACATGCCTAGTTTTTTAGCAGTTGCAGAGATAATGCGTTTATTAGCTTGATGTGGCACTAACCAATCAAGTTGCTCTTTATCAACATTATTAGCAGCTAAAGTATCAATAACAACTTGGCTTAGCTTTTTAACCGCAACTTTAAATACATCATTACCCGCCATTGACAGATACGATTCATTTACAGATTCAGCATTGCCACGTGTTGCATTAGGTAGCTTTAATAACTCACCAAAGCGACCATCCGCATTGATATTCGTTGATAAAATACCTTCATCTTCGGTTGCAGTCACAACAACTGCCCCTGCACCATCACCAAAGAGGATGATTGTACTGCGATCCGTTGGATCGCACGTTGCTGCCAATGCATCTGCACCAATGACTAAAATAGTTTTAGCGCCACCGCCTTTAATAAAGTTATCAGCAACGCTTAGTGCGTAAGTGAAACCAGCGCAAGCTGCTGAAACATCAAAAGCAGGGATATCATAAATGCCTAATAAATTCTGAACTTCACAAGCGGCAGAGGGGAAAGCATTATGATTACTGGTTGTTGCAACAACAATAAGATCTAAATCAGAAGCGGTTAAATTAGCGGCTTCAAGTGCTTTTAACCCAGCTTCTTTGCCCATAAATGCAATGGTCTCATCAGCATTAGCAATACGACGCTCTTTAATACCCGTGCGCTGGGTGATCCACTCATCAGTGGTATCTACCATTTTCTCTAAATCATCATTACTGCGCACTGCGGTTGGCAGGTAACTACCTGTACCTATAATTTTGCTATTCATGTGATAAACAATCTCGCTCTAATAAAACCGTTTCTAATCGGTTTGAAATGCTATTTGGAATCTGCCACTGGATCTCTTTAATCGCTTGCTCGATGGCATAAGCGAATGCAACTTCATTTGCACTGCCATGGCTTTTAACTACAATACCACGAAGACCAATTAAACTGGCACCATTATACATATCTGGATGTAAATGTTTAAATTGCTTTTTTAAGATTGGACTCAACAATTTGCCCAATAACTTACTGTAAAAATTGGAGTTTACCGCTTTATCTAACTGTTGTAAAAATACGCGCCCCATACCTTCATAACTTTTAAGTGCGATATTACCACTAAAGCCGTCGGTAACAATGACATCTGCCTTACATGAAAACAGCTCATTTGCTTCAATAAAACCAACGTAGTTAATATGCGAGCTCTCATTCAATAGGCTTGCACAACGTTGAATAATATCATTACCTTTATTATTTTCTTTACCCACATTAAGTAACGCAACGTTGGGTTTTTTTATCTGCTCCACTTTTTCACACAAGACACTGCCCATCACTGCAAAATTAAACAGAGTATTACTGTCACATTGTAGGTTAGCACCTAAATCAAGCAGGTACGTATGCCCTTCACCGTTATTAGGTAAACCTGACACTAATGCGGGTCTCGAAACACTGGGAATTGTTTTTAATGCTTGTTTTGCCAATAACATTAATGCACCGGTATTACCTGCGCTAACACAAGCATCGGCTTCACCATCAGCAACAAGCTTAAGTGCGATATGCATTGATGAGTTAGAAACATGACGTAATACATAAACCGGATTATCTTCCATTGAGATAACATTTTCAGCATGTTTAAACGAGAGCCGAGAATGATCTAATAGATCGTACTGTTTTAATAGGGGGATAATTTTTTCAGATGTGCCAATGATAATTAGCGACAGAGTTGGGTATTCTAGCAGTGTTTTTTTCGCAGCTAAGAGCGAAATATGGGGACCGAGATCGCCCCCCATGGCATCAAGCGCAATTGTATATCTACGCAAGGTAATCTTATAGTTCGATTACTTTTTTGCCTTTGTAGAAACCATCTGCAGTCATGTGATGACGACGATGAGTTTCACCAGAAGTAGCGTCAACTGTAAGTTGAGCTGGAGCACCTAGTGCATCATGTGAACGACGCATGCCGCGCTTTGAACGAGTCTTACGACTTTTTTGTACTGCCATTGTAAAAATTCCTACTTGTTATTTGCGCTTTAGTTGAGCTAAAGCTTCAAATGGGTTGGGACGTTGTTCTTCTTCTTCTTCAATCTCACCAAAAGTAAGTTCAAACTTACTTTCAACACAATCATCGATTGCGTGTTTCGATATCTGAGGGAGCGTCAATATTAGCTCATCTTCAACGATTTCGTGAAGATTTACCTCCCCATTTTCATCATAATAAATGGGTTCATATACGTCTGGACAATTATTTTCCTGCTCTTGGTTATGAACAGGACAATACGTAAATTCAGCTTCACACTGATAAATCATAGGCTCATTGCACCGTTGACAAATGAGTTCTACTGCAACACTTGCTTTACCATGAAATATTCTCAACTTTTGTCGGTCAATTTCAAATGTAAAACTTGTCTTGATATCAGATTGAATACTGATTGTTGATTCCGCTAGTCTTCTCATTATGGCTTTCTGAATTATAGCTTCAAATTCTGTGCCAGACTGAGCAGCGCGTACCGGATCAACGCTAATCGGTAATTTAACCTTTTGCATGGGCGCGAATGATATAGATTGGCTCAACGATAGTCAAAGAAAAATAGTGATTTTTTGTATCTTTTAACTTTAACTATCGCTTTATTGTTTTTCTGCCCTTAATATAAGCAAATTAGTCAATAACCATGAGTTCATTATGCCACAAACGCTTGTTTTAGCCTCAACTTCTCCTTTTCGAAAAGAGTTGTTAAAAAAACTACATCTCACTTTTTTAACCGAAAAACCGCTTGTTGATGAAACAGCCCTTGCAGATGAAAGCGCATTACAATTAGTTGAACGCTTAGCGATTAAAAAAGCGCAAGCTATTACCCCAAATTTCGACGATGCGTTAGTCATTGGTTCAGATCAGGTTTGTGTTAATAGCGGACTAATTTTAGGTAAACCACATAACTTTGAAAATGCCTTTAAACAGTTAAAAGCTGCGAGTGGGAAATCTATCACCTTTTATACAGGTCTCGCTTTGGTCAATAGTAAAACAGGTAATATACAGTCACTCGTTGAACCCTTTGTCGTTAAGTTCCGTGAACTCACTGATGAGATGATAACTAACTACCTTAATAAAGAACAACCTTACAACTGTGCAGGTAGTTTTAAGAGTGAAGGTTATGGTATCGCTCTATTTGAATCCTTTGAGGGAAAAGACCCAAACAGTTTGATTGGTTTACCACTTATCTCGCTAATCAAAATGTTAGAGAATGAAGGAATGAAAGTGGTATAAATGAAGCCGTCAGCTTTTAGCTGTCAGCGATCAGTTAAGTTCAAAATATGAAATCAAGAATTTACTGAAAGCTGACAGCAGATAGCTTACTTTAACTGTTATGTAAACAGAGAGGCATTCAGCCATAAGTGCATCATTATGCTAGCTATGTATCCCAGCGCAATAACCGGTGTCCACTTGAGATGGGCAACAAAGGTATATATACCGCGAGCCTGTCCCATTATCGCAACGCCAGCTGCAGAGCCGATTGATAATAGCGAGCCCCCGACTCCTGCCGTCAAGGTCACCAACAGCCATTGACCAACTGACATCTCAGGGTTCATGCTTAATACAGCAAACATCACCGGAATATTATCAACAATGGCGGATAACACACCTACCGCTATATTCGCGTAAGTAACGTCCCATTGGTTATACATCACCTCAGACACAAGCCCTAAATAACCGATAAAACCTAAACCGCCGACGCACAGCACCACCCCATAAAAGAATAACAGGGTATCCCACTCCGATTTTGCCACACGACTAAATACATCGAAGGGCACAACACTGCCAAGATGATGCAAGCGCGCTTGATCATGGTTTTGTTCTGCAAGCACACGCTTTTTTGCAAGGGATGAAGGAAGCGTCTTACGCAGGAAATAACCAAAAAACTGTAATAAACCAAGTCCAGTCATCATGCCCAATACAGGAGGCATATGTAGCACTGAATGTGATAACACGGCTAAGCTAATCGTTGCTAGAAATAGTCCTAATATTCTAAATGCACCGCGCTTTATCTCCACCTCTTCAGTTGTTGGCTCTGGATGGGCGTCTTCAATGTACAGGCTCATAATAGTCGCAGGAATAATTGCATTCACAACGGAGGGGATAAACAACACAAAAAACTGACTAAACGCGATATCGCCACTCTGCCAAACCATTAAGGTGGTGATATCACCAAAGGGGCTAAATGCGCCCCCCGCATTTGCACAGACAACAATATTGACACAAGCAATGGCCACAAAACGCTTATTATCACCACCGACTTTCGTCACCACTGCACACATTAATAATGCAGTGGTTAAGTTGTCTGCCACCGGAGATATAAAAAAGGCTAAACATCCCGATAACCAAAACACAGCCTTTAATGACAAACCTTTATTAACCATCCATGCACGTAAAGCATCAAAGAGTTTACGCTCCTCCATCGCATTTATATAGGTCATCGCAACGAGTAAAAACAGCAACAACTCTGCGTATTCAAGCAAATTATGTCGAAATGTTTGTTTTGCAACATCGGGGAGACCATGTTGTACATATACCCAAGCAATAACGCCCCAGATAATACCAGCGGCAACCAGTACAGGTTTAGACTTGCGTAGGTGCAGGTACTCTTCAGCCATTACCACTATATAAGCAATAAAAAAGATGAATAGTGAAAAGTAGCCAACAAATGAATTGGTTAAATCGATTTTTTCAGCTGTAGAAGCAAAGCTTGATGAGGGTAAGGCAAGTAAACTTAATACTACATAAGTTAACAAAGAAGGAACTTTATTCATCGTTTCACTATCGTCCATGCAAGTAGTAGAAGTCAATAGTGTAGTTCATTAAATAGAATCAATAGATTACGATAAATATATTGATTCTATTTTTAGTAAGTCTGCGATCTAGTAACTATTTACCCCATACTTATTAACTGCTCATGCAATTTTGCAACATCATCACGAAGCTGAGCTGCTTTTTCAAACTCTAGTTCTTTAGCAAAGGCAAACATCTGTTTCTCAAGTTTTGCAATTTGTTTGAGAATTTCCTGTTCACTACGTACTTCATAAGTCGCTTTGTATTCTGTCACTTTATCTTGTTTAGCGTTTCCTTTTTTAAGATTACGTTGACCTAACTGCATTACATCAGTGACAGCTTTAGATAACCCTTGTGGCGTTATACCATTATCAATATTAAATTGATGCTGTAGTTCACGCCTATCTTCGGTGACTTTAATTGCTTTTTGCATTGAGCCGGTAATTCTATCCGCATATAAGATAGCTTTACCTTTTAAATTACGCGCAGCACGGCCCATGGTTTGAATTAGAGAGCGCTCCGAACGCAAGAAGCCCTCTTTGTCTGCATCTAAGATGGCAACTAAAGAGACCTCAGGAATATCTAATCCTTCACGTAACAAGTTAATGCCAATTAACACATCAAAAATGCCTAAGCGTAGGTCGCGAATTATCTCTACACGTTCAACCGTATCCACATCAGAGTGCAGGTAACGCACTTTTATACCGTGTTCATTAAGGTAGTCAGTAAGATCTTCCGCCATCCGTTTAGTTAATGTGGTCACCAACACACGCTCTTTAAGGGGGAGACGCAAGTTTATTTCTGAAAGTAAATCATCCACTTGCGTATCCACAGGACGTACTTCAATGATAGGATCCAGTAGCCCCGTTGGGCGAATAACCTGACGAATGATATCCCCCTGCGATTTTTCAATCTCATAATCACTCGGTGTTGCCGAGACATAAATCGTTTGTGGCGCTATTTTTTCAAACTCCTCAAACATCATCGGACGGTTATCCAGCGCCGAGGGTAATCGAAAGCCGTAGTTAACTAAATTCTCTTTACGACTGCGATCTCCTTTATACATAGCGCCTATTTGTGGCACGGTAACGTGGCTTTCATCGATAATTAATAGACCATCATCAGGTAGGTAATCAAATAGTGTTGGTGGAGCAGCCCCCTGCTCTCGCCCAGAAAGGTAACGAGAGTAGTTTTCTATACCCGAGCAGTAACCAAGCTCATTCATCATTTCGATATCGTAGAGTGTACGCTGTGATATACGCTGTTCTTCAATCAACTTATTTTCTGCCAGGAACTCTTTCTTACGTTCATTAAGCTCTTCTTTAATATTTTCAACTGCTTTTAGAATTTGCTCTCTTGGAGTTACATAATGGGTTTTAGGATAAACAGTCACACGGGGCAAGTTATCTAAAGTTTGTCCGGTTAATGGGTCAAAGACGGTTATCTTTTCAACTTCGTCATCAAAAAGCTCTATACGCAGTGCATCACTCTCTGAATCAGCAGGAAATATATCAACCACTTCACCACGTACTCGAAATGTACCTCGGCTTAATTCGGTTTCATTACGATTATATTGCAGGTCTACTAAACGTTGTAGGATCTCACGACTTGAGATCAGCTCCCCCACCGTTAAGTGCAACATCATTTTTAAATAGGCAGCAGGATCACCTAGACCATAAATAGCAGAAACAGAGGCAACTAGCACCACATCTTTACGCTCTAATAACGCTTTAGTCGCAGATAAACGCATCTGTTCAATATGTGCGTTCACAGCGGCATCTTTTTCTATAAATGAGTCTGAGCTTGGTACATAAGCTTCTGGCTGGTAATAGTCGTAATAAGAAACAAAATACTCTACTGCATTGTTTGGGAAAAACTCTTTCATCTCACCATAAAGTTGTGCTGCTAAGGTTTTATTAGGCGCTAAAATTAGTGTTGGACGATTGAGGGTTGCGATTGTATTGGCGAGGGTAAAAGTTTTACCTGAGCCTGTTACCCCAAGTAACGTTTGAAAAGCAAGACCAGACTCAATGCCATCAACCAACTGCTGAATTGCTTCAGGTTGATCACCAGCGGGAGAAAATGGAGATGATAACTGAAATAACTTTTCCATATGAACCTCAAATATAGACAGAATATTAACTACAAAAAGAAGAGTGTTACGCAATTACCACTTTAAGACAAATATTTTCGCGAAACTCCTATTTGCAACCATTAACAAATCGTTAATAGCCCCGATAAGCATTATTAAATAACTAAGCGATCATTTATGCAACAGTTAAACAAAGACTATCCTACACTTTTAACGAATAAATAACTGTTTACAAACGTTCACAAAACAAACAATAAAAACTTACAACTTATAAGCGTTGTCAATCAATATTTTTAATTAAAAATTAAAATAATTAACAGAAAAATATTGACATTAGCTTTGCAGAATAATCCATAAAAAACAGTAAGCGCAAACAAACAAACAGCAGTTGACATACACAACCCATTGTTTTTAAAGTGAATTATTTAATGTGCATTTAAGCAACAATGTAAAGCAAAGCAAGTAACCATCAGCCTTCTAGCACCTTTTCACACAACGCCCCACAGAGTTATCCACAGAAAAAGTGGATAACCATTGCTAAGCTAGAGTACATCAGGTCTGTAGCAAATCGCGAATATTTTCAATAAGATCTTTACCAGCAAATGAACAAGTCTGTTTGATCATGTTTTGTACAAAAAAAGATAAATGCTACAAACAAGCAACACTGCATCACAGCAAACAATAGATAATAAAAAGATACAAATACAATGCATTTATATGCGTTTTTTAAATAGTTAATGTTTATGCCGTTTAAAAATACCTCGCTTGTAACGAGGTAGCGATAAATTTGTTATGCTAACCGCCAAATTATTCTCATATATAGGAAGATCATAGTGAACCGTTTCTCTTTAACATTACCCGCGCTGTTATTATCCACCCTGCTTTTATCTGCTTGCACAACTATGCCAACAAGTTTAACAATCACTCCTCAGTTAAATGACGATACCGCTGTCAATAAAATTGACAGCGATCAAAGCTGGACTTTAAGTAGTAACGATGTCCGTACTGCGCGCTACCTTATTGCTATCAGCTCTGGCGAAGACGTGGCAACACTCATTAATGAGTCAGCAAGTAGCCGACTATTGATTGAAAGCAGTTTACGTAACCATTGGTTAAAGCAGGGAGTTCAATTTACAAATAAAAACAGTGAAAGCCATGAAAAGTACGAGATAAAAATACAGTTAATTAAGCTGTTAGCAGAAGTTGAACAAGCAGCCTTTAGCCATGAAAGCGATATTAATGTGGTATTAAAGGTTCAACTAAGCTCCGATAAAACCACTTTTAGCAAAACATTCCGGTCACATTATGAACAGAAATCCCCTTTTAGTGTTGATATTGAAGCGCTAACAACACAATTAAATACGCAGTTATCACAATTATTAGATCAAGTAGTTCAAGATTCAGAAGTTAACGCTAAACTACTGCAACTTTAAAAACCCTTATATTAGAAACAATAGGACACCATAATGAAAACAATTTTATCTCTGTTTATGCTGCTTGCTAGCTTTAACCTTTTTGCAGCAGAAAACCCAACGGTAGTAATGGAAACATCAAAGGGCCAAATCATCATTGAGTTATTTCCAAATGATGCACCAAAAACAGTGGCAAACTTTTTAGCTTATGTGCAAAAAGATGGTTACAAAAAAACAACTTTTCACCGTGTCATTAACGGCTTTATGATCCAAGGTGGCGGTTTCTCTGCTGAGACTGGCGCTAAAGTTTCAACACTACCAGCGATTAAAAATGAGTCACGTAACGGTTTAAGCAATGAACGTGGCACTATCTCAATGGCACGCACCGGCAACCCACACTCAGCATCTCGCCAGTTTTTCATTAATCATAAAGATAACGCATTCTTAGATGCTAATGGTGGCAATTGGGGTTACGCAGTATTTGGCGAAGTTACACTAGGCATGGATGTAGTTGATGCCATTGCGAAAGTAAAAACAGCAAGCCAAGACAAACCTGTACAGCCTGTGATTATCACCAGCATTAAATTGCTTGATAGAGAGATGAAGTAACTAACAACCGAAAGCTTGAAGGCTAGAGGCCAGAAAGTAGGAAACAAAAAAGGGGCTCACTTGCAAAACAAGTGAGCCCCTTTTTATTTAAATACTAATAAGTGTTCATCGCTAAGCTGTTTATGCTTAATTCAAGGCGAAAACGCGCAGTTTAATTTTCTAAATACTACGTACATCCTGTACTCCGCTCTACGAGCCATCCTACGGATGTTCAAATTATTTCCCGAATAATTTGTGAGCATGTTCAACGCAGAAGTAAGCTTAAACAGCGACGCTATGAATACTTATTTAGTTACGTGTACGTGAAGTATTACGACGACGCTCAGTTGTTTTACGATGTTGAGTATGCTTCTTCACTGCACGACGAATACGTGCTTGCGTATTCTTAGTTTTATTTTCATCAACACGCACTTTACTTTCCGTTTCTTTAGGCATATCTACTAATTTACGGAAGTGGTTCACCTCTTTCAGTCCAAGTTCAGTCCAACCACCCTGTGGAAGCTGCTTATCAAGGTGCAATTGACCGTAACGCACACGCATTAAACGGCTTACTTGAACACCTTGGCTTTCCCATAAACGACGAACTTCACGGGTACGACCTTCAGTTAATACAACATGATACCAACGGTTGATACCTTCACCGCCCGCTTCTTTGCCAGACTCTTTAATAGATAGGAATTTAGCTTCACCATCATCAAGTTTAACCCCCATACGTAAACGGTTCAGCATCGCTTCGTCAACTTCACCAAAGATACGTACTGCATACTCACGCTCAACTTCACGGCTTGGATGCATCATACGGTTGGCAAATTCACCATCTGTAGTAAACAATAATAGGCCCGATGTATTGATATCTAAACGGCCAATTGAGATCCATCGGCTACCGTTTAAACGAGGAAGACGTTCAAATACGGTTTTACGTCCCTCTTCATCACTACGTGTACATACTTCACCTTCCGGCTTGTTGTAGGCTAAAACACGACAGACTGTTGCTTCTTCAGTGATATATTTCACTACGAAACCATCAAGACGGATAACTTGGTTTTCGGTAACACGTTCGCCAAGGCCAACCACTTTACCATCAACACTTACACGCCCTTCTGCAATCACCGTTTCCATCTTACGACGAGAGCCTTTACCTGCACGTGCTAATACTTTTTGTAATTTTTCACTCATTCTAATTTCCTTTGGGTAATTCTCATTATGCCAACTAACACTTGGACTTTACGTTCATCTCTTCGTTAAAAGTGCTTACTTGGCAAGCCAAGCTTAGCGCTTCCGTCTTAATATGAACGAAGCTACTTCGCGTTAACATTTCTTTATATTTAACTAAATGGAGCGATATCACCCGCTCCCTCTCTTGCGATAACAATGTCATCGTCGGAGAAATCGATAACGGTAGTAGGTGCTTCACCTAAATAGCCGCCGTTTAAAATCAAGTCCACTTGATTCTCTAACTGATCACGAATATCTTCAGGATCAAATTCAGTACTGTCTTTGCCCGGTAGAATCAAGCTAGTCGTCATTAACGGTTCACCTAACTCTTCTAATAGCGCTAATGCAATTGCGTTATCTGGAATGCGAATTCCTATTGTACGTTTTGTTGGGTTCATTAAACGTTTAGGTAAGTCTTTAGTTGACTTAAAAATAAACGTATAAGCGCCGGGTGTATTATTTTTTAGTGCACGGTAAGCTTGATTATCGACACGTGCAAAAGTTGCTATCTCAGAAAGGTCACGACATACCAAAGTAAAGTTATGCTTTTTATCTAACGAGCGAATTTGACAAATGCGTTCAAGACCACGTTTATTGTCCATCAAGCAACCCAAGGCATAACCAGAGTCAGTAGGATAGATGATCACGCCACCTTTTTTAATGATCTCAACTGCCTGTTTCATCAAACGAACCTGAGGGGTATCAGGGTGTACATAGAAAAATTGACTCATTTAGACTTCTTCCGCTTCTGTTAACTTTTTATATATAGGCCAATCTAGCCAGAGTGGTTTTGCCATTTTAGGCAGATGTAATGCTTTGCCTAAATCTCGCCAGCGTCCAACAAAATGAAAGTCACTGCCCTGTGATGCAAGCAAGTCATACTCTTCACTCCACATCGCTAATTGTAGTCGCACCTGAGGTGATTGTTGCCCCATTGCAACTTCCATTGCATCACCGCCCGCTTCTTTAAACTCGGTAAATAAACGACGCATCCATTTATTTGAAAGATTGTAATGATTAGGGTGCGCTAAAATCGCTTGACCACCCGCTTTATGAATAGCAACAATCGCTTCTTCAATATCTACCCAATTGTGCGGTACATAACCGGTATTTCCACGGCTTAGGTATTTATCAAAAACCTTTTGAAAGGTTGGTGCAACACCTTGTTCAACCAGATAACGCGCAAAGTGAGCACGCGTGATAGCCCCATCACCCGCTAACGCTTTAGCGCCTTCATAGACACCTTCAATTTTTGCTTTGGCAAGGCGACGCCCCATCTCAATGGCACGGCTCTCGCGCTTTTCTTTTTGTAACGCAATTAACGCCTGTAATTGCACGTTATTTGGGTCAATATTTACCCCAACCACATGAATTTCATGATTCAGCCAATTGGTCGTCACTTCAATGCCTTTAATAAGCGAGAGCTTTAAACCTTTCTCATCAATGGTGTTCTGCGCTTCAATCAAACCGTCAACTGTATCGTGGTCAGTGATAGCTAAAATATTTACCTGCCTATTTTCAGCACGGTTCACCAATTCACTGGGCGTTAATTGACCATCTGAGGCGGTAGTATGTGAGTGAAGATCAATTAACATGAATATCCTAAAAATCAACTTGACATTAACGGCTTAATCGCAAAAAATGGTTGCCATAATTTATGGGACGCATGATATATGATTTTTAATACAATTACTCTTACTGATTCTTGGTGGCACTCATTCTCTTAAGCGAGCAATGAGGTTTTTGTATATAAGATTTTCCCAAAACCAAATTAAGAAGCTCGCAAATTGCGGGCTTTTTTTGTTTTTGGCGTTTGAAAAAATAGTGGAATGAAGATGAAACAGATAGATAACTCTTTTAAACAATGTTGGCGATGGCAAAGGTAGCCAAATAGAAAAACAAAAAATTGCCAAGCTAAAATATTTTAAAGGATTACAAAATGAATACACACCACCCAATTGGGGTTCTAAGAACCCTACAAACAGAATGCCAATACATCCAAGACTCATTAGGTCTGTTTAAAAAGATGAGCGCAGAAAGCGAAAACCACCTACTGTTTGATTCTGCTGAAATTGACTCTAAAGCACACCTTAAAAGTCTAATGCTGGTTGACGCCTGTTTAAAAATAACCTGCAATGGTTTAACGGTAACGCTTGATGCGTTAACCGATAACGGTAAAGATCTCATTACTTTTATTACCCCTAAGTTTTCTATCGCACTTATTAAACAACAATCTCCCAGTAAGTTAGTACTTAACTTCCCTGAATCAGACCGTAGTGGCGATGAAGATAGCCGCTTAAAGTCAGCTTCTCCTGTTGATGCAATCCGTTTTGTGGTTGATCAAATCAAAAAAGATTCAACACATGCGCAGGCACTGTTTTTAGGTGGCATTTTTGCTTATGACTTTATTGCGAGTTTTGAAGAGATTGGTGATGTGCCAGACAGTGAAAACTGTTGCCCAGACTACCTATTTTATGTCGCTGAAACATTAATGATTCACGATCATCAAACACAAAAGAGTGAAATTATTGGCTCTGTCTTTGGTGGTTTATACAGCGATGAAAACCACGTACGTATCTCAATGCGCTTAGCTGAAATTCAAAACCTTTGCCGTAACTTCAGTCCTTGCGCAAATAAACTGATCCCACTTGAAGGTAAGATTTCAGTGGATGTCAGTGATCAAGATTACTGCGATATCGTTAATAAGTTAAAACAGAACATCGTTAAAGGCGATATTTTCCAAGTTGTGCCTTCGCGTAGTTTCTCACTGCACTGCCCTAATCCATTAGCGGCTTATGCAAAACTAAAAGAAACCAACCCAAGCCCTTACATGTTTTACCTGAAAGACAGTGATTTTATTCTGTTTGGGGCTTCGCCTGAAAGTGCACTTAAATATACTAAAGAAACAAATGAAGTTGAGATCTATCCAATTGCAGGCACACGTGGCCGAGGTTTTAATAAAGATGGCAGCATCAGCAAAGATCTCGATAGCCGCTTGGAATTAGAACTGCGTTTAGATAAAAAAGAGACCTCTGAGCATTTAATGCTGGTTGATTTAGCACGTAATGACGTAGCGCGTATTAGTGAGCCAGGCACACGCCATGTTGCCGACCTTTTACAGGTTGACCGTTACAGCCACGTTATGCACTTAGTATCACGTGTTGTGGGTCAACTACGTGACGATTTAGATGCGCTACACGCTTACCAAGCATGCATGAATATGGGCACCTTAGTGGGCGCACCTAAAATCCGTGCATCTCAGTTAGTACGTGATGTTGAAAAGAAACGTCGTGGTAGTTACGGTGGTGCCGTGGGTTATATCAACGGTGAAGGTGATATGGACACCTGTATCGTTATCCGCAGTGCATTTGTTAAAAATGATGTTGCTCACGCACAAGCAGGCGCCGGTGTAGTGTTTGATTCAGTGCCACAGTTAGAAGCCAACGAAACACGCCAAAAAGCAGCTGCGGTTTTAAATGCGATTGCACTGGCTCATGGGACAAACCTTACAGAGGTTCAAGGAGAATAATATGCAAGACACTAAAACAACCACTCTGTTTTTCTTGGATAACTTTGATTCATTTACTTACAACCTTGTTGATCAGTTTAAAGGCCTTGGTTATCCGGTTAAAATCTACCGCAACAACCAAAGTGCAACACAGGTAAAACAGCATATTGATGACTGTGATAATGACGTTGTACTTATTCTTTCACCGGGCCCAGGCACGCCAAGTGCAGCAGGTTGCTTGATTGAACTTATCGGCCTTTGCCGTGGTGAAATTCCAATGATTGGTATCTGTTTAGGTCACCAAGCATTAATAGAACAATATGGTGGCACAATTGGTGGTGCAGATGAAATCATGCATGGTAAATCATCACTAATTAACCATTGTGGCGATCGCATGTTTGCTGGTTTAAACCAGCCACTTTCAGTTGCTCGTTACCACTCTCTTGTTGGTACACAAGTACCCAAAGAACTTGAGGTCGTAGCAGATTTTAATGGTATGTGCATGGCCATCTATAACCAAGCTGATAGAGTGATCGGATTTCAATTTCACCCAGAATCAATACTCACCTGTGAAGGTGCTGACCTACTCGAAAACAGTTTAAATTTTGTTACAAATTTGCAGGCCCAATTCACTAAGGAAACAAACTAAATGGATATTTTAGAGCAGTTATACCAAGGTCGTTCTTTAAGTGTAAAACAGAGCCAAACCTTTTTTGAAAAAGTAGTAAAAGGCGAAGTCGATCCAATTGTATTATCTTCTGCCATCACAGCACTAAAAATGCGTGGTGAAACCATTGATGAGATAACAGGTGCCGCTAACGCCCTGCTTGCACAAGCAAAGCATTTTCCTCGTCCTGATTACCCGTTTACCGATATAGTTGGCACAGGTGGTGATGGTCTGGGTACTATCAACATTTCAACAGCCAGTGCCATTGTTGCTGCCAGCTGTGGTTTAAAAGTGTGTAAACATGGTAGCCGCAGCGTATCAAGTAAATCAGGCTCTTCGGATCTGTTAGCCGCATTTGGACTTAATTTAGATATGAGTGCAGAAACAGCACGACAATGTTTAGATGAGCTCAACATCTGCTTCATTTTTGCACCTGCTTATCATGCTGGTATGCGCTTTGCTGGTCCAGTGCGCGCAGCACTTAAAACACGGTCAATCTTCAACCTGTTAGGTCCGCTAGTTAATCCAGCTCGTCCGGACTTTGAATTGATGGGTGTTTATGCGCCAGAGCTACTTAAACCGATTGCACAAGTACACCAGCAGTTAGGTATGAAACGTGTGATGGTCGTGTTTGGTAGTGGTCTTGATGAAGTTGCCCTGCATGGTGAAACACAGGTTGCAGAGCTGATTGATGGTGAAATCAAAGAGTACACATTAACCCCTAGCGATTTTGGTGTTGAAACTTATCCGATCGAGTCGATTTTTGGTGGTACGCCAGAAGAGAACAAAGTCATTACTGAACAAATTTTACAGGGTAAAGGCACTGACGCTCAGCAAGCAGCTGTTGCGATAAATACCTCAGCCCTGTTGGTATTAAATGGCCTAGCAGAAAACTTCAAAGTAGGCGCAGAGATGGCATTAGATGCGATGAACAGCGGTAACCCATTACAATTAGTGAAAAAATTAGCGGAGATGAGCCAGTGCTAAACTATTCTTTAAACGACAAAAGCTTACAAGATACTATTTTAGGCAAAATCGTAGATGATAAAATTGAGTGGGTTGAAGCCCGCCAGAAAGAACAGCCTTTAATCAGCTTTAAAGATGAATTGGTTGATAGTGACAGACACTTTTACGAAGCACTTGATCAAGAAGAAAGTGTATTCATTTTTGAGTGTAAAAAAGCATCACCTTCAAAAGGTTTAATTCGTCCTGAGTTTGATTTAGACCTGATTGCTAACGTTTATAAAGATCACGCTAATGCAATTTCGGTTTTATCCGATGAAAAATACTTCCAAGGTAGCTTTGATTACATCACTAAAGTACGTGACATCGTTAGCCAACCGGTGATCTGCAAAGACTTTATCATTGATAGCTACCAAATTTACCTAGCACGATACTATAAAGCTGACGCTATTTTACTGATGCTTTCAGTACTTGACGACGATGCTTACCAAGCACTACGCGATACAGCGCATAGCTTGAACATGGGTGTGTTAACTGAGATTAGTAACGAAGAAGAGCGTGTGCGTGCTATTGCACTAGGCGCTAAAGTAATAGGCATTAATAACCGCAATCTTCGTGATATGAGCATCGATCTCAACCGTACTAAAGAGTTAGCAGCAAACATTCCCGCTGACAGAATCGTGATCAGTGAATCGGGCATCTACCACCATAGCCAAGTGGTTGAGCTAAGTCAGCACGCAAATGGTTTCTTAGTAGGCAGTTCAATCATGAGCCAAGATGATATTGAATCAGCTTGCCGCAAACTCATCCTAGGTGAAAATAAAGTGTGTGGTTTAACGCACAGCCATCAAGCTGCCAATGTTTATAATGCTGGTGCACTTTACGGCGGTCTTATTTTTGTAGATGTCTCACCACGCTTTGTTGATTTAGAAGAAGCACGTTTAGTAATGAAAGGCGCACCACTACTTAAATACGTTGGCGTTTTCCAAAATGAAGATCCTGAACTCATTGCTTACACAGTGAAAAGCTTAGGCCTGTCAGTGGTACAACTACACGGTGATGAAACACCTAAAGATGTGAAAACACTACGTGGGCTTTTAGCTAAAACATGCCAAATATGGAAAGCACATGGCGTTAGTGAAACACTGCCAGAGTTTGAAAAGTTCAACGTAGATAAACACCTGCTTGATACCCGTATTGGTAATCAAACCGGTGGCACAGGTAAAGTATTTGATTGGTCACTGCTTAAAAATAGCAATATAAATAAAGACGCAATATTATTGGCCGGTGGATTAACACCAGAAAATGCACAACAAGCAGCACTTATCGGTGTATCGGGTCTTGATTTTAACTCTGGCCTTGAGAGCAAGCCGGGTCAAAAAGATGTTGATAAAATTAACCGAGCATTCAGCGAAATTAAAAAATACATGTTACGCGACTAATAAAATTTAAGGTGGCGAAAGCTGCCCAAAAGCATTAAAGAGGTTACAAAAATGGAAAAGTTAAATCCCTATTTTGGACAGTTTGGTGGCATGTACGTGCCACAAATTCTTGTACCAGCACTTAAGCAGTTAGAAGCAGAGTTTGTAAAAGCGCAAACTTGCCCAGAGTTTTTAGCTGAGTTTTCTGAGCTATTAACTGAATACGCAGGTCGCCCTACTCCACTAACATTGTGCCGTAACTTAACCAAAGGTAAAAAAACCAAGCTTTACCTTAAACGTGAAGACTTGCTTCATGGTGGCGCGCACAAAACCAACCAAGTATTAGGTCAAGCCCTGCTTGCTAAGCGCATGGGTAAAAAGAAAATTATCGCAGAAACGGGGGCAGGACAACACGGTGTGGCAACTGCACTTGCTTGTGCTTTATTGGGGCTTGAATGTAAAGTTTATATGGGCGCAGTTGATATGGCACGCCAAGAGCCTAACGTATTCCGCATGCGTCTAATGGGTGCTGAAGTAATCGGTGTTGAATCGGGCGCTGCTACGCTTAAAGATGCGTGTAACGAAGCATTG
>Ga0209292_1003194_pt1 | contig 18168 bp, 18 predicted proteins | sample GOMGulsemesocosm_2_FD_184634 | JGI IMG/M metagenome (GOLD analysis project Ga0209292, IMG submission 184634) | Methane-oxidizing microbial communities from mesocosms in the Gulf of Mexico - GOM9C Gulf of Mexico (SPAdes) (version 2) | ecosystem: Environmental > Aquatic > Marine > Cold seeps... | reverse complement strand
GTAGATTGAGGAAAAAATAAAGTTTAGGTAGATTAATGTATTAGCTACTTTATTTTACCTTGTTCCCATACGCAGATATTAATCTGATCAGGTTCTACGGATCCCGCTTTCGCGATCTCAGCTTTAACTATTTCAACAAGAAATAATCACAGCACTCCGACAAGTAAGTACTTAATTCTATCGCAATAGTTTAAAAATACGCAATAATAATTAAATGTTTCGTTATAACTAATTTATTAGGAATGTAGAGTAAACGTATAAAATAACGTGTAAAGTCACAGCTTCACAATAGCCATCGTGTAATGTTAGTATATTGTATACATGTAATTATTAGGGTAATAATAATGATAAGAAAAAAAATTCATGGCCTGCTCATTGGTTTAGTTTGCACTATCGCGGTAAGTGCGACAGCTTCAGCGAGTAACTGGAAGCAAGCAGCAGGCAATATAACTCATCAAGAAAAGCTTCGGGGAACCATAACACCTGATAGAGCTTGGTGGGATTTAAGCCACTATCATCTAGATATTAAAGTAGATCCTGCTACTAAGTTTTTTTCCGGCACTAATACCATGAAGTATAAGGTATTAAAGCAAGCAAAACGTTTGCAAATAGAACTGCAAGCGCCAATGAAGCTTGAAAAAGTTATGCAAAACGGTAAAACGCTTGCTATCGAAAAGGATGGCTATTCACACTTTATTACTCTGCTTGACGAACAAGAAATAGGTTCTGAGCAGCAAGTTATCATGCACTTCTCAGGACAACCCGTTACGGCGAAACGTGCGCCTTGGGATGGCGGTATTACGTGGAAAAAAGACAGTAATGGCCTCGACTTTATCGCGACTTCTAATCAAGGGATTGGTTCTAGTATATGGTGGCCCAATAAAGATCACCCAAGCGATGAACCTAATAATGGTGTGCTGATCAGTGTTGAAGTTCCAGAGCATTTAGTTGACGTTTCAAATGGTCGTTTAGTGAAAACTGAGCATAACAAAGCAGATAAAACTAAAACGTATCATTGGCAAGTTGTTAACCCTATTAACAACTACGGCGTAAATCTTAATATTGGCGACTACGTGCACTTTGGTGAAAAACACCAAGGTGAAAAAGGTCAGCTTGATATGGACTATTACGTGTTGCGTGAAAATTTAGCGAAGGCAAAAAAACAATTTAAAGAAGCGAAGCGTACGATTGAAGCGTTTGAACATTGGTTCGGCCCTTATCCTTTCTATGAAGATAGCTACAAGCTTGTAGAAGCCCCTTATTTAGGCATGGAGCACCAAAGTTCTGTTACTTATGGTAATGGTTATCAAAATGGTTATTTAGGGCGTGATCGCTCTAGTGCAGGCCCAGGGTTATTATTTGACTTCATCATTGTGCATGAGTCAGGGCACGAATGGTTTGCCAACAACATTACCAATAAAGATGTTGCTGATATGTGGATACATGAGAGTTTTACCAATTACTCTGAAAGCTTATTTTTAGAATATCATTTTACAAAAGCACAAGCTTTTGAGTACATTCGTGGTCAGCGAATGAATATTCAGAATCAGTCGCCAATTATTGGTGAATATAATGCTAATCGTGGTGGCTCTGGCGATATGTATGATAAAGGTGGCAACATGTTGCACACTATTCGCCAAGTTATTAATGACGATAAAAAGTGGCGAAAAATATTACGCGGTTTAGGTAAAACTTTTTATCACCAGACGGTTACTACTCAAGATATTGAAAATTATATCAGCAAACATTCGGGTATTGATTTAAGTAAAATATTTGATCAATATTTACGAGATATACGCATTCCAAGTTTTGAATACTTTGTCAAAGGTAAAAAAATGTTCATTCGTTGGGGTAATGTTATTAAAGATTTTGATATGCCTATTCGTGTAACTATTGCGGGTAAAGAGCAATGGTTAACGCCAACAACAAGCTGGACACCTGTTGAAATTGAAACAGAAAATCCAAGTGTCAAAGTAGATGCTAACTTTTATATTTCTACACAAAATGTTTTGGGAAATTAGTTAGTCATTTAAATACTAATCATAAAAAGGTGTCTGTTTTCAGACACCTTATCTCTTAAAATATTAATAGTTCTTGCCCTAACAATTGTGCTCAATAAAAAGTAAATTAATAAGTATATTTAAAACCAATAGAAAGTAATTTAGTACCGTCGTAAGTTTCATATCCCGCTTCGACACTGGTATTTTTATTTAAACGATATCCAACACCACCGCCAAGACCAAATTCCCATTCATCATCAGACGTTGATTCGCCATTGTAGCTAGCTTTCATGTCTAAGTTTGCATACGAAGGCATGATATAAATATAGGCGCCATTATTGTAATCTAATTGACCACGCACAGATAAAGCAAGAAAACCGTCTACTTCGATTTTAACATTGCGACCAAGTACATTCATTGAGTCATCACCAATACCAGTACCAAGGCGAAGCTCAGGAACAAAGAAAAAGTTACTGTTGTCTTTTTGTATTTTATAAGCCACAGAGCCATAGATAATATTCAGTGACACATCTGTACCGTCTGAGCTGTCAGATAAACTACCGAAACCACCCCCTACTTGCCATTCAGAAGCTGCGGCAGTTAGGGAAAGGGAGAATAGAGTGAATGCGAAAGCTGTTTTTTTAAACATAATAAATCCTTTATTTTTATAATAGGTTAATCTTGAGTTGAATTGGGGTTAATAGTTTCGAGGGAAGTCAACACTGAGTTACTGTTGAGTTAATATCAGGCAATAAATGATAAACAAACTTGGAAATCAATTATTTCCGTGCCAATATTTGAAAATGATAATACACTTTTCTGGTATCTCTAAGCGTTATTTAATAAAAAGTGTTGCCATTATATTGTTGGCACTTTGCTTGAGTGTAACTAAAAGTTATGCACTTAAAAGTAGTGACATCAGAAAAACTTGCCAAGCATCTCCTGCTGAATGTCTTAAAAAGGTTAATGTTGAATTAAAAAATGTAAAAAAGAAAAGCCGAATTTGGTATAGCTTAATGCAGCAAAAGCTTGGTGCTCTGTTTATTTTGCAACATAGTGATGAGCTCTATCGCGAAACTAAACGTTGGATAAATGAGGACGACTTACCCATCGCTTTTCAAGTCACTCTGTTTATGTATTATGCGAAGTCACAGCTAGCTTATGGTGATAGAGAAGAAGGGAAGCGTTATATCTATAAGGCAAAACAACAGCTAGCTTTAATGAATGAAGCATACCCGTCTCCTATCAAACTAATTGAAATCGCTAATTTACAAATGTTTATTGGTGAGTTACCTCAAGCCTATGCATCGTTAAATGCTTTAAAAGACAAATATAAAAACAGTAAGAATCCACATTTCATGATGGAGCTTTTTGGTCATTTAGGGCATATTGCCAGGCAACTTGAGCAATACGATGAATCTTTAGATCATTGGAAAATAGCTGTACCTTGGAGCTATAAATATGGCAATGAACAACAAATAGCGACAGTTGTGTTTAATCTAGCGCAGATACAGCAACACTTAAAACAATATACAGCCGCTGAAAAAAACTACTTAATTGCAATTGAACACGCTGAATTAGCACTTGATGCCGTAAAGGCGTGTCATGCCAGACTATTTCTTGCAGAAGTTAACATCATTAATGGAAAAAAAGCCAAAGCCAAAGAGGTTATGTCGTTGGTTGATGAAAAGCTGTTAGTCGATGATTACTTAACATTATATAACGTTTTAAAAAGTAATTTTAAATAACCCTTAAGTTTTAGTCGGTAAATCAAAAAGTGCCTTCAGCTATCCTGAAACCTCTTTAATATGCTGTTATTACAAAGATTGATCAACTATCATTGTCAGCATAAAAATTATCAGGACAACGTTTATGTCAGCATCATCTCTAAAGCCCAATACTATAAAATCAAAAGCCGCCATTGCTTGGGGACCCAATAAACCATTAACGATTGAAGACGTTGATGTTGAGTTGCCCAAAAAAGGTGAAGTGCTCGTTAAAATTATTGCTTCAGGGGTTTGTCATACCGATGCTTTTACCCTTTCAGGTGAAGACCCTGAAGGAATTTTCCCGGTTATTTTAGGGCATGAAGGTGGTGGTATTGTTGAACAAATAGGTGAGGGTGTAACCAGTGTTGCCGTTGGCGACCATGTTATTCCTTTGTACACGCCAGAATGTGGTGAATGTAAGTTCTGTACATCGGGTAAAACAAATCTCTGTCAAAAAATTCGCGAAACTCAAGGTAAAGGGTTAATGCCTGATGGCACATCAAGGTTTTCATTGAATGGCGAACCCATTTTCCATTATATGGGGTGCTCTACTTTTTCTGAATTTACGGTTTTACCTGAAATATCTTTAGCGAAAGTAAATCCAAAAGCACCACTTAAAGAAGTGTGTTTACTCGGCTGTGGGGTAACAACAGGAATGGGCGCAGTCATGAATACCGCTAAAGTTGAAGAAGGTGACACTGTTGCTATTTTTGGTTTAGGTGGCATCGGTTTGTCAGCAGTAATTGGTGCGGCTATGGCCAAAGCGAGCCGTATTATTGCTATTGACATTAACGAAAGTAAATTTGAATTAGCAAAAAAATTAGGGGCGACAGATTGCATTAATCCCCAAAAATTTGATAAGCCTATTCAAGATATTATTGTTGAATTAACGGATGGCGGCGTTGATTATTCTTTTGAATGTATTGGCAATGTGAATGTTATGCGGTCAGCTTTAGAGTGTTGTCATAAGGGCTGGGGTGAATCAATTATTATTGGTGTTGCTGGCGCAGGGCAAGAAATATCTACACGTCCATTTCAGTTAGTTACCGGTCGAGTATGGCGCGGCACAGCATTTGGTGGTGTAAAAGGTCGTAGTGAATTACCCGAATATGTTGATCGTTATCTTGCAGGTGAATTTGCGTTAAATGATTTTATTACACATACCATGTCGTTAGAAAAGATTAATGAGGCATTTGAACTTATGCACGAAGGCAAAAGTATTCGTAGCGTAATTCATTTTGACCACTCTTAACCTCTACCCTATACAATAGTAGAAATATTATGTTAGAAAAAATAAGCAGTAATAAAATATTTGCTGGCGTACAGCAACACTTTCAGCATAGTGCAGACACGTTAAAATGTAAGATGCGCTTTGCTATTTACCTACCTGAGTGTGCTAGCGAAAATTCGCCTGTGCCGGTGTTATATTGGTTGTCAGGGTTAACGTGCACTGATGAAAATTTTGTACAAAAAGCAGGGGCACAGCGTATTGCTGCAGAGTTAGGTATCGCGATTGTTTGTCCTGATACTAGCCCGCGCGGGGCTGATATTGCCGATGATGACAATCAAGCTTACGATTTAGGTTTAGGCGCGGGGTTTTATATAAATGCAACAGAAGCTCCTTGGTCTGAGCATTATCAAATGTATGATTACATTGTTAATGAATTACCAACATTAATTGAAGAAAACTTCCCAGTATCAAATAAAAAATCAATCAGTGGGCATTCTATGGGCGGGCATGGCGCATTAACCATTGCCCTTAAAAACCCTGACAAATATCATTCTGTATCAGCGTTTAGCCCAATCGCCAACCCAATAAATTGCCCATGGGGACAAAAAGCGTTTAATGCTTATCTTGGCAGTGATGAACGTTTATGGCAGCAACATGATGCAAGCGTATTAATGAAAGCCAGCAACCAACATATACCTGCGTTGGTGGACCAAGGCTTAGCTGATGACTTTTTGCAAGAGCAACTTCAGCCAGAATCACTTATTTCAGCCGCAGTAGAAAATGACTACCCGCTGATACTTAATCAACATGATGGATTCGACCACAGCTACTTTTTTATCGCGAGTTTTATCGAAAGCCATTTGTATTTTCATGCTAAACATTTAGGAAAGCCTTCATGATTTCTGTTATTCCATCTACACTTTTTAAAACTATTCCATGGAAAAATGGCAAAGGTGAAACCATTGAGTTAGCCATTAATCAAGGTGGCAACTTAGATGACTTTATATGGCGCTTGAGCATGGCAAGTGTCGTGGAAGATGGTGTGTTTTCAGACTTTTCAGGTTATCAGCGAAACCTTATTCTTATTGAAGGTAATGGCATTAACTTGCAGCACGATCACAGTAAAATAGACAAGCTCAACAATATACTCGATGTTGCTAATTTTGATGGTGGCTGCAGTACCGTAGGAAATTTACATGCGGGCGCTATCACAGACTTTAATGTTATTAGCCATAAAGACAAATGTTCAGCAGTTGTTGAAACATTTAAAGAGCAGCAAACCCTTGAACTTAACGCGGCCGACTTATGTTTTGTTTACAGTTTGTCAGGTGCATTTCAGTTAACTTCATATCAAAATCAGCAAATTATAAAAGCTGGTCATCTCTTAAAATTAAATGCTTTAAAAGCGGGCGAAATCACTATTACGGGTCAAAAGTTGATTGTGGTTTACTTTACGTTAGCGAATCAAAGTACGTTAACTGCTTAGAAAATTTAACAAAAACAACTTACAACAGGAGTTTGTCGCTGAAAATAGTCATTTGAACTATTATTTCAGCGATAATATTTATTCTGTTCTACAGTGTAGTTCTGAACAAAATTATTGAAGCGAAACGGCTATATCAATTAACTTGGTACTATTAAAGCCCAACGCACAGGACGTTAAAATGAAAGCACTCCATGTAGTCAAAGTATTCGCATTATTACTGATACTCTCACCGTTAGCTAATGCTGAAAGTAATGCTAATAGTACAGCCGATAACTCACGTAAATTACCTATCGACGAAAGCTCAACGACAAAACATAGCACTAAAGTTAATGGTAAGAAATTCAACTATACAGCCACAACAGGTACGCAACCGGTGTGGGACAGTGAAGGTAACCCTACTGCTAGTTTATTCTACACCTATTACAAACGTAGTGACGTAAAGAACAAAAGCACTCGTCCTTTACTTATTTCTTTTAATGGTGGCCCAGGCTCAGCCTCTGTTTGGATGCACGTTGCTTACACTGGTCCACGTGTTTTAAACGTTGATGATGAAGGATACCCTTTACAACCATACGGCGTAAAAACTAACGATTACTCTATTTTAGATGTTGCAGATATTGTTTTTGTTAATCCGGTAAATACTGGTTATTCACGCGTACTGCCTGACAAAAATGGCAAAATGCCTTCGAAAGATAAGCAAAAATCGATGTTTTTTGGTGTTAATGCCGACGTAAAATATTTAGCCGACTGGGTAAATACTTTTGTTACGCGTAATAATCTTTGGCGTTCACCAAAATATTTAATCGGCGAGAGCTACGGTACTACACGAGTTTCTGGTTTAGCATTAGAGCTACAATCACGTCAGTGGATGTACTTAAATGGGGTGATTTTAGTTTCGCCAACCGACATTGGTATTAAGCGTGACGGACCGGTTAAATCAGCTAACCGCTTACCATATTTTGCCGCCGCTGCTTGGTATCACAATGCATTGCAGGGTGATTTACAACAAAAAGACTTAATGGATATTTTACCGGAAGTTGAAAAGTTCACTATCGAGCAATATATGCCAGCACTTGCTAAAGGTGGTTTTATTAGCCAACAAGAAAAACAGGCTATTGCAGAAAAAGTTTCTTATTACTCAGGGATTTCTGTTACTGAAGTATTACGCAGTAATTTAGATATTAGCGCTTCATATTTTTGGAAGGAATTGTTACGCGACCGCGAGCAAACCATTGGTCGTTTAGATTCACGTTACTTAGGTATTGACGAAAAAGCAACGGGTTCACGCCCTGATTACAATGCAGAATTAACCTCTTGGCTACACAGTTTTACCCCAGCGATTAATTATTATTTACGTGAAGAACTCAACTACAAAACCGACATTAAATATAATATGTTCGGAAATGTTCACCCATGGGATCGAAGCAATAATAAAACGGGCAAAAACTTACGTTTAGCAATGGCTCAAAACCCGTATCTAAATGTCATGTTCCAAGCCGGGTATTACGATGGCGCAACTAATTATTTTGATGCTAAGTATACGATGTGGCAATTAGACCAAAGTGGAAAAATGCAAGACCGATTGTCTTTCAAAGGCTACCGAAGTGGCCATATGATGTATCTTCGCCATGAAGATTTAAAAGCAGCGAATGACGATATCCGTCAATTTATTAAAGCGTCTTTACCAAACAAAAAACAAGCCGCTAAGTATAATGCTGTAAAGTCAAAATAAACGAAGTTAATTTTTCATCTTGAGTCAATTTCGTTTACTAAGATAGTTTATTAGCCAAGCCTATTAAGTTTCTCAATGATTAACTTAACAGGCTTGTTTTTATTGCTTTTTTACTATTTTTTAGCGTCATGCTTTTTATAAACTTGGTCCATGATCGGGTCAAAAGAATCAGGATGAATATCACCAATTATATTTACAAATACTGCTTCATTATCTGAAAGCGACAGCACCACTAAGCCATCAATAACGTCTCCGTTTGACTTGATAAACATTAATGAATAATCAGTGGACTCTTCATCTTTTACCCTCACAATATGCTGCCAGCCATCGGCACGTAAATTTGCTTGGGTTTCAGCGAAGTTGTCTTTAAATACTTCGCTGTTATCTTCAACGTTATAAATACTTATACGTACACCGTCAACGTCATCTAGCAAAGCGTCAAGCTCAGGGTCTTCATCTGTATCAATAACCCAACGCGCTGTGCCTATCGTTAATGGGCCTAATGACAAGTTTAATTCGCTGTCAGCTTGCCACCAATAAGGAGACTCGATATCGGCATAACCCGCATGATTGTGAAGTCCTCCTGCGGTAATGCCACAGCCAGTGAAGAGAAAACTTGCTGCAATGGCTAGCAATAAAGTCGCTTTCTTTAACAATTGATTCATTATTTTCATGGGTTACTCGCTACTATAAGTTAACATCGATATTTAGTGACTCAGTGACTTTATTAATTTGTGCAGGATCTATTTCGCCAACAATATTAATGAATACCGCTTCTCGTTCTTCTCTGCCTTCATTGCTATTAATAACCATAACCATTAAGCCGTCCATAATGTCATCAGTGATCTTAGTGTATATACGCACTTTTTCTTCATCATCATTCACCGATACGATAGGTAACCAGTTTTTGGTTTTAATGTCTTCGCTCACTTTGGCGATTAAGTCTAATGCAGGTTGATCGTTATCGGTCATACTATAAATTTGTACGCGTACAGCCTTTAATTTACTGATTAACTCGGATGCTTCTGGGTCAGACATGTTGATTTTGCTGATAAAACCTAGCATGGTTTTATTTAAATTAATCATCACCTTGGGTTCGCCATAATCAGAGTCGAGATTTGCAAAATTTACATAGCCACGTTCTTGGGTAATGTCATCCGCAATAGCTGAACTACCAATGAACAATGAAGAACTGATGAAGATAAGTGCAGATAATAATTTTCTCATGATGTTTCCTTAAAATGGTTAAGTGGTTTCAATAAACCTTGATTCAATGGTTGTTGTATATTTTCGTTAAATGTTTGTTTGATTTGCTGTGCTGATTTATTTTTAGCAAATGATATATATTGCAATGCTATGGCTAACTCTTGTTGAGCATGCTGTATTTCAGCCAGTGATGGTTGTTGATTCATTGGTTTACCCAGCATATTGCTATTAAGCAAGGCGACAGCGGTAACAGTTGCCGCTAATGCCGCTAATTTTTTCCAGCTAGGTATAAAACGACCAAAAACTACATTGCTATCTTCGTTAACTTTGCCAATGTTCTGTAGTCTATTGGTAAGCTCAGTTGATAAAGGTTGTAAGCCTATTTCGTTGAGGTGCTGTTCAATATGTAATGCTTGCTCCATATCAGTAATGTGTTGGCTATTGAGGTTTTCATTATCTAATTTACTATTCTCAGATAATGCTCGGGCTAGCACTCGTGTGTCTGCTGAAATGTCATTGTTAGCTAAAAAGTTATCTAATGGTTTCTGCCATGACTCTTTATTATTCATGGGTGTACTCCTTTAAGTAACTTCTCAATTCACGTCGTGCTCGATGCAAATAGACTTTTACTTGGCTGGTGGTTAAATTGAGAGAATGAGCCGCGATACTTTGGCTGTTTTGTTGAACATCACATAACATGATCAACGAGCCATAAGGTTCTTTTAAACAAGAAATTGCGTTACTTAACCAACTACTTAATTGTTGATGTTGCAAGTTTCCTGCGGGTTCTTCATTATTTGTAGTGACTTGATGCTCGTCTTCTACTTGTGTGAATTCTTTACGTTTACGTAATTTATCAATACAAGCATTGCGGGTTACCGCAGAGAGCCAAGCAGACATTTTTTCAATGTCTACTTGTTCTAAGCTATTCCATAAGCGCGTAAAAACATCTTGAGTAATATCTTCCGCGTCTGCTTTGTCGCGCAAAATATACAAGGCTAACGAATATATTCGTTGCTGATGTTCTTCGAGTATTTTATTAAATTTATTTCCTTTCATAGTTATAATTACGCACGACTTTGCGAAAGGTTACAAATAAATTTAATTATTTTTTTATTTTGTGAAAATTAATCAAAATATAAGCTCTAGCCCTATCGGAATTATCAGCAAGCTACCAACGCCATATGTTATTTTTTTCAAGTTGTTACCGTAATTTTTTTTAATCTTTACGCCAAACAATGGTTTTAATAAATCGAAACGACGAATTACCTCAAAACAGGCAAAGCACAAGATAATAGTAAGTACGATCACCAGAAATGGTTCAATAATCGGGCCTAATGACATTGGTGCTAAGTTATAGGCGAGCACAATAATAATCGTTTGATGCAGGATATAAAAAGGGTAAACGGCATCACTAAAGTAGTTCAATAAAGGTGAATTTTTATTTAAATATTTATAAGCACAAGCCAGCACCATTAACACGCCGACAACACGTACGGTACTATAAATAACCATACCTATTATCATTAACCAAGGTGGAGTCGAGTCGTTAAGCGTTAGCCAAACGATATTATAAAAAGTAATGAATAGCGTCACTGAAACGATAAATACGGTCAGTAATGTTTTGGTATTTACTTTCAGTTTTTGCCAAAAGCTTTCATGCCAGCCAATTAAATAGCCATAAAGTAAAAAGGCAAACCCTAACGGGTAGCGAACAGAATCTTGTGGCCAGGTTATTTGAATAACGAATATTGGCAGGCTAAGTAATATAATTAAGAATGCAATATGCTGCTTGAAAAGCCATTGGCAAGCACAAGTAACCAATCTAGCATTTAGCAAGGGTAATAAAAATATTAATGCTAACGAGTATTGCCATAATGAGCGCAAATACCATAAATGATTAACATCCCAATGTGGCCAAATGCCCGCTTGGTACTTTTCAAAGAGTGAACCACTATCAGTAAACATGGCTAAATAGAATTGCCAGTACGACATATCTAACGCGCCATTTGCTGTCATTTCTACATAGAGTTGTGGTGGAACAATGACTAAAACGCCAAACAATAAAGGCAAAAGTAATCGTAAACTTCTAACAAAGGCATAACGTAGCAAAGACACTTTTACTAAAATGAACCGAATGGCAATACCCGATATAATCCACAATACAGCCATACGCCAAGGCGATACAACAAGCATAAAATTTTGGAGCAGTTCAGATTGATATGCACTTTTGAAATGAAAGCCCCAATCAGCCACATATAACATACCAATGTGATAAAAAATGAGTAAGCCAAAAACAAGAATGCGTAACCAGTCGAGATCGTATCGACGCTCAGGCATACCTTGCTGGGAGGGAATAAAATATTTTGTTATAAAATTAGCAGACTGAACAGCCATTTGCTCACCATTTGTAGATAAATAAGTTATCAGGATAATGACAGATACTTTATTCATACCAAGTCAAAAAGGTTTAATAAACAATGCATAGGGATAAGCGGTGGCTGATGGGGATGAAATGTTTTGCTTTAATTCCTATTATGTTAGTTTACTAAGATGAATAAATTACAGCATTTTCAGAAATATAAATTTCGTTACGAAGTACTCATCATATTTTGCTATTTTCTAGTGAATAGTCTTATTTTGGCAACGTCAGTGATCATGGAAGCAAATCGCTCAGGGAAGCCAAGCTTTCAATTTTGGGAGCCTTTTGTTTGGGAATACAGTAGTGCAATAGCAACAATGATCTTACTGCCGGGATGTGTGTGGTTATTGAAAAAACACACTTTTCATTGGTCTAATAAAAAAGCGTTTTTCGCGATTTATCTGTGCAGTGCTTTTATATTTTCTGTCGCCCATGTTGGGATTATGGTGGCTATACGAGAACTTGTTTATTGGTCGCAGTCGCTTGACTACGATTTTGGCAATATATTTATAGAGTTCTTTTATGAATTACGTAAAGACGTATGGAGCTTTATTTTTATTTTAATGTTCATCAAAGGGTATAGCTATATTGTCAGCCACCTTCAAGGTGAAGCAAACCCGATAGCCGTCGGCGAAGAAGAAAACATAACTCAACGTTTTGACCGTCTGTTAGTAAAAAAATTAGGTAAAGAATTTATCGTTAAAGTTGAAGAGATAGAATGGCTTGAGTCATCTGGAAATTATGTGAACTTACATAGTAAAGGTCGAATTTATCCAACCAGAGCAACGTTAACAAAATTAATTGCCCAAATAGAAGAGCAAGGATTTTGTCGAATCCATCGCTCTTATGCCGTTAACTTAAACAACATTGATTCAATTACACCACTGAGCAGTGGAGATAGCGAAGTAAAGCTGAATAACGGAAAAACATTGAATTTATCAAGACGATACAAAGACGCATTTAAATCTCAGCTTCTGTAACTAGATGCAAGCGTTACTAATTCACAAATTTCAGGCATAAAAAAACCGATGAAAATAAGTTCATCGGCCGGATAGCATTTGGGGAAGCTAAAATATAAAATTATTACAACAGGTGTTCGCTAAAAGAGAACAAAAGCATTATAGAGCAACAACTCTATAAATGTAAAGTTAAAAGTAGAGTATTTATTCAAATAGTTTGGATTTAGCTGATTTGTTGTATTAAATGGTTAATCTCGTCGGGAATGAGAATATTCTCGGTATTCTCATTTAGGGCCAAATTCTCATCTATAGAGATCATCACTATATGGCTATCTGTTATGCGTGAGTTTGCCAATCTGTAGCTCATCTTTTTATTTATAAAGGGTAAGATGGAAAAATGAATAAGTTATATCAACTAACCGTACTGAGATCCCTTTTAAATTTCCATTATTAATAAATGTTTGTATTGTTAGGGTTTAAATATTTGTTTATGCGCCCCAAATACTATTGGTCATTAAAATTAACGGAGTAAGCTTAATGAGGTATATTCTCCTCGCTTTTATTTTCATCAGCTTTAATTTATTCGCTACCCAGCAGCAGAATGATATTATTGAGTATAAAGGAATTCAAAGTGAGCTTGATATCAGTTGGAGTTCTCCAAGTCCTTTAGAAGCATTTTTTGTGGGTGATAGAAAAAATGACTATCCTTTCAAAGAGCTTCACACCGCAAATTATCGAGGCCATATTGCTAAGTGGCAGATAGTAGAAAATAAGCTTTTCTTAGCAGAAGTTGTCATCCCAAACTCTTCGTTTAAAGGGCAGGAAAAAGAAGAACAAATTAAGTTACGTAATATCATCCCTAAAAAATACATCACGGAAAATAGCGTATTTGCAGCTTGGTTCACCGGGCAAGTCCTGATTAAATCAACCCCGTTTGATAAGCAACATAGGTCTGAATATGATGATGAGGAATACTATGTTAAAGATTTTAAGAAGTACTCAATTGTTCAAATTGAAAAAGGCAATGTGACTTCTGAAAAGTCATATGATTCGGATAATTTTTGGTCTCTAACGTCTAGATATTATGGCTACAAATCTATAGCAAAAGATGATTTAGAAGTTATTAGTAGCCTATACAAATATAAAGAGAGCTTTACCCCGCCAGAACCCTCTAACGACGATGAGAAAGTTGTTTACTCAGAAGATGATTTTAACTTTTTCATTGAACGGATTTTTAATTATAAAGTTAATGTCCCTTTAAGTGAGATATGTATCGTCAAAAACGTATCAATAAATTCCAATGGTGCAGGGTGGTTTTCTGAAAGCGATTTTAATATTAAGAAAGGAAGTAGTGCTTTGTACATAGAAATGGGCACTACAAATATCCCTAGTGGGCCATGGGATGACTTCACAGGTGGCTCAGTACAAATATTAATACCGATTGAAAACCTAAATGGAAAAGCGGAAATTCGCAAGGAAGATGTACATTACATAAATAATTTTGCTAAAAGCAAATCTGACAAATCTATTAATATCGATATAGTTATTGATGGTGTTCAAGATAAGTTTGCCCTCGTAGTAGGCAATATAGAATTAAAGTCAGAAGCGCCAGACACTATCCAAAACATTAAACTTAATGGGAAGGGCATCCCTGTGTATTCTTTGCTTGAGTATCTAAAAAAGCATCAGGATGATAGTGAGTACTTCAAGTATGATTCTGATGAAGTATTTCAAAAAATACAAGCTAGATCTTCAAACTAGAATAAGCACTTTAAAGTATATGTTTTTAACTGATGTCTAAAGTAAAACTTACCCTCGGAATATTATTAGGCGTTATCGTTGGCTGGATATTAGCCTATTTAAACGATATTAATTTGTAGTACATATTCTATGTGACATCTATAAAAGATAAGGAAGACTAAGAATTGAAAACATGGATTAGTATACTGGCATTACTCATTACATTTGTATCTCTAGCTGAAGAGGCTACACCAAATGAGCCTATTTATTGCTATAGCATCGGTGAATGCAAAGCCATGATTATTGAAAGAGGGCTGGCAAGGGAAGCTGAAAAATACAGTATGATAAAAGCGGATATGTTGTTGGGTAAACACGTTAGATTAATGGGCGAAATAGCTATCCCAATGCTGATGGATTTGATTCAACACCAGTCACATAGTGTTCGACGACTTGCAGGGTATACTTTGACGGAATTTGAGAGCATTGATGAAAAGCATCTACCCGTCATAATAAAAGCGCTTGATAACAACACACGATGGTTAATTAGTGCACTTGGTAGGATAAACTCTTCCGCCGCAGCTGAAGAAGCGTTAAAAAGGTACCTTGCATCCAAGTATCAGCAAGGATTCACAGCCTTGAAATACTCCGGAAATCTAGCTATTCCGTACATAATGGAAGCGTTAAAATGTGAAACGGCTTGTCCAAAGGGCTATATCTATAACTTTGGTAGGATTGTTGTAGGAACCAAGGCCGACAAAGGCCTTTTATTATCGAGTTTCGAAAAGCTCATAACCAATAAAACGCTATCGGATGACGTTATTGCTGGTGCTATTGAAATAATCGCTTTTTTAGAAGGTGATGCCTTACCTTTAGAGCCCATTTTCTCTGCATTATTGACTGAACGCCCTAACTTAGAAAGCTCCATAAATAATGCTTTCATCAGCATGGGCACATCAAGTGGAATAGCTATGCTGATTGAATCCATTGAGAACAATTCCGCCGAGGGCAGTATTATTGAAATTGCTAAGAAAGGAGTCAAGGCACATGCAGCTGCATCAGTGTTGCTCAATGTAATAGCCAAAGGCAACTCAGGAGAAAGACAGATTGCAGCAAGGGCACTCGGTTATATTGGCAATACTATTGCCGTCCCAACGCTTATCGAGCTATTAACTAGAAGGTTTGACGTTGAATTAAACATCACTGCTACTCAGTCATTAGCGATGTTAGGTGATGAAAGCGCATTAATCTCTTTAGAGAAAGTTAAGAGTACTCACTGGTATCCGCCAGTGAGAAAAGCTGCTGAAGAAGCTATTTTAGTAATAGAAGGAAAAGAAGAACTAGAAGGATACGATGATTTTTCAAGATTTCAATTTTATTCCATGCAAGAAAAGTTTATGACTGAAGAAGTATGTGAAGAAATAACATTAAATCATCAAGCTGAAAGTCCTGAGGTTAAGTTATATACAAAAACTAATGCAGATGATTTAGAAAAACTAAGCTTCGATACTCATGTATTGAGTTATGGCGCTAGCGATGAAATGGACCAAATACTTGATGGTAAAGAAATTATAGAAGTTAATTCATCTAACATAAGGGAAAATAGAACGCCACTTAAACAAGTACCTGAACTCGCATTAAAAGTTGAAAATGGATGGTTAGTCGGCTCAGACCGTGGCGAATGGGGCGGTGAGCTTGTATTTATTGATGATGAAGGCAACTCAAAAATTTTACTCAATAAAAGCGTTGAAGACATTCATCGTTTAGGTAACTTAACTATAGCCACAACAGGGCTAGCGCACCTTGGTATGAATAATGGTGTTATTTATAAATTGGAGCTTAATAAAAATGGTGATTGGGAAGTTTCTCATTGGATAAAGTTACCAGGCGTAACTCTTTCATCATGGTTTGTAGAAACAGGTGAGTTACTACTTAATACACTTCATGGTGGTTCTATTCTCTTATCTGAAAGTGGCTCTATGAGAATGGCAGAGTGTCTAAAATGAGAAAGCTTAACCAAAGTTTAGTCTTTTTTCTTTCGAAACTGGAGGAGAAAAATGCTTTCACTAATTAATACAGAGCATAACCTACAGCTTAATATCGACGTTATAGCGTATGAATTTCCTCAAGAAAAGGAAGACGACTGGTGCCAAGTTAAAGTAAAGGTAGTTCAAGATAATCGAACCTTTGATAAAGTAGACCCTGCTTTAGAAGCTGATGAAATTAAACATATTTACGATTGGTTTGAGTGTTTATCAAATGCCCATTTACCTAAATACTCAAACTTAACCTTTACCGAACCTTGTTTAGGGTTTGAGTTCTTAGCAAACAGAAATGGGATAGTACGTATTGCTGTTAAGTTGAGTCATGAATTGAAACCTGACTTTGAATTGAGGCAATTTGCTAGAGTTCAACAAGATTGGCGAATAGTCTTTGATTTAAAAGAAAATGATTTCAAACAATTGCTGGAAAATATCGATGAAAGCAAGAGCAAGTTTCCTGTGCGTAGTTAGAATGCTAATAAGAACATTTTAGTAGGTAGATACATATGAATCGAGTAGAGGCTTTAGCTCAAATAGTTACCTTCGGATCTGAGAGGGACAAAGCTTACTTAGAACTAGTTAAGTACTGCTACGACAGTGATGTGGAGCTGTTTGAGGTATCAGAATCTATACTTGCAGAAGTTTTGAGTATGTTCGTCTCGGGCAGCATATCTGAAGACGAGTTAGAAGACTGGGCTAATTTTGTTGAATGTAGAGATGATTTGGATTACGAAAAAATTGAAGGTTTCATTTACGCTTTAGCAAACCCTTTGCTTTTAGGAGAAATCACAAAGGCAAAAATAGAGAAAATGCTGAAAGTATTAAACACATCGATAAATAAAACAGAGACTGAATAAATGGACATTTTACCAGGTGTAGGTGTTGGGGAAATAAAATTTGGAATGCTAGAGCCAGATGTGATCTCGATCTTAGGTAAACCAGATGAGATAAAGGAAGATGAGTATGCTTCTGGATCTGGGGATATTTACCGAATGCTGTCTTACTTTTCTCTTAATTTAGATTTATCTTTTGACAAAGAAGATGACTTTAAGCTTGGTTCCATTACTATTTCAGGGCATGATTTTAGATTGTTTGGACAGAAACTGTTCGATAAACCAATGAACTTAGTTAAATCTTTTGTCAGTAAAATCGGACATGAAATCCCAAAACATGAAGATTTCACTATTGATGATTCAGATCCACGTATCTGTCTTGATTATGATACTTTGGGTATGCTGTTTTGGTTTGGTTCAGGAAAATTAACAGAGATCGATTGTAGGTATTTCTTTGAAGAAGATGGTGAGACTGAAATCTGGCCTTAGCCAATAATTGAGTTCTCGCATTAAATTATCAAATTCTCATATAGAGCGAGAATTGACGCGAAAAATAATTCTCATATACCACGCTAAGTGTTTGATTTAGCCACACCCCAATTCTCATTCTCGATCAGATTAACCAAAGGTGTGTGTGGATCGTCACAAATAATGATAAGCGGGTCACAGGATGAGAAAATTTAATAGTGTATTTACAGCTCATGGCTGTATCTGAGCATAGTATTGGGATTACTTTCTTCTGATAATTGAT
>Ga0209292_1003193_pt1 | contig 18172 bp, 20 predicted proteins | sample GOMGulsemesocosm_2_FD_184634 | JGI IMG/M metagenome (GOLD analysis project Ga0209292, IMG submission 184634) | Methane-oxidizing microbial communities from mesocosms in the Gulf of Mexico - GOM9C Gulf of Mexico (SPAdes) (version 2) | ecosystem: Environmental > Aquatic > Marine > Cold seeps... | reverse complement strand
TCTCTTCTGCGGCGATTCTGTTCCAAACAGGTCAGCTGGTAAACGGTGGTGAGCGCAACTACATTCTGGCAACAGTAACTTTGTACGTTTCTATCTACAACCTGTTCCTGAGCCTGCTGCACATACTTGGCGCAATCAGCGGCGACGATTAATCGATAGTTGCTAAGCTCTTACAAAACCCCGTTCCACATTTGTGTGACGGGGTTTTTATTTTCAGCCTCTGCACTTTTAGAATAGAACGATATGAAATACTCCCTCGCGATCTACGGTGCCCCCTACTCCAGCCAAGCGGCTGATACGGCCTTCAGCTTTGCCGAAGCGGCCATTGCGCGCGGTCACGAAATCTACCGTCTGTTCTTCTATCTTGATGGCGTACACAACGCCTCCAGCCTTGCGACACCGCCACAGGATGAAAATGATCTACCTGCTCGCTGGCAAGCGCTGATCAAAACCCAGAATATTGATGCCGTTGTCTGCATTGCGGCCGGATTGCGCCGCGGTGTGCTGGACAAAGTGGAGCAGCAACGTTACGAAAAAACGGGCAATAATCTCAGCGAAGGTTTTACGTTATCTGGCCTTGGCCAATTAATTGATGCTGGCACTAATTCTGATCGTTTGATCACCTTTGGAGCATAGTGATGAGTAACAGCAAATCGTTTCTTATCGTTAACCGCAAAGCGCCTTTTGGCAGTGCTTTTGCTAAAGAAGCACTGGATGTTGGCCTGATTGCTGCGGCTTTTGGCCAAAAACTGTCGTTATTGTTTATGGACGATGGTGTCTATCAGCTGCTGAAAAATCAGGACCCAAGCGACATCAACCAAAAGAACACGTCACAAACGCTGCCGATGCTGGAAATGTATGATGTGAAAGACATCTATGTTGAAGCCGAGTCGCTACAGGCCAGAAACCTGCAAAGCGACGATCTGCTGATATCGGTGCAAGTTATAGACAGCCAGGCAACCGCTGAGCTGATTGATCAACAGGACATTCTGCTGAATTTCTAATGATTTTACACACTGTTAATAAATCGCCCCTGCAAAATAACAGCCTCGACTCCTGCTTGCGTGTCGCGCAGCCTGATTGCGCTATCCTGTTAATCGAAGATGCCGTTTACGCCGCCACCGACACAGCAAACGGCTTGATATCCGAACAGGTACTGTCACTACACAAAGTCTACGCATTAACACCCGACCTTAAGGCTCGCGGCTTGCTTGAACGTATTAAGCCCGGCGTCGAGCCAGTGGATTACGACGGTTTCGTAGCGCTGACGGAACAGTTTGATAGCGTACAAAGCTGGTACTAGACATGTCCTCAATCGCCAAAGACAATGAGGGTTATCTCAAAAATCTCGCCGACTGGTCTGAAGTGGCAGCCGAAGAAATTGCCGCTGCCGAGGGTATTGATCTCACCGATGCACACTGGGAAGTGATCAAGCTATTGCGCGATGTGCATCAAGAATTTCAGCACACGCCTATTACTCGCGTGTTTGTGAAGTTGATGGGGGATCGCTTGGGCAAAGACAAGGGCCGCAGCATTTACCTAATGAAGCTGTTCCCCGAAACGCCCATGCGTAAATCCTGTAAAATTGCCGGTTTGCCCAAGCCCACGAATTGCATGTAATTTATAATACCTATCAACGATTCCTAGCCATTTCGCTTGTCAGAACAGCCAAAAAAACCACCAAAAACCCTGCTTCAATAATAATAAGTAAAAGATTCCTCACATAGGCTATTTTTCTCTTTGAATATCCATGGAACGTGGTATTATCTCGCGCCTCTTGATTGGGAACAGACAGCAAGCAAAAGCAGGTCTACCAAGGCGTAATACGAAGCCCGCCAGTCATAACAGTTTATGCATCCGTAGCTCAGCTGGATAGAGTACTCGGCTACGAACCGAGCGGTCGGAGGTTCGAATCCTCCCGGATGCACCATATTAAAAAGCCCACTTTATGTGGGCTTTTTAATGCGTGAAATAATCATAAAACTGGCGACACTTATTGGCTGCCCTCTTTAGCCACTCTCTTTCGCAAGGTACAGCCAGGTCTTCACCACCGTATCCGGGTTCAGCGATACACTATCAATGCCTTCGTCCATCAGCCACTTAGCTAAATCCGGATGATCCGAGGGCCCCTGTCCGCAAATACCGATATATTTACCCTGTTTTCTACACGCCTGAATCGCCATGCTCAGCAGCGTTTTAACTGCCTCGTCACGCTCATCGAATAGGTGCGCGATAATGCCAGAATCCCGATCCAGTCCCAGCGTCAGTTGAGTCATGTCATTGGAACCGATAGAGAAACCATCAAAATGTTCGAGGAACTGTTCAGCCAACAAAGCGTTGCTCGGAATCTCACACATCATGATCACTCGTAAGCCGTTGTCGCCACGCTTGAGGCCATTCGCTGCCAACAGATTGACCACGGCCTCGGCTTCGCCCACCGTGCGCGTAAAGGGCACCATGACCTCCAGATTGGTCAGACCCATTTTTTCGCGCACGAACTTAACCGCTTCACACTCCAGCTTGAAGCAATCGGCAAAATCTTCGGAGATATAACGCGAGGCACCACGAAACCCCAGCATCGGGTTTTCTTCTTCCGGTTCGTACAATTCTCCGCCCAAAAGATTGGCGTACTCGTTCGATTTAAAGTCAGAGAAGCGCACAATCACTGGCTTAGGCGCAAAAGCCGCCGTCAGCGTTGAGATACCCTCAATCAGCTTTTGACGATAGAAATCAACCGGGCTGTCATACCCGGCAATGTAACCATCAACCTGCTCGCGGAGCGTATCCGGCAGGCTGTCATAATTAATCAGCGCCTTGGGGTGCACACCAATCGTGCTATTAATCATAAACTCCAAACGCGCCAAACCAATCCCGGCATTAGGAATAAATTGGAAATCAAAGGCGCGATCCGGCGTTGCCACGTTCATCATGATCTTGAAGGGTAAATCCGGCATATTATCCAGGTCGGTGGTGTGTATTTCAAAATCCAGCAGGCCATCATAGATAAAGCCTGTGTCGCCCTCGGAGCAAGACACCGTTACCTCGGCAACACCCTCCAGCTTTTTGGTGGCATCACCACAACCCACCACCGCCGGCACGCCTAATTCACGAGCGATAATAGCGGCGTGACAGGTACGCCCTCCGCGATTGGTAACAATGGCTGAAGCGCGCTTCATCACCGGCTCCCAATCCGGGTCGGTCATTTCCGTCACCAACACGTCACCGGCTTGCACCTGATCCATATCGGCGAGGCTATGAACGATTTTCACCTTGCCGCTGCCAATACGTTTACCAATAGCTCGACCCTGCGCTAATTCGACGCCTGTTTCTTTCAACTCGTAGTTCTTCAGCTGTACTTTAGACGAGCGGCTTTGCACCGTCTCCGGCCGCGCCTGTACGATATATAACTTGCCCGTCACACCATCCTTGGCCCATTCGATATCCATGGGACGTTGATAGTGCTGCTCGATAATCAGCGCCTGTTTTGCCAGCTCATGGGCCTCATCATCAGACAGAGAAAACCGCTGGCGATCCTCTTCCGGTACATTAATGGTTTTAACCAACGCTGCGTTGTCATCGGTGTCGTAAATCATCTTGATGGCCTTGCCGCCCAAAGTACGACGCAGAATGGCCGGGCGATTGTCCCTCAGGGACGGTTTGTAGACATAAAACTCATCTGGATTAACAGCCCCCTGCACGACTGTTTCACCCAAACCATAGGCCGACGTAATAAACACCACGTCGTTGAAACCCGACTCCGTGTCCAGCGTGAACATCACACCACTGGCAGCCGATTCACTGGCCACCATAATTTGCACCGATGCTGACAACGCCACTTCATTGTGATCAAAGCCCTGATGCACGCGATATGAAATTGCACGATCATTAAACAGCGAGGCAAACACCTCTTTCATTGCCGTTAATACCTGCTCACGGCCACGCACATTTAAGAAGGTTTCTTGCTGGCCAGCAAAGGAGGCATCGGGTAAGTCTTCAGCCGTGGCAGAAGAACGCACAGCGACGGCCAGTTGCTCATTGCCAGCCTGTAATTCTGTTAGATAGGAGGAGATTTCCATCTCAAGGGCAGGCTGCAACGGGGCATCAAGAATCCACTGTCGGATTTCATTACCGGTAACTGCCAGTGCATTTACATCGTCAATATCAAGTTCAGCGAGCTTGGTTTTGATACGCTCAGCCAAGTTATTTTCAGCCAGAAAATCCCGATAGGCATCGGCAGTGGTGGCAAACCCCGTTGGCACCGAAACCCCCAGCGCGCTCAGATTACTGATCATCTCGCCCAACGATGCATTTTTACCGCCAACGCGCCCCACATCATTGATGCCCACCTGCTCCAGTGAAACCACCCAATCGCTCACGTTATCTCCTTTTAAACCACGTTTTTATCTCTCTTTTACAGCATAGCCAATCACTTCAACTACAAAGTGATTTCTCTCGAGAAAAGAGGTTTAGATGTGCGTCGTTACATCCTATGATGTTATTCATACGCCTTTTTCAGAGATCTGCAACCGATGAAACGTCAGGTATATTTTATTTCCGATGGCACTGCCATCACCGCTGAAACGTTAGGTAAAAGTCTGTTAACCCAATTCGAGCAGGTCGAATTTGAATTCGTCACCCTGCCCTACATCAACACTGCAGAACAGATCACCACAACCATTGAATTAATTGAATCCGAACACCGTGACCAGGGCACCCTGCCAATTGTCATCGTCACTATCGTGGATGCCAAACTCAGGCAGCAATTCAAGCAATGTGACGCCTTTATTGTCGATATCTTCTCCGCATTTCTCACGCCATTAGAAATGGAGTTAAACACCCCCTCCGCTCACACTACCGGTAAACAACGGGGCATAGATCATCACCAATATGCCGACCGCATCGATGCCGTACACTTTGCGATGGACAATGACGACGGCGCCATCACCCGCGAATACGACCAGGCCGATATTATTCTGATAGGCGTTTCACGTTGCGGAAAAACCCCCACCAGTCTCTACCTTGCCCTACAATTTGGTATCAAAGCCGCCAACTACCCGCTCACCGAAGAGGACTTTGGCAACTACCAATTACCCAGCGTGTTGAAAGCCCACAAAGATAAACTCTATGGCCTCACCATCACCCCGCAACGCCTGCAAAGCATTCGCCAGCTGCGTCGCGCGGACAGCCAATACGCCGCCATGGCGCAATGCCAGCGGGAGGTTAGAGAAGTAGAAGCCATCTTCAGACACGAGCGCATCCCCTATATGGACACCACACAGGCCTCCATTGAAGAAATTTCGACACGCATTATGGAAGCTGCTGGTCTGCGTCGTTAGTCCTCCTTTTTCACCTCTATTTTGAGACTTTTGCAAAGAGGGATCATTTCATTGCAGATAGAATCCAATAAACTAGCCGCCCTAATTAACCAACATTAACTAACGCCTATTAGGTTCCGACAACCCATGATCTTCGCTCCTGACTTTTTTCCACTTTGGCTGATTATCACCTCATCCCTGATAGCCATAACTGGCTTAGTCACAGCCATATTCAAAGCACCCTGGGCGTTAATTTCCAGCAACAGCGAACGCCAACACCTGGTCTTCGGTGCCAGCATATTGCTTGGTCTATTTTGGTTATTACGTGTCGAAGCACTGGCAATACTCACCTTCCACCCGCTGCTCATGACCGCCGTCACACTCATGGTTGGCTGGCACTTCGCCATGCTCGCCGGTGCCATTGCCCAGTTAGTATTACTGGCAACAGGCTTTGATCACTGGCATATGGTCGGCGTAAATTATCTGGTTACGGTAATGATCCCAGCGACCGTCAGCTACTCGGTAGTAAAGGCCAGCCAGCGTATCGCCCTGAAAAATCTGTTCGTGTTTCTCTTCGGTGCCGGCTTTCTTGGTGCCGCGCTTTGCTCCGTTGCCGTGGCAATCACAACCCTAATGCTTCTGCTGCTAGCCGGCTATGACCTATCCATCGGCGAACTCGCTAACGACGCCCCTCTTCTGTTGTTGCTGATGTTCCCCGAAGCTTTTCTAAACGGCACTATTATCACGGCTATTACCGTCTTTAAACCGCACCTGATGAAGACGTTTAATGAGGAGTTTTATTTGGGAGGTTCAGACCAAAAGCGATGATCCGACTCTCGTCTAAAACATAACACTTACCATACTCTGAACAGCCATTCTCTATAATAAAAAACAGCACATTGGACACCGGGGGGGGGTTGAACATCACTCGCCTTTCTTTGGCTCAATATTCAATGCGCAGGATCATTTTAACTGCAAATTAACATCGCTCAGCCTGGGTTATAGGCAGTAATAAACCATGCGCTGGATGGCGCCCAAATAGAGCCATCTTCACGAGCATATTTACCGATGACATCTTGTAGCGCTTCGATTACTTTACTCTTTAGGCGCTCACCGTCCTCTTCTGCGAGGCGAATAATTTCACCCGCGGGCCCAATTTCCAGAGCAAACTGAATAGCTTCTTCGATATTGCGGCCAATACAGATATCAGAGTCAAAACGTTCAAATTGAATCCGCTCAAAACCCACTGCCTGAAGCATATCACTGACCATATCCGGGCCAGCCATTGAAAAAGGGCCTGGGCCGCAATGCACGGCATCCGTATCATCGTGAGAAACCACCGGCACAATTTCCCGGACGCAGAGTTCTGCGTCATGTAACCAGGGGTTATCTTCTCTTTTGCGCCATACCACCTGGGTGAATTTGCCGCCGGGTTTTAAGGAGCGACGAATATTCTTCATCGCCAATCCGGGCAAGTTAAAAAACATCGTGCCAAAGCGTGCAAAGGCTTCATCATAGGGGCCGCCGAGGTCGTCTGCTTCTACATCTGCGGCAAAGAAGTTGGCATTATTGATACCCTCTTCACTCGCCGTTTTTTTGCATTCAACAATGAAATTACTCGCGCAATCCACGCCTGTTGCTGTCCCCCTATTACCCAGGGACTTGGCAATCTGTATGGTGCAATCTCCAAAGCCGCAGCCCACATCAAGAACGCTGGTATTCTCGGGGTAGTCATATCGCTTTAACACCTCTGCGCTGATTGAGGCATAACCCTCAATAAAAAGGTATTTAAAGCGTGTGAATTTATCAAATAAGACCGTATTCCAGGCTTCGATAATAATGTCGTTACTCATTACTAACTCCTTGCGAATGCCGATTTTAACGGGTTGTTTTTGCTCCACCATCAAAATCATGAGCTGAATTTTAGAGTTGCTTGCTCCTGCAATAGACCAGAAAAACAGCGAATGTGCTTGAATGCAACCTTAATTAAGCAAGCAGATGCGCACCACTTGCCAAAAACGCCATGGTTCTCGGTGCGCCAGCTATTTCAACGGCTTCCATTAGGTCGTTTTCAGTAATGCCCTTAGCCTTAGCCTTAGCCTTAGCCCAGGCTGGGCACAGTCATATAATGAATGCGAAGTTACCCGCGAATATCACCCTATCCCTGAATGAGTTTACCCGCCACGGTGGCGAAACAGGCCCCACGCTGATGGATGGGGCATCGCCTTCTACGAGGGGCCGGATGCTAACCTGATCCGTGAATCCTCAGCCGCAGCAAGAAGTAACCTGATGTCCACCCTGAGACAACATAAGGTTGAGAGCGAAATCGTGCTAGCACACATTCGCCTGGCCAGTCTGGGGCCTGTCGAACTTAGAAACACCCACCCCTTTCGCCGTGAGCTTATGGGCCACGTACACACCTTTGCGCATAACGGTCATTTACCTGGCGTGCAGGATCAACTTATAACCGACTTCGATAAAAGTTTGGTTCCCGTTGGCTCTACGGATTCTGGACATGTGTTCTGCGTACTGATGCAACGCATGAATGCCATTTGGCACAACAATGACACATTACCCAATCTGGCTGAACGCATTGCTTTCGTCTCAGGGTTCGCTAAAGAAATCAGTGCCTTTGGACCTGCTAACTTCCTCTACAGTGATGGCGAAGTATTGTTTGTCCATGGCCATAAACGTAAACAAGCGAATGGCATCACTCGCTCACCCGGCCGGCATTACATTTCCATTGAATGTAATTACGGCTTTGGACAATCCGAATTAACCTCAGTTGAATTCAGTTCCGAGCAAGTGCAACAGGTCACTCTGGGATCCACACTCCCCCTGAGGGAAGGCGGCTGGTTGCCCATGGAAGAAGGCCAATTACTGGTGGTAAAAAATGGCAGCATTATCTATGACCAAAAAGCTATTCCAGTATCAGATAGCATGCGGATAGATGATCTTCTACAGGCGCCACCTTCACCGAGGTGCTGCTCACTACAGCTAAATAAACCTCATTACTCAACAACTAGTGCATAGTGTTAAAATATCACTGTTTCACACCACGCATTCAAGGAGGCATATCATGTCAGACACTTGGGAGCTACACGGTACCGAATTCAGCAACTGCAATTGTAATTGGGGGTGCCCCTGTCAATTTAACGCCCCTTCCACCTACGGCAATTGTAAGTTCACCTCCGGTGGTCATGTTGAAAAAGGACACTTTAACGATATTTCCCTTGCTGGTCTGAGCTGGGCCATTATCGGCGCCTGGCCCGGTGAAATTGCTGAGGGCAATGGTCGTCAGCAAATCATAATTGACGAAAAAGGCTCACCAGAACAACGTGAGGCGTTACGAAAAATCCTATTTGGTGAATCCACCGATCCGGGCGCCACGCATTTCAATATTTTCACCAGCATGTGTTCGGAAATGTTGGAACCATTGTTTCTACCTATCGATTACGGCATTAACGTTGCGGAGCGTACGGCGCATATCAACGTGCCGAACATGATGGACGTTGTTGGCAGCCCCATCATTGATGAGTTCAGTGGTGAACCGTTTCATGTTGGCATTAACCGGCCTTCTGGCAGCTTTGAGTACAGCTATGCAGAAGTTGGCACCGGTTCATCCAAGGCCCACGGCGAGCTCGCAATGGAGTTAAACGACAGTTATGGGCAGTTTAATGAGCTGCACTTTAACCAGAACGGCATTATCGATAATTAGGACAAAATAGAGGCTTCACGGGTCATGCCAACTTCCTCTAAATTTCCCCTTCCCTCGCTACGCCAGTGGGACAAAGTGACACTGTACCTGTCGATAGCAGCTATCGTCGCTTTGGCCTGGTGGTATCTGATTGCTATGGCGGCAAGCATGACGGGCTCATCTGTTGTTTCAACAATGGCCTCAATGGACATGCAGTCCCCCACCGATCTGCAACTCTGGACGCCGCAAACTTTCTGGATGATGTTTGTGATGTGGACGGTGATGATGGTGGGCATGATGTTACCCTCTGCCGTGCGCACCATCATGATTTACGCCCGCGTTGCACAACAGGCTAATAGAGCCATTGTTCCCGCCACCTTCTGTTTTATCAGCGGATATTTAATTGCCTGGACAGGTTTTAGCCTGGCGGCAACGGGCGCTCAATGGTGGTTAAATCAGCATGCGCTGTTATCACCCATGATGGTTTCAACCAGCACGCTATTGGCCGCCAGTTTGTTGATTATTACCGGCCTCTATCAGCTAACTCCTCTCAAAGAAGCTTGTTTAAGTCACTGCCAATCACCCATCGACTTTATCAGTCGTCACTTTAAAAAAGGCTATCTCGGAGCAATGAGGGTGGGCCTTCATCATGGGCTTTATTGTCTGGGCTGTTGCTGGGCATTGATGAGTTTATTGTTTATCGCGGGTGTGATGAATCTGTTATGGATTTTAGCCATTACGCTTTTCGTACTTGTTGAAAAGCTGTTACCTGCCAATCCGCATACAACCGGAATATCCGGCACCGTGATGATCTTCTTGGGTATTTATTTACTTACCTTTCACAGTTAATCCTACTTAACTTGATTCAGCTCAAGTTACCGCAAATGCAAATCATTATTATTACTAACGACCACTGCATTAACAAATTGAGCCAAGTTGAGTGAACAACGCAAAGCAATTCGATCCAAACCTGCACATTGAAATCACCGACATTACAGAAAACTCGCGAGGTCTGCTGGGTCGGGTCGAATCCTTTTTTGTTCGCCAGAAGGATAGGCTGGTTTGGGTCCATGCCATCATGTTTGTTGTGTTTGTTGCGCTCATTTTCCTGCCGTTATTCCTTTCTGAACCATCCGAACAAGCAGGCCCGCTCGACCACTTCACCGAGTTTGCCAACTACGCCATGTGGGGGCTGTGGTTCCCATTGGTTCTGTTGTCCGTTGTTTTTACAGGTCGCAGCTGGTGCGGGCTGTTATGCCCGATGGGTGCGGCGTCGGAGTGGGCCAATAAAAAAGGACCTCAATTTGCCATTCCTCGCTGGTTGAAATGGCAAGGCACACCGATTGTCAGTTTTCTTCTGGTCACCACGCTGGGCCAAACCGTCGGCGTTCGCGACCACCCTGAGGCAATCGCCCTGGTGTTCGGCGGCACGCTGGGCATGGCAATTCTAATCGGTTTCTTATTTGGCCGTAATAAACGCTCCTGGTGTCGGCATGCCTGCCCTATTGGCCTGTTACTGGGTGTATTTTCAAGAGTCGGTGCGGTGCAATTCACCCCTAAACGCCCCAAAGCAGGTTGCGAAAGTTATACCGAAAAGGGCATCTGCCCGACCATGATCGATATTTCCCGTAAGCAGGAATCACGCCACTGCATCGAATGTTTCCGTTGTGTGAACCCCAAAGCGAAAGGTGGGCTGGCATTAAAAGCTCGCCGCCCCGGCTTGGAGATCGAAAATATTCGCGACCACAACCCCAATGCGGCGGAAATCTGGTTCCTTTTTTTAGGCATCGGCAGTGCGCTGGGGGGCTTCCTGTGGCTGGTGCTAGATCTCTATCAGCAATGGCGTATGAACATAGCCATCTGGTTTATTGATCACAACTTATTCTGGATTGGCGATGCCGGCCCCTGGTGGCTGATGAGCGTGCACCCGGAACGTCGTGAAGTTTTCACCTGGTTAGACTTCTTGATGATTGTCGGTTTCATGAGCCTGTGTGCGATCGCACTGGCCGCAATCCTTTGGACTGCAACAGCGCTATGCGCATGGCTTTCCGGTAAATTAATCCAGTCCGGCGCTTACCCTGCTCTGACGCTAAAACAACGTATGGTTGAATTGGGTTACCAATACGCGCCCGTTGCTTTGGTTTCTCTGATTTTGGGGCTGGGCGCAGAATTATTTGAGCCATTACGGTTGTTAGGTTTAAGCAATACTGGCATCGGTTGGGTCAAGGGCTCCCTCTTTGTTCTCAGTCTGCTGTGGAGCATTTTCCTTGGTTACAAAATTCTCGGTCGCCAGGGTGTCGCTCGTCATCACCGTTGGCTACCTCTTATACCCGGTATTTCCGGTAGCAGCATTATAGCGGCCATCTGGTGGCTGGCGCTTTTCGGTTAATTACTTTTCCACTTTTTATTCAGAGGTTAAATATATTTAGAAACAATCACTCTACAGAACAAAAGCTAACCATTATCACTCATAACAACAAAGGCATAATTATGTTGCGTTATAACATCTACAATAAACCCTGTTTGATAAAGCAGTCCATCAAAGGCGCAATACTAGCAACCGCTATCGGTAGCGCGCCCAACGTCTTGGCCGGTGATGTCGAAATTGGCACCGTTGAGCAAAGCGGCATGGAAATCGCGGCGGTTTATATTCAGCCCGTTACCATGCAACCAATGATGCCGGGCATGGGCCATGCAGATATTCATTTGGAAGCTGATATAAAAGCATTGGCAGATAACCCTAACGGTTTCGATGAAGGTGCCTGGATCCCCTACCTGACTGTTAGCTATACCATTAATAAACAAGGGTCAGACTGGAAAACGCAGGGCACATTCATGCCCATGGTCGCCGCCGACGGCCCACATTATGCACAAAACATAAAACTGGACGGTGCCGGTCGTTACCACTTGAGCTATCACATCGACCCACCACCACGTGCCGGATTCTATCGCCACACGGACAAGGAAAGTGGTACTGCCCCCTGGTGGCAGCCGATTGATCTGGAGTGGGATTTTGTATTCGCAGGCTATGGCAAAAAAGGTGGTTATTAATCTCTGGCTTAAACAAACACGGGGCTCCGAATTTTGGCGCCCCAATTAATCAAACAACAATAACGTTTACACATCTGAAAGAAGCAAAATGACAAGCACGTTTTCATTAAAGTCCATTTACTAATGGCTACTCTGTTGGCAAATTCAACCGCTAGCGTGGCAGCAAATGCTGCAACCGAGTACGGTGAATTTTTCGGCAACCTGCGCGCTGGTGCTATCACCGCTGAACACAGCACGGGTGTAGACACTGATGCTCAGCCATTGGCGGAAAATTCGGTTTTCTGAGCCCATACTTTGCTGGCCTGAGTGCCGGTGCAACGGTATACGCCACTCAGGAGCTTTTTGATAACGAAGACATGGGCTTTTTTGATTCTAAATTTGCTAGCTACGCAATTCTCGGGGAAGCCTTTGTGCCGGCCATGTTTGGCAACACCACCATCAAAGGCGGTCGTTTTGAACTGGATACCCCCCCACGCAGATACCGATGATATCCGTATGATCCCCAACACCTTTCAGGGTGGCTATGCAACTAACAGCGACCTGTCTGATACGATCCTGATGGTCGGTTACCTGAGCAAGTGGGCCGGTGTTGACACGTCACAGCCAGAAGACTTCACCAATATCAACGCTGATGAGGTGTAAAGTTTGTTGGTGCTATTTATGAAGGCATTGAAAATACCGCGCCGCAGGGTAGGTATTATCAAGCCAAAGATAACGTTAACCTGACGTACCTGGATGCCGTTTACGGTAATGACTCTTTTGAAGGCGGCGTGCAATACGGTTCACAGAAAAATGACACGCCAGCCGCGACCCGCGACCTGACCAGTGACGTATTTGGTCTGATGGGTAGCGTTAACATCAGCGACTTCACCCTGAGCGCAGCCTATAACGATGCTGACGGCACTCTAACGGACGGTTTCGGTGGCGGCCCCTTCTTCACCTCCGCTGACGATCACACCGTCGATGGCACACTGGATCAGTCCGCGGTAGCTGTTGGTGCTGAATACGGCGGCATTGAAGGTCTGACACGGGGTGTACTAAATGCTAACTTCGACAAAGGCGAAGGCGAAGACGAAACTGACTACTACGCAGCCTACGAAGTTAACAAAAGCCTGAGCTTCGAACGGATTCACGCCGACATCAACAAAGACAGCAATAACACACGTTTGGTTGCTAATCAGAGCTTCTAAAAAGTCTCTTAAAGGTTCATTTTTATCAATGCCTGAAGGGGCTGTGCCGGATAAGTCATAACTTATTCAACACAGCCCCTTTTTCATGCCTGAAAGAGTGGTTTATAAATGGCTTTCGCGTTAGATTTAACGGATTCGAATCAACTCACAAAGGCCTATTCATGGACAACAGTCAGTATTTCTATCGCACCGTTATTTTTACCCGCCACGGTGAGAAAATTTCCCTCGCAGACATCGAAAACCCTAAGCTAAAAACCCCACTTGATGAGTGGTTGGGGATCGTTATTTCCTTGGCCGATGGTCAACACACCATTGAGCAATTGATTGATTTCTTGCGCGCGCAATACTCTCAGGCACCAGACAAATTGCAGGACACAGTGCACTCGGTCATCGAACGCCTGAGCGACGGGAAAATGCTGCAACTGAGTGAAAAGGCCGTCGATCTACCCTACTACCTAGCCGCCCCCATCGAAGAATTGGATCTGGAAAAGGCCCGTGCGCTCATTAAAGAGGATGGTTACGTGCTGCATTAAGCAGCACTGATAATTAACCAACGCCACTGAGGTCATTCATGAAAAAACTGAAAAACGAAAAAGAACTACTGAAAAAAGCCATTGCCGATGGTGTGAAATATGGCGAAGCCCGCGGTGTTGTTGAGTTTGAAGCCACCGATTCTGCCAACGATAAAATCCTCTATATTTACCGCCTGCTGACACACGACAAGGTGATTCAGCCGATCCCGGAGGATCAAGTATCGCTTAAAGCCATCAGCCATAAACTGGCGATTTGGGCTTCCAAGAACAAATAAACTTATTACTACTCAGGATTCATTAGCGCGTGTACAGCGAAGAAGATATTAACTCGGCCATCGAAGCGGGTGCCCTGAGTCAGGAAGCCGCCACAGCCCTTCGCAACCATGTTGCCAAGCTGCGCAACACACCGAGTGTTGACGATGAACACTTTCGCCTGATCACCGGCTTTAATGACATCTTCGTGGTGATTGCCTGCGCGCTACTGCTCATTTCCGTTAGCTGGATCACTGGCCCCGCTATCGAAGCACTCAGTGCCTGGTTACTTGCTGAATATTTCACCCGCAAGCGTCATATGGCATTGCCCTCAATCGTTTTGCTATTGGCCTTTGTGGGCGGCGTACTATCAGCCACCATGGAATGGAGCAGTTTTAAAACGCACATGAATAATAGTGACATTGCGATGGCCATCCCCTTTGCCGTCACCGCGTTTGCGGCATGGCTACACTGGTTGCGTTTCAAGGTGCCGATCACTGTGGCTGCCGGTAGCGCTGCGTTAGTAGCCGTCGCTGTTTCAATGGTGTTTTACAGTGTGCCCGACACACTTCAATACGCCAGTTTGATTTTATTCGTTGCCGGGCTGTGTATGTTTACCTTGGCCATGCGCTGGGACAGTTCCGACACGCAACGCCTAACACGTCGCTCCGATGTCGCTTTCTGGCTGCATTTGGTCGCTGCGCCATTATTAATCCACCCGGTGTTTCAGCTACTAGATATTCTCGATGGTGATGCCACCCTGACACAGGGCATGTTAGTCATTGTGCTATACGCCTTCATTGCATTGATTTCCCTGTGCATCGACCGTCGAGCCTTAATGGTTTCAGCATTGGGTTATGTGCTCTACACGCTCACAGAATTGTTGCGCAGCTACGGCACGTTGGACGAAAGCTTTGGCATCACCGCCTTCTTTATTGGCTCAGGCTTATTGCTGCTATCCGTATTTTGGCAAAACTGTCGTTCGACATTGCTACGATTTTTACCCGTTTCGCTACTGCAACGACTGCCGCCCCTGAAGTAGCCTTTATATCCGGACGTTTAAAAGCTGATCAAAAAGTTTTATGCTTTGCAGGTGCCCTATCGCCCTCGGCGAATCAGGTTTGGCAACGACCGGAGATCAGATCATGAAACTCAGTGCACGTAATATTTTAAAAGGTACGGTTAGAGGCATCGCCACCGGTGCCGTTAACAGTGAAGTCACCCTTGAGATTGCTAACGGTGTAGAGATCACCTCCATCATCACCAACAAGTCCTGCGAAAGTCTGGGCCTTCGTGTTGGTGGTGAGGGTTATGCGGTGATTAAGGCATCGGATGTGATGCTGGGGGCGGATTAAGCATCCTTAATGCCGGCAAGGGAAAAACTTTAGCAACCAAGCAAAGATCTCTCGCTAGGATCGAGATGACATCATCTTGTCACGCCCTGCTCATATTTTGTCATTCCAAACGCAGCTGAGAAATCTTAAGCGACTGCTATAGATTTCTAACATTGGCTGAAATGACACGTGTAGCCAGTTTAAGTGGCGATTAGCTTTGAACCTTGCTAAACCAATCCAGCTTCTCACGCAGCGTCACCACCTTACCAACAATGATCAAGGCCGGCGGCTTCACTTCAGCCTGTTCGGCTAGCGTCGCTATGCTCCTCAGCGTACCGGTAATAACCCGCTGATCAGGCTGAGTACCCTTCTCCACCAACGCAATCGGCATATCCGCTGCCATACCATTTTCGATCAAGCGCTCGCAAATTTGTGCCAGGCTCACCAAACCCATATAAATCACCAGCGTTTGGTGTTCGTGCACCAGCTCCTGCCAAGGCAGATCACAGGAATCATCCTTAAGATGGCCCGTGACAAAACGTACGGACTGAGCAAAATCACGGTGGGTTAAGGGGATACCGGCATAAGCGGCGCAGCCCGATGCGGAGGTAATGCCCGGCACCACCTGAAAAGGAATACCCTGCGCCATCAACTGATCAATTTCTTCACCACCGCGGCCGAAGATAAAGGGATCGCCGCCTTTGAGGCGTAATACCCGTTTACCCTCTTTAGCTAATTTCACCAGCAACTTGTTAATTTCTTCCTGTGGTAAGGCATGGTTCTTACGGGCTTTGCCGACATAGACACGATCGGCATCACGACGGCATAAATCCATGACAGGTGCAGAAACCAAACGGTCGTATACCACCACATCGGCCTGCTGCATCAAACGTAAGGCCTTGAAGGTCAGCAGATCAGGGTCACCCGGACCGCCACCCACCAGATACACTTCGCCAACCGCCTTTTGCTCGCCACCGGCTGCGGCCAGTGCGGCTTCCAGCAGCTCTTCGGCTTGCTCATCCTTGCCAGCAAACATCATCTCCGCCACAGGGCCCTGCAGGATAAATTCCCAGAAACCACGGCGTTCGTTGATGGTGCTAAAACGCGCTTTAACCTGATCCCTAAAACGTCCCACTAGTCCGGCCAAACGACCGTAGCTGGCGGGAATGGTGGATTCTAGTTTACCGCGCAGCAAGCGCGCTAACACCGGTGATTGACCGCCGCTGGATACGGCTATCACGACCGGAGAGCGATCAATTACAGCAGGGAAAATAAAGCTGCTCAGATCCGGATTATCCACTACATTAATCGGCAGATTTTGTTGTTTGGCGTCTTCTGAAACCTTCACATTGACGTTGAAATCATCGGTAGCCGCAATCACTAACGCCACCTCCGACAAATAATCAGGGCTGTAAACGGAACAATGGTATTCACCACCGTTGTTCTGAATCAACTCATCAAGATCATCACATAGATCGGGCGATACAACGCGTAAACAAGCGCCCGCGCGGGTCAGCAAATCGGCTTTGCGTAACGCCACATCGCCACCGCCAACCACTAGGCAGCGCTGACCTTTAAGGTCATAAAATATCGGTAGAAAATCCATGTGTTAATCTTTTCTGGAAGTGAAGATAAGACAAGCCTGCTCTGACAAAGTTTACCGCCAGTGCAGGCTTGGGAGTAGCGCTAATTAGTTAGCGGTCATTTTCTCAGCGTTGTTCATGTAGGGGCGCAAGACGTCAGGAATAGTGACACTGCCATCGGCATTCTGGTAGTTTTCCAGAATCGCCACCAGCGTACGACCCACTGCCAAACCGGAACCATTCAGCGTGTGTAGCAATTCAGGTTTACCTGTTTCAGGGTTACGCCAGCGCAACTGCATACGACGTGACTGGAAGTCCAGACAGTTACTGCACGAAGAAATTTCGCGGTATTTATCCTGACCCGGCAACCATACTTCCAGATCGTAGGTTTTTGTCGCCGAGAAGCCCAGATCACCGCCACACAGAATCACTTTACGATATGGCAGATTCAGGCGTTGCAGAACGGTTTCGGCATTGCCGGTCAACTCTTCAAGGGCTTCGAAGGACTTGGATGGCTCAACCAGTTGCACCATTTCCACCTTTTCAAACTGATGCTGGCGAATCATGCCACGGGTATCGCGACCATAGCTGCCCGCTTCACTACGGAAACAAGGCGTGTGAGCGGTAAAACGCAACGGCAATTTAGCGGCATCAACAATTTCACCACGCAACATATTGGTAACAGGCACCTCAGCGGTTGGAATCAAATACCAGTTGCTTTTATCAGAGCTGACCTTGAACAGATCTTCTTCGAATTTTGGTAATTGACCGGTACCATAGAGGCTTTCATCATTAACGATATAGGGAACATACACTTCCTGATAGCCATGCTCCTGCGTATGCAGGTTCAGCATAAACTGGATCAGCGCACGGTGCATTTGTGCAACCTGGCCCGTCATAGTGGCAAAACGTGAGCCCGTTAATTTAGCGGCGGTTTCAAAATCCAATCCGCCGAGTTTGGCGCCCACATCAACGTGGTCTTGAGGTTCAAAATCAAAGCTGCGTGGCTCGCCCCAGGTCAACACCGTAATATTGTCTTCTTCGTCAGCGCCCTCTGGCACAGATTCATGCGGCAGATTCGGCACGCCGCTGAAAATATCATCCAGTTGGCTTTGCACAGCACTTAGCTTGGCTTTGCATTCGTCCAAACGCTCACCCATGGTGTTCATTTCAGCAATCAGCGGGGCAATGTCTTCACCGGCAGCTTTGGCTTTACC